>ERZ773009.2692-NODE-2692-length-11213-cov-3.175838_pt1 | contig 11213 bp, 6 predicted proteins | sample MGYA00580663_ERZ773009 | MGnify/ENA primary metagenome ERZ773009 (study PRJEB29015, sample SAMEA2737969) | human oral metagenome | biome: human oral; feature: human-associated habitat; material: dental | place: China | collected 2026 ... | reverse complement strand
TGGCTTATCTCTTCAAGAAATTGCCCAAGAACAAACAAGATTAGCAATGGCAGCACCAGGAACTGCTCTTGGGATTAATATGCACCAAATTATTGTTGGATTAGCAAAGCATATGGTTCGATTCGGTAATAAGAAGGGTGAACAAATTTTACGAGATGCAGCTGATGGGAAGTTGTTAGCATTTGGTATTTCTGAACCAAGTAATAACCGAGTCCTCTTCGGCTCTATCTGCCAGGCTCAACCCCAATCAGATGGAGGCTATCTTTTCTACGGTGACAAGGTCTTCCTGTCTATGATTAAGGCCTGCAGCCGTTTCGTGACCTTTGCGACCGACTCCAGCCAAGAACAAGCCCAGTCTGTCTTTGCCTATGCCCACAAACAAGATAATCAATTAGAGATTCACGAAAACTGGGATACGCTTGGTATGCGCGCCACTCAATCACACAGCGTGACGCTCAAGGGGCTGCAAGTAAGACCTGAACAAATCCTGGCCAAACTGGCTCCTGGCCCAAGTTTAGAGCCCACCGTTTTCGGTATTTTCGCTTATTTCGAGATTCTACTTGCTGCTACTTATTTAGGCATTGGGCAACGAGCCCTCGAACTGGGCCTAGAAACGGTCAAAAAACGTTATTCCGTAAGCAACCAGACGACCTACGATCAAGACAAAAACATTCGCTGGCGTTTGGCTGAAGCCGCGATCCAACTCGATGCCATCCCACCTCAACTTAATCATTTCTGCCAGGCTTTAGATCAAAGTCAACCTTATGATTTGAGCTGGTTGCCACGCCTGTCCGCCCTAAAAAACCGTTCCGTTGAAGCCTCTAAAATAGCAGTCGAAGAAGTGATTCGCGCTTGTGGGGGACAAGCCTACTTCAGCCAAAACGAACTTTCTCGCCTCTATCGCGACGTCTTGGCGGGCCTCTTCCAACCTTCCGATCAAGAATCACTCCATGAAGCTTGGGCTAGCATGCTCTTGGGCCCTATCAAGTCATAGTACTAGACAACTTTGCATGCCTATCCATTCTGTATTATAATATTACTAGGATTTACTATTGGAGGTAATGAAATGAAAAAAACTTTACGCATCTTCCTATGCAGCTTATCGTTAACCGCCCTCTTAGCAGGACCATCGATCGCTTTGGCAGAATCTTCCAGCAGCGAGTCAAGCGCTAGTAGCCAAGAAAGTACCGCTAACTCAGAGTCTAGCACAGACTTCAAGGCGGTAACTGAGGCCATCAAGGCTGCAGCTTCTGCTAAAGAAGCCAGCGTAACTTACACAAACTCAACCCCTATCACCTTAGGCAAGGCTCCTGTTACGGAGACCATCCATGCCTACAGCTTAATCTCCCTCAAAGATTTCTCCAAAGACTTAGAGATTCCTTTTGGCGGCGACACCAAAACTGGCGCTGTTCTTGTACTTGATGTCTCCCTTAAGAATGACTCAGATAAAGACACTTATATTACCGGCGGTTTCTCTGGCTCCATTGTAGGCTATAACAGAGCAGTGAGCCACAACAACAACCTAGCAGATGAGACTAAGGACCTAACCAAGGCTGTTGTAGACGCCAAGCATGTACTTAAGGCTAAAACTGAGCTTCGCGGCTTAGTTGCCCTAGCAATTGGTGGCGACGCCCTCAAACAATTAAACAAAAATGGCGAGTTATCATTCGATACCCTCGTTGTATTAGCTAATCAAGGGGACAAACTTACGGATGCGATTGTACCTACGGTATCTACTATTCTTCCAACTTCTAAAGAAGGGGAAGCCAACCGCGCATCAGCTAGCAAATTCTACCCAGACAAGCTAACTGCTGAAAATTGGGGAACCAAGACCCTCATTAGCTCAAGTACTGACAAGCAAAACGTTAGCTTTGAAGGCTATGACGTTACTTTGAACGGCTATCAAATCGTTGACTTCAAACCTAATGAAGATCAGGCTAGCCGTTTCGAAAAACTTAAAGGTGGTGTGGTAGTCTTAACTGCTGAAATTACCGTTAAGAACAAGGGTAAAGTTGCCTTGAACGCGCGCCAGACCGCTGGTAACTTAGTTTTCAATGACCAACTAAAATTAATGCACGAAGGCATGGTTGAAGTTGAGCCGGCCAAAGATAAGGAAGTAGTAGAACCTGGCCAAGAGTATACTTACCACTTAGCATTCGTCTACAGCAAGGATGACTATGATCTCTACAAAAATCGCTCACTTACTTTGAACGTCAACCTCTATGACAAAGACTTTAAGTCCTTAACTAAATCCGGCGATATTACCTTCCAACTTAAAAAATAAGCTTAAAACTAGAAAGCCACAGGTCTGATGACTTGTGGCTTTTTATATAGGGCCTATGCTATCCCCCAAAATTGTGTTAAACTTATAGAAAGCGTTACCTATTTTATGTCCTCAGGAGGGACTTGCATGACCACCCGACGAAAACTTGTATTTGTAGACGACGAGACTTTTGTGCTCCAGTCCATTGTCAACCTAATGGATTGGGCTTCTTTGGGCTACGAACTAGTAGGCACTGCCAGCAATGGACAAGAGGCCCTAGCTATTATCGAAGAAACTTGTCCCGATGTTGTCATTACCGACATTTGCATGCCACTCATGGACGGCTTTGAATTGAGTCAAGCCATCTACGAATTTGATCCCACTATCAAGATTATCTTTATCAGCGGTCATGACAAATTCGACTATGCTCAGAATGCTATTCGTCTAAATATTCAAGAATATCTACTGAAACCTATCACTCCTACAGATATCCAAGCCGCTCTAACCCGCGTTAGCCAGAACCTAGACGCTCAGCGCCAGCGTGCTCTGGATATGCAGGAAATGACACGGGAGTATATGACAACCATTGAGGCCTCCCGTCGAAGTTTGCTTATTAGCCTTGTAACCGAGCCTTTATCCCTGGAAGACACCTCTTACTGGCAAAACCGTATTAATCTCTATCAATTAGAAATTCCCGGCCCTCATTATACCGTTATTAGCCTCTGTCCACGCCAGTCTTCTAGCCCTATCCACGCCATCAGCCCGGATATGCGAGATATTCTCTTTGCCGAAGAGCTTAGCTGGGTCTCCTATCGCAAAACTGTCCTAGAAGTCTGCCATAAATATTTGCCAGCCGAAGCCTTCCCTTTTGCTGGTAAGTTAATCATCATCCTCAGCCATGATAAGCCTGATATCTCAGCAAACCTAGACCTTTTGCTGCAAGATATCCAGCAAACTTTCCTAAAAAATTATCGGCGCACCCTCTACCTGGGTATTAGTCAAGCATCCTCACACTTGATGGACTTAAAGCGCCTCTACCATCAGGCCCTTCAAGCTTATGATTACTGCCAATCGGCGCCAAATACTGCCCTATGTTACTATGGCGATTTCAGCGTCGAGATGGAATCAAACCTAGACTACGATGCGACCCCTGATCAACGACTCTTGTCTTTGATTAAGATTGCTTCCTACCCTGAGTTTGAGGATTACATTGTGAGCTTAATTAACCAAAGCCATCGCCAATCCTCTACGCCTTCGGCCGACTATCTTTTTTTCCTTGAATTAACTTCACGGGTTATTCGCATCAGTCAAAACCTCACCGGCATCCAAAACTCGCCGCTGATTGAGTCCTTTATGTCTCAAATGGTAGTAGCTAACCAAGCCCCAGTAGCGGATTTAATGCAGACCTTCCTGGCTCACAGCAAAAAGTTACTACTCTTAATCCAGAGCGAACGCCAGACTCTCAAAGAATCTTTAACCCAACAAGGCTTGCGTTTAATGCAACAACATTATCAAGACCCACTTTTTACAGGCAAACGCTTGGCTCAGTTAATGCATGTCAGCCCTAACTATCTCAGCTCTCTATTCACTCGCGAGACAGGACAATCCTTCAAGGAACACTTGATTCAAATTCGTATGAATAAGGCTAAAGAGCTCTTACTAACTAGCTCAGCTAAGGTCCAAGAAGTAGCCTTAGCAGTTGGCTATACCGACACTCACTACTTCTCCTATAGTACTAAGCGCTACTTTGGCCTATCTCCGCGCCAAATTCGTGAGGCCGCCCAAGAAGGGAGCCCTTCACTATGACCCCTACCAAGCGTCAACCCTTGCACCGAGTGATTTATTTGACTTGCTTCCTCCTGTCTACTTCTATTCTGGGAATTAGTCTCTGGGGCCATTATCAGATTGCACGCGATCTCCTAATTAAGCAGACCATGACCCTAACCGAACAGCATGTAGCTCGCTCGACAGAAGCCTTAGAAACTATGATCGCGACAATGGATGTTGCCAACGAGGCAATCATCCGCCGCATCACACTCGAGATCCTCACACCTCAAGCGCTGCATGATTTGTTGGATTCTAGCGTCACCCTCAACCGCGATATCCAATCAATCGCAGTGCTAGATGAACAAGGCCAAGTACTAGATTTTGCACCTAGCCGTTTTCAACTTAAAACGAATAGCCAACATCCGGTTTTATCTCCCGATTGGTATCAAAAAGAAGCACAACACGATCAGACGCTCTATTCTAAACCTCATATTCAACACCTTTTCCAGGGAGAGTTTCCTTGGGTTATCTCTAATACTATCCCCTTCAACCATCAAGGCAAGCGACGCCTTCTACTTATCGACTATAAAATCAAAACCTTCCAGCGTTTCTTTGAGACTGGAGGGATTGGCAAGCAAGGCTACACTTACTTGATAGATAATCAACAAGAACTCATCTACCATCCCCACCAAGCCCTGATGACCGCTGAACTCAAGCGGGAAACTATTCCAGATTTAGGAACTGAGCCAACAAAGGTCCAATTAGATAAGGAAAACCATGTCGTATTAGCCAGTCAGGTTATGGCCGGTACCCATTGGCGCGTTGTCGGAAAGACCTACCTACAAGAAGTGTTGGCTAGTGGTCTGTCACGAATTCTACAGACCTCGCTTATTCTCTTCTTAGCCTTGACCTTCTTAATTAACGTTCTGGCCTACTTACTAGCTCGTTTTATTGCCCGTCCTATTCGTCGCCTGGCGCGCCATATGCAAGACTTTCAGGATCTTCCGACTGGTCACTATGAGACTTCTGGTTACGATGAAGCCAATGAGCTCTATCATGCTTACCACCAACTGCTCAACCAAGTAGACCAACTTATGGAGCAAATTAAACTTGAAGAAGCCGCTTTACGCAAAAGTGAGCGAAATGCCTTAGAAGCCCAAATCCAACCTCATTTTCTCTATAATACTTTGGAGTCTATCCTGTGGATGATAGAAAGTCAAAATACCAGAGATGCTTCGCATATGGTGACTGCCCTAGGTCGGCTACTCCGTATTACATTAAGTAAGGGCAAGGAGTACATCCCCTTAGAACGTGAATTTGAGCATGTCACGAACTATCTAGAAATTCAGCAAATTCGCTATAATCAGCAATTCACTTATCAGCTCAAGCTGCCTGAGCAAGTTCGCTCATACCCTACTATCAAACTAATCCTACAACCTATTGTAGAGAATGCCATTATACATGGCTTGGCCAACCTCTATGAACCCGGCTTGCTAACAATTGAAGCTAAGCAGACAGAAAAAGGTATTCTAATCCAAATTAAGGACAACGGCCAAGGCATGAGTGTGAAGCGTTTGGAAGAACTCCGCCAAGAGCTAAAACAGCCATCTGATGTAGCGGGGATTGGCTTGCGTAACGTCCATGAGCGCTTGCAAATCTATTTTGGATCAGAATATGGGCTAACAATTGATAGCCAAGAAGACCAAGGAACCTGCGTCAGCCTCTCGATTCCTTGCTTAGATTGGGAGGACTTGCCATCATGAGAAAACTATCTACTATATTATTAGGACTTATCCTAGTCAGTTTAGCTAGCCTTTTAGCATTGAGCCTGTGGCTTGGTCAACCTGCTCAGACCATTACACATCGCATCTTGTTTGCCAGCAGTAAAGCCTTGAGCCAGCCCTACAACCAACAACTTTTGGCAGGACTCAAAGCCTCCATCAATCCATCTGACGACATAGAGATTCAGACCCTAGCTTTACCAGAAAATGTTGATGAACAAGCGGCCCTTTTAAGCCAGCAAAAACTCCTATCAGGCGATCAAGTGATACTTCACTCTGCCTATAGCCTTGAGTTAACATCTCAATTGGAAAACTGGCTTAAGCAAGGGGTTAAAGTGGCCTTAATCGATAGTCCAAAAGTCCAACTATCCCAAGCAAGCCAACTTGGCTGGGCACCTCTGGAGCAAGGCCAGACCTTAGCACAAGCATTGAAAGCCAATAGTGGGACAGAGACCCCTCTCATTTTAGCCTATCAGGCACACAACCAAGAAAGCATCGAGCGCCTAAAAGGAGCTCAGGACGTCCTAGATCAGTCTGGCCAAGCCTACCAGACACTTGCTTTAGAAGGTGAAAAACTCGAAAATCAACAGGCTGTGCTTCGTGCCGTTGAAGCCTTAGCTTCCAAACCGGCTGTCGTCTTACTCGATCAAGTCTCTATACAAGAGCTAGCCCGTTACTTGCATCAAAGTTTAGCTATTCCTGACATCTACAGCATCGGCTATCAACCTCAGGTATTTAGCGCTATCGAATCAGGGGACATCCGCCGTAATCTCACGCCCAACCCCTATGCTTTAGGTTATGCAGCAGGGCAAACTGGTCAAAATCAGCCTGATAAGGCTAGTGATATAAGCACTAAGCTTACCTATCAGTGGATCGAGGTGCAAGACCTCTTCAATCCCCAATTTGCCAGTTGGCTCTTCCCTTTGGAATAAAATACTGCTTGCAGTAAGCAGCATATACAAAAGAGAGTTGGCCCTTGCCAACTCTCTTCTATTATATAGTAACAAAAAAGCTGGGATACAAATCCCAGCTTTTAATATACTTCTTATTAACGTACACGCACTGCAAATTGTGGTGTGAAGTTTTGGATGTTGTTGTAGCCTAATGGAGTACCTGGTTGAGAAGCATGAATGAAGTTCCCGCCACCAGTTGCAATCGCTACGTGGTAAGTTGAACCTGCGTCACCCCAGAAGTAGAGGTCGCCTGCTTGAGCTTCAGACACAGAGATACGAGTCCCTGCAGATTCTTGTGGTACTGTCCAGCTACCTACATCGATACCGTATGCTTCTTTGAAGACATATTGTACGAAACCTGAGCAGTCAAAACCACTTGGGCTCTTACCGCCCCATACATAAGGGGTCCCTACGTATTTAGCAGCTGTTGATAAAACATCGCCGTAAGTTGAAGCTGCTGGAGCTTCTGCTGCTGGTTCTTCTTCAGTAGTAGCTGCTGGAGCTTCTGGTTCTTCCTCAGCTGCTGGTGCTTCTTGAGCAGGTTGTGGAGCTGGTGTTGTTGACGCTTCTTCTTGAGTTGAAGGAGTTTCCGTAGCAGTTGACTCTTCAGCTGCTGGAGTTTCAGATGCAGGAGCTTCAGGCGCTTGACTTTCAGTTGCTTCTGCTTGGCTAGTTGCTTCAGCTTCTGCAGTTGGTGCAGCTGGTTTTGCTTCTTCAGCTGCTGGTGCTGGTTGCTCAGCTAATTGGGATTCACGAGTTGCTTGCTCTTGAGCGGCTTGTTCTTGGGCAGCTGCTTCTGCTTGTGCTTGTTGTTGTGCTAAAGCCTGTGCTTGAGCTTCTGCGGCTGCTTGTTCTGCTGCTGCTTGTTGTGCTGCAGCAATTTCTGCTTGACGCTGTTGGTAAGCAGCCTTTTCAGCAATTAAAGCTTCACGAGCATTTTGTGCTAATGATAAGTCAGAAGTCAATTGGTTGTATACTGCTTCGTTGTTAGCTTGCTCTTCAGTCAAAGCACCTTTAAGAGCTTCTAATTGTACATGCTTAGCAACGTTGTCTGCTTTAGTCGTTTCTACCGCAGATTTCTTAGTTTCAACAGCTTCTTTATCAGCCTTTTGTTGGCCTAAAAGTGTTTTGTTAGCTGAAACCATCTTCTTCACAACGTCTACACGACCAACAAAGTCGCTAACAGATTTAGAAGAAGCTACAACGTTAACATAGTTTTCTGCCCCGCCTGTTGCTTGAACAGCACGAGCTTGGTCTGCCAAGAGGCTTTCGCGTTTGCCAATTGCTACTTCTAAGTCTTTGATTTCTGCTTGTAAGCTTGCAATTGCTGCATCATTTTCTTGGATATTCCCTTGAAGAGTAGTTGCTTGTGCTTGAACTTCTTGCAACTTAGCGTAAGAGCTTGCTAATTGCGCGTAAAGTTGTGCTTGCGCAGCAGATAGGTTTTCGATTTGGCTTTCACTTTGCCCGATTAATGAATCGTAATCTTGTGCGAAAGCAGCCACAGGTGCTGCTACGCTCCCTAATACGACGGCTGAAGTTAATAACGTTTTGAATAATCTCTTGTTCATAAGCGATTTGACTCCTTTTAGTCTCGTAATTTTGTATATCACGCTCGTGTCGGACACAAGCTTTAGTTTATCTTTTTATGACATGCTTACATAATACCACAAGTTTTTGCTAAGGTGCGGTTTTTCGACGATTCGTATAGCATCTGTAACATAGCTGTAATTTTACAAGAGTTTTTACTGTTTTTTGACTCTTTTTTGCCACAATAGATAGGCAAATATACCTAGCTCTCTATGTTCTACAAATGACGAAAAAGAGCTACCGAGCTGATTCTTGCTTTTGTCTAGACCTTTAGGTCTATTTAGCTATCCTAAAAGATAGTCTTGAAGATGATGCTATACATATAGTGAACCTAAAAGTTGTTATATTGAAGCAACATCGATATTAACTTCTGGTTCTTTTATAGGCGTTTTCTGCTTCGGAATTGAGACAATCCCCCACCTACTTGCTCACCCCACCTTACTCGCGCGCAAAAAAAGCAGGCCCAAAAGCCTGCTTCTCAGATCTTAATCTTGGAAGGTAACGAGCGTGTAATTTTTCTTGCCCCGGCGTACGACTACGTACTTACCACCAATGGCATCTTGAGGCGTAATCACAGCTTCCACATCGGTTACCTTAGCGCCGTTCAAAGTAATCGCGCCATTAGAAATAAACTCTCTGGCTTCACGACGTGATTTAACAATACCAGTATCTACTAACCAAACAGCTAGGTTAGCTTCCTCTCTTACGGCGCTAGCTTGCGGCATATTTCTAAAGCCTTGCTCGATTTCATGAACCGTGAGCGAACCCACTTCGCCCGTAAATAAAGCTTCTGTAATCCGAATCGCTTCATCCAAAGCCTCTTGTCCATGAACAAAACGCGTCACTTCTTCAGCCAAACGCTTGTGGGCAACCCGCAAGTGAGGTTGGGTCTCAATTTCTACGGCTAGAGCATCAATCTCTTCATGAGATAAGAAGGTAAAGTACTTAAGGAATTTAACCACATCACCATCTTGTTGATTGAGCCAGAATTGGTAGAACTCAAATGGCGTTGTTTTTTCTGGATCCAACCAAACTGCCCCACCTGCTGATTTACCAAACTTAGTTCCGTCAGACTTGAGCATAAGCGGAATAGTCAGCCCATAGACCTCACTTTCATGCCCCTCAGTCCGACGAATATAATCCAACCCTGCCGTGATGTTGCCCCATTGATCGGCGCCCCCAATTTGTAATTGGACATCGTATTCTTTATATAGGTAGGCAAAGTCAATGGATTGCAGAATTTGATAGCTGAACTCAGTAAAGGAAATCCCTACTTCTAGACGAGATGCGACAACATCCTTAGCCAACATATTATTAATGTTGAAGTGTTTGCCGTAATCACGTAAGAAATCTAAGAGCGAAATCTGGCTAAGCCAGTCGTAGTTATTTACAATGCGGAAACCACTTGCTTGGACATCTCCTTTTAAGAAGAGACGGTTCATTTGGTCTGCTAGCTTACGCGCGTTTTCCTTTACCACATCCATGGTTTGCAAGGTCCGCTCGCTATTACGCCCACTCGGATCCCCAATTGAGCCCGTGCCGCCCCCGATCAACACTACTGGTTTATGCCCAGCCAGCTGGAATCGTTTAAGAATCATAAAGGGAATTAAATGTCCAATGTGCATGGAATCCCCTGTTGGGTCGACGCCACAATATAAGCCAATCGCCTTCTTATTTACTAGTTCTTCTAAGCCTTGAGCGTTAGTCTGTTGATTGATGGCACCACGCCATGTTAAATCATCTAAAATTGACATCTTCTTTCCTCCTTATGTATTTTCTTTCTTCCTATTATAACGCGATTACAAGTCTGAATCAATCTAGCGATAGCGTAAATTTTCGAACCTTATGCGTAAATTATTCTATGTAAGCGTTTCGCTATTAGAGGTAGAATAGACTCAAATCCTATAAGGTGGTGACATTATGACACAAATCGCAGAGTACCTATTGGATATTGAAGATATCGTCAAGGAGTTTCCAGGGGTCAAAGCCTTGGACGGTGCGCGACTTAAAGTTCGCCCTGGTACCATTCACGCCCTCATGGGTGAGAACGGTGCTGGTAAATCAACTATGATGAAATGTCTCTTCGGTATCTATATCGAGGACTCCGGTAGTATCAAACTCAATGGCCAACCCGTACGCTTTAACAACCCAAAACAAGCATTGGAACAAGGCGTCTCCATGGTCCATCAGGAACTGAATCAGGTTCTTAAACGTAGCGTCATGGAAAATATCTGGTTGGGCCGCTTCCCAAAAACCAAACTTGGCCTAATTGACGAGCATAAGATGTACCAAGACACCAAGGCCATCTTCCAGCAACTCAACTTGGATATTGATCCACGGACAATCATTGGTAAACTCTCTGTCTCCCAACGTCAGATGATTGAGATTGCCAAGGCGGTCAGCTACGATGCTAAAGTAATTATCCTAGACGAGCCGACTTCCTCTTTAACGGAGCAAGAAGTTCAGCACCTATTCCGCATCATGAACCAACTCAAGGATCAAGGTTGTGGCTTGGTTTATATCTCTCATAAGATGGAAGAAATTTTAGCCATTTCTGATGAAGTAACCATTATGCGTGACGGCCAATGGATTGCGACAGAAGCAGCTAAAGACCTAACCATGGAACGCATCATCCAACTCATGGTGGGGCGGGATATCGGCCATCGTTTCCCTCCACGCAACAACCATCCTGGCCAGGTAACCTTAGAAGTACGCAATTTGACCGCTAAATATCAACCAAGCATCCAAGACGTGTCCTTAACTGTTCACGAAGGCGAAGTCTTGGGGATTGCCGGTTTGGTGGGGTCTCGACGGACCGAGTTGATCGAATGTATCTTCGGAATTGCCAGCCTAGCCAGT
>ERZ773009.2686-NODE-2686-length-11219-cov-6.047564_pt1 | contig 11219 bp, 13 predicted proteins | sample MGYA00580663_ERZ773009 | MGnify/ENA primary metagenome ERZ773009 (study PRJEB29015, sample SAMEA2737969) | human oral metagenome | biome: human oral; feature: human-associated habitat; material: dental | place: China | collected 2026 ... | reverse complement strand
CTCGGGCACTCCCAGCCGTCCGGCCACCTGACCTCCATCAGCCGCCTCTCGCAGCCCCATCGCCCGGGTACCTGGCCGGCAGGGCGTGGAGGCTGCCCATCTCGCCCATCTCCGCCCTGACCTGCTTGCGCTTGACGTTGCCCATCGTGCCCCCATCTCGGACTCTGTCCCTCGGTACCATGATAGGACAAGGCAGGGTATGTATCACCTGTGACTATAAAGCACATTGGGAAGCATTTTTATTGATACGCGATAAGTTTAAGGCTTTGACAATTCGCGGTAGCGTCGTGAATGTTGGTGTAAATCCGTAAGCGAGGCCGGGCTTGGCCCGGCCGAGCGAGCGGATCGTCGAAGAGCCTGAGACCTTGGCTGTATCCTATGCCACTTCCATCCTGTCCACAAGCTCGAGACTTGCCTCAATGGCTTGCTTGGCGATGAGACGCAGCTCCCCTTGCCGTCCCCTCGTGGGCGGTGTGTGTCTCGGCCTGTCCCCGCAGGGTTCCGAGACCCTTCTCTCTGAGAGGTGGCGCGACTCCGGCCACCCCTCGTCCCGCTCGCACATCACGGCCCCCACCAGGCGTGTGAGGGACCCGACGGAGGGAGGGACCTGCACGACGCGGCTCCTGCGCTTGGTCTCCCCGTCGGTCCCCTCCCGCGCGTCGCTCGCCCTGGGCCCTCCCGGCGCGGCTGGGGGAGGCCCAGATGGGCCAGGGCGTCGGGCCCTGCCTCCCCAAGGATCTTGGCCGCCTTGGGACGGCATCTCCCGTGCACCTCGCATGCCGGGTGATACGTCGCCCTGACCTGGCCCGCGTCCCTGGCGCGGAAGACCGGGGTGTGTTTAGTCAAGCTCCGCTTGCGGTTTTCATCACGGAAATTTTCGGATTCTAGCCCGAAGATCTTTCGGGTTTCCCAACAGTCAACCAGTGTGGTGCTAGATTGGCCTGGGCTGGGTTGGCATCACAACGATACAATAGGCGTGCCAAACAAAGATCTGCCCATGTGCCCACCCGGCACTTTGTTTGGCGACAATCCCTGTCGGGTGGGTGCATGGGCGGATGGGAATGCCGCCATGCCCGTGAAGCCGAACCCCCTCGCGGCGGAGGTCGATGCCCTCTCGGGGGACGGCTCCCGCATGCCCCGGGAAGCCGTCCAGACCAGGAGGTGCCGCGAGCCGGTCGGCGTCGGCGACCACGACGAGGCGGCCGAGGGGCGGAGGCCGCGCCCGAGCTGCCCGCGACGCAAGTCGGGCGACTGCTCCACGGACGGGAGGACGCCCGCCGGCCACGCGCGCCGGGGGTGCGGCGGCTGCGGCCTCAGGTTCGGCTCGCTCTCCGGGACCGTCTTCGAGAACGCCAGGAGGGCGCTCTGGAGGTGGGCGCTCCTCATGCGCCCCATGTGCCTCAACGCGCAGCTCGACGCCTGCGCCGAGCTCTGCGGCATATCGCACCAGACCGCCTGGGAGCGGGGGCACGGGGTCATGGCCACCATCGACGGCTGCCAGGACCGGATCGTGCTGGGGGACAAGGCCTGGGTCGACGAGACGTGCGTGACCGACCCCGACCTCAGGGGCGAGCCCGGATGGAGGCCGAGGCGCGGCCTCAGCAGGAACAAGATATGCATCGCCGTCGCGATCGACGCCCACAAGAGCGTAGCCGCCGTCCGGTGCGGCCGCGGCAAGCCGTCCGCGAGGCGCATCAAGGACGCGCTGCGGTCGCACATCGCGGAGGGTGCCGAGATGTTCCACGACATGGAGAGGTCGCACAAGTCACTCGTCGGGGCGGCCAAGGGCGTGGACAGGCCGTACAAGGCAGACACCAGGGACCCGGAGCACTTGGAGCACATGGCCATGGTCAACAACCTGTGTTCCTGGATCAGGCGATACCTGAGGGGATACGTTGGGATGGACCTCAAATACCTCCAGTCATACCTCAACTGGTACGCGTACCTCTTCAGGGTCAAGCAGGCGGAGGAGCGGTGGCCGAAAGTGGGGAGGGTCCTCCGCCATCTGGTCATGGCTGACGCATCCTTTCGCAGCTCAAGGAAGCGCGAGCAGCACCACACTGGTTGACTGTTAGATTCGGGTTTCATCACGGGCACGCCGGCAGATCCCCCTACCTTCCCTGCCTGCCCAGCATGAGGCTCTCCTCGAGCCTGTGGCTGGGCCCTCCGAACTCCACGAGCCTGCCGTGGTGCACGACGCGGTCGACGATTGCCGCCGCCAGCTTGTCGTCGGCGAAGACCGTGCCCCACCTCGAGAACTCTACGTTCGTGGTGAATATGACGCCCCTCCTCTCGTAGCTCTCGGATATGACCTGGAACAGCAGCCTCGCGCCGTCCACGTCGAAGGGGACATAGCCGAACTCGTCGAGTACGAGCAGCCTCGACCTGCCGAGATCGGCGAGCAGCCTGCCCGGCGTGCCCTCGCGCCTGGCCTTGCCCAGCCGCGTCACGAGCTGGGCGGTCTGCCAGAACCGGACGGGATGCCCGGCCGAGGCCGCGGCGATGCCCAGGGCAGTCGCCATGTGGGTCTTGCCCCGCCCCGTCTGGCCGAAGAAGACGAGGTCCTCGGCTGCGGAGATGAACCCGAGCGAGAGCATCTCCTCCCTGCCCCGGCCGTCGGGGAGCGACACGCTCGCCCGGTCGAAGCCCTCTGTGGACTTCGGGATGGGGAAGCGAGCCTGGCGGATGAGGCGGGAGCGCCTCGCGCGGTCCCTGTGTGCCATCTCGGACCCGGGCATCGCCGTGCAAGCCGCAGCCTGGCCCGGGGTCGCCGATGCGAGGAAGGCATCCGTCGTGTCCCCGGACGTGAGGAGCGCCCGCGCGGCGGCGCGGAAGGCCGCATGGGCGGCCTCACGCTCCGAGCCGGTCATGGGCATCCCCCGCGCCTCCCCCCAGGAGCCCCGGCGCGCTGTCGCAGGCGCCGAGGCCGGCCTCCTCGTCGTATTCCGTGCGCGCATCCCCCGACTGGGCCCGCGCGGCCGACACGGCCACGGACGCGCGGTCGACGGGGCCGGTCGCCCGCACCGACCCGGGCATGCCCTCCACGGCCGCCCCCCAGCCCCTCTCGGAGCTCTCATTACGCAGGACCCCGGGGTCGGCCCGGGGCCCGCTGGCAGACCCTCCGCCCAGGAAGGAGACGAGCTCGTCCGGAAGGGAGAGCCTCACCGAGGAGTCCCGCCAGCCGTTCGGCCGCATGCAGGGCAGCCTCGGCTGCGGCAGGGGGTCCGAGCTGTCCGTCGGGGCCTCGCCCCACTCGCGCTCGTACGTGGCGACGACCTCGCCGGTCTCGCAGTCGCAGACGGTGACGAGGAACGCGCCGAGCGCGACCGCGACCTCCCGGCACGCATGGGCGGGGCCGGCGGAGTAGCGGCGCACGCCCCCGACGGCGAGGGTACCCTGCCTGCCGCGCTTCCTGGCCTCCCACCTGACGCACGAGAACGCCGCGGCCGGCAGCGGCGAGAGGGCGTCCCCGTCCCCTCCGAGGGGCTCGGACTCGGGCCTGCCGAGCCTGTAGCGCACCTTGCCCTCGCCGGGCGCTACGCGCGACCCCAGGAGCCTGCCGTCGAATGCCTCCACGTCGCCGAGGGTGGGAACGGGCACGAACAGGTTCCCCCTGTGCGTCCCCACCTCGTTCTCGACATTGCCCCTCTCGTTGCCCGAGTGGGGATTGGCGAGGGTGCGGTCGAGCCCGTGGTGCGCGGCGAACCCGCGGAAGGGCTCGGACACCCTGGCCTCCGGGCGCTTATCGCTGATTACCTCGCGTCGATTAGCTCGAAGCAACGCACTCGCATCGAGGGCGCCCTCAGGGCCAGGGGCGGCGAAGGTCGGGCGCACGACGAGTATTCCGGCGACCTTATCGCCCACTACTCCGGCGAGTATCCCGTCTGGGTGTTTCTCGAGGTCATCGACTTCGGGACCTTCGCGGACCTGTGGCGCTACTGCGCATCTCGCTGGAACAATGGTGAGATGAAGGCCCAGCACTACGTCCTGAAGAGTGTCCGTGCCCTGCGCAACGCCTGCGCCCACTCGTTATGTGCAAATGCACATAAGTTGTGGGCGCAGGCGTTCCTCACGGCTTGGGCTTGCCTAAGAAGGTAGTGCTCGCTTCTCATCCGCCGGTCCTTCCACCTGTCTGTGCAGAAGAGGTAGAAGTTGATGAAGCCCCCGAAGGAAAGTAGCTCGATGAGGACCCATACGGGCTTCTCCTCGTCGTACTTGCGGGCCATGCCCCCGCTGTACCCATCCCTCTTCAGCCGCTCCATCTCCTTCTCGCGAATCGATCGGTTCCTCTCACTCAGGCTTTCCAGGTAGTCAGCGACGATCGAGTAGCCGTCCTCGTCCGCCTGCTCGGTGACCTCGCGCATGAGCCTGACCTTGGCGAAGCGCCCGATGTCCAGCGTCATCGGGAGCAAGGTGTACCTGAGTATGTGGTCGATGGCCGCGAGATCCCGCAGATGCCCGAAGTCGAGCCCGACGTACTCGCTGTCATGCGTCCCTCCGATGCGCTTTTCAAACAGGACGCGGTAGGCCGCGAGCTGCCCCGTCGCCGGGTCTGCCCGAGCCCCTCGACCTGCGCCTCTCCTCTGCCGCTCTGACGTCGCTGTCCCCTTCGACGCGCGCAGGCGTCGGGGCCCTGCGGTGGCAGGGCTCGGTGCCGGTACCGCGTGCCCTCATAGGGCGGCATGAGGTCGAGATTGCGAGAACCTGTCAGCTGCTCTCGTGCGGGGTGTGCGGATGCTCATGAGGCAGGCAAAGGTCGACGCGGTGGCCGTGGTGAGGTGTGAGCACATGCGGAGCGCAGAGGGGGTCACGTTGCGAAGGTGTGGGGAGGTCCCTATGAGAATGTGGGGAGGTCCCTATGAGAACGCCCGCTCACCTGCCTTGCAGCTTATGCACGAGCTCGGCGAACTCGTCGCGCCTCTGGGCTGGGGTGCGCGAGTCCTCGCTGGACTCCCTCATGGCGTTTGCCGCGATGGCGCCGAGGGCGCCAAACGAGCGTCCCAGCGCGGCCTTGAGGGGTGAGAACTCAAGGCGATACTTCGTGCCGTTCATCTTGATGGAGTCACCGCTCCACGTCTTGAGCTTCGCTTCCACCTCGCCTATGGGTGCACGATCGAACTCGTTGCCCTTGTTGTCAAAGAGGATGAGCTCGCCTGAGCCATCGATGCCTATGAAGCCGTTTGTCGCCCGTTGCCTGATGCCTTGGACTATGTGCATACCATCGCACCAGAATTGCCAGTCGCCCCTGTTGTCTGCCATGGAGTTCCTCCTGAGGTCGTCTGTTGACAAGAAGTGAGCCACGTGCTAGCAGAGGACTATACCGTAGACGGCATGGCGGCATGCCAGCTGCACAATATACGATGCATCCTGCAAGGGAGCGCACCCGGTGGGAGGTGTGCCGTACAAGGGACGGTGCGCCTCGCGCCTTCCGAAGGGCCAGGGGCGGCTGCCCTGTCGTGAGGTCAGAAGGACCAGCAGGGGCCTTGGCGCGCGGCGCCTGCCGTAACGGGACGTGACGCGCTCAGTGCGAGGTGGGCCGTACGGAGGACCCTCGCGTGGCCTGCCCCTGCGGGCCCTCCATGCAGGCTGTGTCCAGCTAGCGTCTGATCGAGGCACTGAGCTCCAGGATCTCGGCACGTCGTCTGTCCTGCTCGTTTTTCAGGACGCGTCGGTAGGCGGGCAGGACTAGGCAGAGCACCACGATGCCGACGATGCCCACCACGACGCCCAGTGCGAAGTACTGACTGTAGACCATGGTGAGGGCCATACCGGCCCCTAGGATGAGCGCCCCGAGGACGCCGATCGTGATGGCGCTGATCGTTGCCATCGACGTCGCCTGTTCGTCGAGCTCGCGGATGCGATCCTCCACGGACTCCTGCGGGGTTTGGTCACGATACTTGTCGACGATCTGCCTGACGGAGGTGCTGGTGGTATGCTTGCTCATGGTGGAGCTTCCTTTCGCTTCGTGATGCGCCACTCTTCCGTGCGGCGCATCGCCTTGACTTCCATAGGTGTATGGTCGCTTGAGAATGTCGTCTGCACAACAACAAAGATCACGACAAGTGTCGGTTTTTGATAGGGGTGGGGTCGTGACGACGGGCATAATGGGCATGGCGAGGGTGGCCCAGCCCATCACAGTCTCGTCAGGTCCCTGAGGAACCTCCCTCAGCGGGCTGGTCGGGTGGCATGGGGGCAGCCCACTGAGGGGATGGGCTGGTGCGTCATGTGACCTCGCATGATCACCGTCTTGGGGTACGCTTCTTCTTGGGACGAGCGGCGGGTATGGGGCGATCGGATGGGGGCAACCATGGGAAGGCCGGGGGTGAGGCCTCGCGACAGCACGATCAGGATGGGCGATGCTCTCATGAGACTGCTTGAGGGCGGCACGCCCTTCGAGCGTCTGAGCGTGACCCAACTCTGCCGAGAGGCCCAAGTCAATCGTTCGACCTTCTACGCTCACTACGATAACCTGCAGGACCTCCTCGTCGAGGTGACCGATGGCGCCATGGGCGAGTTCTGGGCCCCGTTCGCTGGCTTGGGAAAGGCCGGCATGGCGCTTAGGGATGGTAAATACCTGGGCACCTACCTTGAGTTCGTCAAGGAGCATCAGCCGTTGTTTCGCGCGAGCATGAGAAGTCCTCGCTCCTTTGACATCGAGGGCCTCTATCGGAGGATAGAGGAGGGCGTGAGTGACGACTTTGACAGCCGGGGCATCGACAGCCCCTCCGACAGGCGCTATCTGCTGCAGTTCTACCTTACGGGCATCACGGCGATTACCGTGCGCTGGGTGGAAGGTGGGTGTGCGGAGTCCGTCGAGCACATGGTCACGCTCATCTCGAGCTGCATCCCCAAGGCGTGACGCGCGTGGCATGAGGCGCTTGGACATCGGCCGTCGGTGGGGCTGGGACAAGCCGCCCTTGTCGGCAGGCGTCTTTCCACCATGCGCATCAGGCCATTGGGAGGCGCGAGGCAGGTCAGTCGCTCTCCTCCAGATACCTCCTTGCAGCCCTCTCGTCCGCGATCGTGTACGTGCGCCAGCGGTTGGAGCCCCGTGCAGCCAAGATGCCATCGCTTACCAGATCGCCGAGCAGCTCGCTTGTCCGTGACGCGCCCAGCCCGGTTGCCTCCATGATCGCTGCCCTGCCGAGCGGCTCTGCGGCTAATGCGATATGTTGAACTATGTGGCGCTTTGTTCGATCGGTTGCCTTCGTCCGATTTTCGCGTCCGATTTTCGCGTCTGCTTCGCTCGAGTTTCCAGATGAGACGAGCTCTACGTGCGAACCTGGACGGTGGAACGCCACACGTGTGGCGTTGCCCTCTTGGAAGTACTCGAAGCTCACGCCGGCCTCGTCGCAGGCCTGCTTGATGCGGCGCAGACCACTACCGAGTGCTTCAATGTAACCGCCGCGGAAGAGGGCGTCGGCAATGCGTGGGTTTCTGTTCTGTGGCGTCCTCGCCACTCCCATGAGGTAGTCGTCTGGTGTGGTGCCTGCAGGGAAGAGGCCGGGATTCGTGATCTGTACCGTGTCCGTAAAGATATCGATCATCACGCGGCTGTCACCTTGATGCTCTTTGTGACAGAAGGCATTGATGACCGCCTCGCGGATGGCCTCACGTGGAATCTCAGGGATCTCCTCGCGTGTCGGGCTGCCGTCAATCACGATGCGGCGACGGATATTGGAGTTGACGTAGTACTCCGCCTTGTCGATAAGCTCAAGCACAGGGGCATCTTCCTGCTGAAGATCAAGGATGTTGACGCGATCGTTACCGGCGAGCACCCCCATGGTCAGACGCTTGTGGGAGGGTGAGCGGCAGAATAGCACGGTCGCGGCATTCGTGAGGCGCCCATCGCGCGCGAGTCCGAGGCGCTCAAGCACGTTGGCAGCATCAGAAGACCCGGCATATGTCGTGGGAATGCGATTCTTCTTGATGCCCGCATCGATGTACGCATGGAGAAGCGCTGCGCTGACATCGGACACAGGACAACCCGAGAGGCGCGTGTCCCATGGCACCTCCCTGTCTATGGCCGCGGCGAACATGCGCTTGACTTGCGCAGGTGTCATGAGCACATCCTCGTCGGCACGGCGGATGCGGTAGCGCCCCTCGCAGGCGTACGGCGTTTCGTCCCCCTCGAAGTCGATGCGGATGTACGTCTTGCCGCTGTCCTCACATTCTGTGCGTATCTGTGGCGTGATCCTTGGCTCGATCTTGGATCCAATCTCTTGGCTGATGGAACGCAGCGTCTTGTCCGAGACATCTTGGCCCATGACCTCCCCGTCGTTTCGTACGCCAAAGTAGAGCACGCCGCTGCCGTGCTTGTTGAGGATCGATGCGATGGACTCCATGGCTTCACGATGCTCACCCGTGGACCTCTTGAACTCCACTTGTTCTGATTCGGCTCCAAGGTTCATGTCCTACGCTCCCTTCCCGCTGACGATAGTCTCATGGGCAGGTAGCCGCTTGCATGCCTTGAGACCAGGGATGGCTTGCCGTCTGGTAGTGAGCATCGATGATACCTTTGATTCCCTGGCGTCCAAGTAATCGAGATGACGCGTTGTTGCCCGCAAAGAGAGAGGGTCCCATTGCCTTCTGGGGCTCCTCGGGGGTTTGTGTTGGTTGCTGCCTCAGCGAAGACGCCAACCTAGCGGCGGCTCCGCTCGTGCAGAGCCTGTTTTTCCGACCAAGGGGGAGGTGGCCACCGAGGGAGTGCTGCCGGCACGTCATGGTGGTTGGGGCACTCGTGCCACCCGACGCGGTTCGCGTCGCAACTAGCGTCGCAACAGTGTACACAAGTGCCCCAAAACGGCGCCGTGAGGCACTTTTCGTCAATTTGTGTACACTCCTGCGTCCCCACGTCTGTCCACAACGTCGCAACAGTGTACACGAATGCCCCAAAATGGCTCCGAAAGGCCGTTTTCGTCAATCTGTGTACACTCCTGCGTTCCCACGACCGCTCGCGCGACCGGGTGGGGTCATGGGTCCCACGACATCGACGGCCCTATGGCTCTTGTGATGCCAGGGCTCTTGGATCTGAGGTCCACGCCGCCAGGGCAGTGACGCGACCACCTACCCACACGAACTCACGAAGCCTCCCTTTTGGCCGCCTGATTGACACTGGGAAGCGGGTGTCCGAACGAGTTGTGCGTGACGTATGGAATGTAGTTATGATGTTGTATCTGTCGTATGCTCATGGACATCAAGAGCCCTTTGAGCTGTGAGAAGGATTGATCATGGGCAGAGAGATGCTGGGCACGATGCGACGTGTCGCAAGGGCATCTCTGGCTTTATGCTCGTTATTAGCGATGGCCACCCCGAGCTGCCCGCCAGGGGTGGTGGTGCAAGCCGCCACCGGGCAGGCAGGGGCAGATGCCATCGCCTGCAAGCTTGTGGCGGGACAGGCGCTGACGTTCCGCATAGCCGCTCGGCATTTGCCGCCGATGTGTGGAATAGCATGTTTGACGATGGCTTGCTCACAAAGGGGCCATGGCCGAGTCTGAGGCTCTCGGCATGCCATATGCGGCAGGGAGGGGGGACATGAGGTCAGAAAGCCCATGCGTTCGGAGCGGCCATAGGGTGCGCAGGGCGCTCGTCGGCCTGCTCGGCGTCGCCTTCACGCTGTGGTTCACAAACTCGCTCTTCCACTGCGAGACCAGTCCAACAGGATTCGTCTACTTCCGTGACGTCCGCGTGTCGGATGGGGTGGTCTCCTTCAACCCGGAGTGGACCATGACAATCGGCTATGTGAGCGACTACTCGTGGAGGGTGGAAGGCGACTGCCTCTACCTGAGGCTCTACATGAGCTATTTCGATGGGGGTCCGCTGCTGGAGCCGTTCACAAACCCTCCGAAGAGGGTCAGCATTCCTGGGGGCCAGATGTACTCCGTGAACCCCCTCGGGAGGGTCAGCATCGACGCCGGCCGCCCGCTCCGTCAGGTCGTGGTCGTCGGTGAGGGCAAAAAGGCCGTGCTGTGGAAGCAGGGATCTCCTCCTCGCGAGGGGCCGCTCGGGCCGAGCGACTTAGGAGAGGATGGTGACGGGAGAGGGAGGGCCCACGAGTGACATACCGCCAAGTGGGGTGTTCGTCCTTGGCCTCGCACGGCCCAACGCCACCGTCATCGGCTCCGCCCTCATGCCCTGGCAGGGGCTCGTCGCACCGACGAGTAGGCATGTGGGCATGCACGAGGAGGGGGGGTCATCGAGCGCGACGGGCACCAGGTCATCGAGCTGGCCGCATGTCTTGGTAAGGTCACTGCGGAGCAGCTTGACATATGCGCGCTCGCATGGGAGCGTGACGCCAACAGGGATCATATGGTCTAGCTGGGGATGGCTTACCTGTCGTAGCCCACCGAGTGTGGCACCCTCTACTCGCTCATGGAGCTCGAGGCCCTCTCAAAGGTCTGTCACGAGCACGGCATGAGGCTGTCCGTCGATGGTGCGCGGCTCGCCTATGCGCTCCTCGCGAAGGGGCGCGTGCTGGGGTTCAGCTCGAGGCGCTCTTTGAGGATTGTCTCTATGGGCACATCGGGGTTTCGATTGTACGGAGGCCGGGAAGGTAGCCTTCTTTGGCGATGTCCCAAGACCGATTTGCGCTGGCTTGCGGGAGCCCGGACCTTCCGGGGTGTATCACAGCTGGGGAGCCTGGTCGCCCCTTGGGTACCTGTGTTTTTTTCGAGCATTCGCTCAGTGGGCGCAATACGGGTAAACGAGTCGTCTTTGCCATAGTTGGCGATAATGCCCCCAATGCCCTTGTTCATCAATGGTTCCTTTCTATGTGCTGCTTAGCACGCCATTTCCAGTATGCGCTTCGAAAGTTGTTGTGCTGCTTGGCAAAGCCTCTGGCAACCTCGACGACCTGAGCGTCGCGGTGATCGAGCTCCGGAACGACGTGAGGGAGATCTCCAGCCACGCGATCGTCTCCATCTAGCCATGCCTTACGTCAAATGCATCTCGGGCCATACGAGCGCCCGGGGCGTGCAGCGCTACCTCGAGAAGGACGGGCGCGCCCTCGCAACCGATTTCCTCAACCTCGACGCCCCCGTCAAGGGAGTGAGGGACGGGCTCGAGGACTATGCGGCGTCCGAATGGTGGCGCGGGGATATGTGAAGGTTGCGGAATCGGATACCCCATCTTTACATGGCGTTCAGACGTTCATGCATCTTATCGATTAACCCTACTTCCGGGGTACTTGTTCTAGGGACAGTCTGGTCAGCACATTGCCA
>ERZ773009.2685-NODE-2685-length-11228-cov-2.916943_pt1 | contig 11228 bp, 9 predicted proteins | sample MGYA00580663_ERZ773009 | MGnify/ENA primary metagenome ERZ773009 (study PRJEB29015, sample SAMEA2737969) | human oral metagenome | biome: human oral; feature: human-associated habitat; material: dental | place: China | collected 2026 ... | reverse complement strand
CAATCCGCTCGCCGGAATGACCGCCCTTGAGCCCGCCCACCGTGAGTTTCCACGCCGAACCGTTCCCTGCCGGACGCCAATGAAGTAAGCGGCGATATTCCATATCTAAACCGCCGGCGCTCCCCACAGTTAAAAGATCGTCTTCTTCGGAATCACAATTCAGGCAAAAGGCCGCATCCGCCAAATATTTTGCGTCCAAACGGCGCGCCCCGGTCATGCCGGTCTCCTCGTCTACGGTGATGATCGCGCGCAGCGGCCCATGAGGCTCCGGCGCGTGCTGAACGAGGTGCAGGATCTCCGCCACCCCGATGCCATCATCAGCCCCCAGACTCGTTCCGTCGGCCGCGAGATACTTCTCCGTTCTCACCAACCGGATAGGATCGCGCCGAGGATCATAGACCACACCTTCGTCGGCCACGCACACCATATCCATGTGTCCCTGCAAAATCGTCCGCGGCACCCGCTCATAGCCCGGTGTCGCCGCCAAATCAGCGATCACATTGTACACATCGTCCTGTACTACCGTACAGCCCAGCCGGGAAAATGTACCGTGCAAATAGTCGCTGACGGCTCTCTCCTCCCCCGAAGGCCGGGGAATCGCCGCCAATTTTTCAAATTCAGACAAAACGCTCTCCAATATCTCCTCATCCCGCAGCAAAAAATCCGCTCCTTTCCCGTACCCTAAAAAGGGCATAAAGAAAGCAAAGCGACCGGTCGCCCCATCGCTTTGCTGAAATGAACCCTGCTTATTTTTTAGCGGCAGCCGTCCGCGCCGACACGACGTTGACGCCCGTCGGAACGTACAGTACCATGCCGTCCGATATCCGGCGCGCTTCTCCGTCCAAGATGTAACATACACCGTTGATGAAATCGCAGATACGACGCTGTTCGTTCCCTTCCACCCGCTCATAATTCACGATCGCAGCCTTCTTGGCGATCAAATCGTCGGCAATGCCCGCCACTTGCGCAAAAGCCGTGGGAACGTAAATATCCACGGCCAATTCCTCCACCTGATTCGCGCGGACAGAAAGCTGCGGCCGAGCCGAAGCCATGGCCGGTTTAGGCCGATCGAAAGGCGAAACGAGCGGAGTTCCATTCACCACTTGGCGTGTTTCTTCCATCGCCACGTCTTCCTGCTCCTCAATCTCTTCTTCTTCAATAATTTCCGGCATGAGTAAATTTTTGAGTTTTTCCAACATATTCATCGCTGTCGCCTCCCGAAGCGAAAGTATTCTCCATCAAAGAAATAAATCTTTGGATAGCATAAATATGCTTCGCGATAGAATGAAAAATTCCTGCAAAGCCGAAAAAAATTTTGCGGATTTATCGTAAATTAAGCCAAAAGGCCTACATCCATAAAGAACTACGCTTTGGCCTTGATGGCGTTCTTGCGAGCCCGGCCCCGCGCCGAATGATCCAGTACCGCCTTGCGGAGGCGGATGCTTTGCGGCGTCACTTCCACCAATTCTTCCTCATTGATGTATTCCAAAGCCTGCTCCAAACTTAGAATGCGCGGCGGTGTCAAGCGGATGGCCTCGTCCGAGGATGAAGTACGCATGTTGGACACATGCTTTTGCTTGCAAGGGTTGATGTCAATGTCTAACTCCCGCGAGTTTTCCCCCACGATCATGCCCTCGTACACGGCTTGATTAGGCGAAATAAACATAGTTCCCCGATCCTGCAGAGTATAGATTCCGTAGCCTGTCGTCTCTCCTTCTTCAAAAGCCACTAAAGAACCATGCTCCCGCGCCTCCATGTCTCCCTTATAGGGCGCGTAGCCATGAAATACATGGCTCATGATCCCATTTCCCTTCGTGCTGGTCAAAAGCTCCGAACGAAAACCGATGAGCCCGCGGGCCGGAACAATAAATTCCAAACGCATATAGCCATTGCCCTCTGTCATATTGGACAGCTCCGCCTTGCGTTTGCCTAAAAGCTCCATTACTGTCCCCATATACTCTTGGGGAACCTCCACCGTAAGGTTTTCCATCGGTTCGCACCGCTGCCCGTTGATGGTCTTATAAATGACTTCGGGTTTCCCCACCTGCATTTCGTAGCCTTCCCGGCGCATGGTCTCAATCAAAATGGAAAGATGCAATTCCCCGCGCCCTGAAACCTTGAAGACATCGGCGGCATCCGTCTCTTCCACCCGGAGAGCTACATTCGTCTCCACTTCCTTATAGAGACGGTCTCTCAGGTGCCGGGATGTTACAAACTGTCCCTCGCGTCCGGCGAAGGGGCTGGTATTTACGCCAAAGGTCATGGAAAGCGTCGGCTCATCGATATTGATGGTGGGGAGCGCCTCCGGATTTACGGCATCCGCCACCGTCTGCCCAATATGCACATCGCCAAGGCCCGTCAAGGCCACGATCTCACCGAGCCCGGCCGAAGCCGTCTCCACTTTTTTCAGCCCTTCATAGACTAAAACCTTGCCGATCTTCGCCTTGACTTCTTCATCGCCGGCCAAAAGCACGACGCTCTGATTTGGGCGGGCCGTACCGCGCATGATGCGCCCGATGGCCACCTTCCCCACGTATTCATCCGCTTCCAGGGTCGTCACCATCATCTGGAGCGGACCTTCTGCATCGCCTTTGGGGGCGGGAATTGCCTTGATGAGCATGTCCATCAAAGGCTCTAAATCTTTACTGTCGTCTGCCATATCCAGCTTTGCGATACCGTCCCGGGCGGCGCAGTATACCACCGGGAAATCCAGCTGATCGTCATCCGCGCCTAAATCCATAAAGAGTTCCAAGACTTCGTCGTACACGTCGTCTACTCGCTGATCGGGACGGTCAATCTTATTAATGACCACAATGGGTTTGAGCTTTTGCTCCAACGCTTTCCGCAGGACATACTTCGTCTGAGGCATCGGCCCTTCAAAAGCATCGACTAAGAGAAGGACGCCGTCCACCATGTTCAGCACCCGTTCCACTTCCCCGCCGAAATCCGCGTGCCCCGGCGTGTCCACAATATTGATCTTGATGTCCTTATACATGATGGCGGTATTCTTCGACAGGATCGTGATCCCCCGCTCCCGTTCGATGTCTCCGGAATCCATCACCCGCTCCGCCACTTGTTCATTGGCACGAAATACATGGCTCTGCTTTAACATCGCGTCCACCAGCGTCGTCTTGCCGTGGTCGACATGGGCGATGATGGCTACATTCCTTAAATTATCCGTCGTACGCATCCTGAAAACTTGCCTCCTACTACTATCGCCGTGCAGAAAATATCGCGAACGTTTTTGCGCCGCTTTCCAATGATATATTACCGCCGAAGGTATGTCAATGCTTTTTTTACAGAATTTCCGCCTCTTCCCGGGGAGAAAATGCCCTCACATCCAGGCTTGAAGCCCTCTCGTCATAAAAAAAGACCGGCCCCAAAGCGTGTTTAGGGTCAGACTCCTCCTATATGCCGCAGCCGCGCTTAAAGGCCGGCCTCTTTTCTCAATAATTCTGCCTTATCCGTGTGCTCCCAAGGCAGATCGAGATCGGTGCGGCCGAAGTGTCCGTAAGCTGCCGTTTGAGCATAGATGGGGCGGCGCAAATTAAGGCTCTTGATAATGCCCGCCGGGCGGAGATCAAAATGCTTCCCGACCAGTTCGGCAATTTTCTCTTCCGCGATTTTGCCCGTGCCGAAAGTTTTAACAAAAATGGAAACAGGCCGGGCCACGCCGATGGCATAGGCCAACTGGATCTCGCAGCGATCTGCCAGTCCCGCTGCGACAATATTTTTCGCTGCGTAGCGAGCGGCGTAAGCGGCGGAACGATCCACCTTCGTGGGATCCTTGCCTGAGAACGCACCGCCGCCGTGTCGCGCCATACCGCCGTAAGTATCCACGATGATCTTGCGCCCCGTGAGGCCCGAGTCTCCCTGAGGGCCGCCGATGACGAAATTTCCCGTGGGATTGATGAAATATTTCGTATCCGCCGTCAAAAGTTCTGCCGGAATCACCGTTTTGATGACCTTCTCGATGATAGCGTCACGGATCTCTTTCTGGGAGACTTCCGGCGCATGTTGTGTCGAGATGACCACCGTATCCACCGCCACCGGCTTGCCATCCTCATAGACCACCGTCACCTGCGACTTGCCGTCGGGGCGCAGCCATTTCAGTTCACCGCTCTTTCTGACCTCCGCCAAACGGCGCGTCAGCTTGTGGGCCAACGCAATGGGCAGCGGCATATATTCCGGCGTTTCATTCGTCGCATAGCCGAACATCATGCCCTGATCCCCGGCCCCGATAGCGTCAATGGGATCCATGTCCCCTTCCTTGGCCTCCAGTGCCTTATCCACCCCCAGCGCGATATCCGCCGACTGCTCGTCGATAGAAACCAAAATGCCGCAGGTATTAGCGTCAAAGCCATACTCCGCCTTCGTGTAGCCGATTTTAGCCACCGTGTCCCGAATGATGCGGGGGATATCGATATAGCACTTCGTGGAGATCTCCCCCACCACATGCACCTGCCCCGTGGTCACCAGCGTTTCGCAGGCAACACGCCCTTCGGGATCCTGGGCCATGATGGCATCCAAAACGCTGTCGGAGATCTGATCGGCCAGCTTATCGGGATGGCCTTCGGTCACGGATTCCGACGTAAAAAGTACCCGTTTCTTGCTCATGATTTACCTCCTTAAGTTTAGAAAGTCGCGCTTCTGCTAAATAAAAACTCCCTCTCCCCGAAAAGAAAAAGCTCTCGTTTGACGAGAGCCTTGATTTTCCGCTCTCATCTTTTAGGCATCCGCCTATCGGAATTGGCACCGTTTGACTTCGTCAATGGTTGCCGCAGCTTCATCGGGCCAGTCCCTCCGCTGCTCTGGATGAGTCTTTATTCAGCTTTGTTATCATCATAAAGGATATCCCTTCTCCTGTCAAGAGGAGGACGCCTATTTTATACTAATTTTATAGGTTTTAATCTTCTCCTGCGAACAGGTACCCATACCGCGCCTGAAACGCCTCGGGCGTCAGGTGATAATCCTTTGCCAGGGCCGCGTCTTCCAGATCGCTCTTCTCCAAGCGAATCATGAATCCCCGGGCGATACGGTAATGGGCCGAGTCCACATCCACCCGGCGCACCTTCGTCGCTCCGGTCTCCGAATCGCGGATATCTTCAAAGTAAAGCGGCACCGCCAATTCGTTCTGAATGGAGATGAGTGCCCCCGTCTTGCCCCGGTGCAGGAAGCGAACCGCTTCATAGCCCAAGGAGCGCGCGTAATCAACGTCAAAAGCGATGGGCGTCGCGCAGCGAAGCTCGTAACCGATCTCTTTGTCGATGAGATTCGGCTTATGCCCTAATTTCGCCAGCTCCACCGCCAGCGCCTGTCGCAGAATTTTGCCGAAATCAAGCTCCGAATAACGAACGTGCCCGTGTTCATCCAGCTCAATGGAACCCATCTTCTCCAAGTCCGCCTGATCAATCTTTTCCAGCACGCCCTCGGCAATAACGGCCACACCAAAGGTACGGCCCATGCGATAGCGCTTCATCACCGAACCGACGATGATGTCCACCACTTCCTGCAAGGCGATCTTCGGCTTATGGAATTCTTCGGGAATGATCGTCAGCACCGCCCCGGAGGAACGGCCGATTCCCAGCGCCAAGTGTCCGGCGGTCCGCCCCATAGCGATGACAAGATACCAACGATTCATCATGGTGCGGGCGTCTTCCACCAGATTCTGCACCTCCACCGCGCCGAACTGCCGCGCCGTCTCAAAGCCAAAGGTGGGAACGCCCTCGGGAAGAGGCAGATCGTTGTCAATGGTCTTCGGCACATGAACGACACGGATCGACCGGCCGTGCTCTTTCGCGTACTGGGCCACCGCCGCCGCGCTGTGCGCCGTATCGTCGCCGCCGATGGTGACAAGATGGGTGACGCCCAATTCCAGCAGCGTCTCCACCACAGCCTGTAAGTCTTCCGCCTTCTTCGTGGGATTATAACGCGCCATCTTCAGGATGCAGCCCCCTGTCACGTGAATGCGGGCCACCTCATCGTAGGTCAGGCGTACAAAAACTTTTTCCCGTTTCGCCAAATGAGAAAAACCGTCGTACATCCCCAGAACATCCCAACCCCGGCGGTTCGATTCCACCGTCACCGCCGCGATGACGGCATTGATGCCCGGCGCCGGACCTCCGCCGCAGACGATGGCCACCGTATTCTTTTGCTCGCTCATGAAGCTTCCTCCTCAAAATCGTATAGATTAAAAGAAAACTCTTTTGTATAAATTCTCTCTTCCTCTATAAAATCCTGCCGAATCACCGATTTTTCCCGGGCGTTTCTCTTTCTCCAAAGAGGCGCCGCGCACCTCACTTTTCAGGGGCTCTCGTCAAATTTCGCAGCTGAGCATCTGCATCTTCATCTGATAGTAGGCCGGGGTCATGTCCCGAAAATGTTTATGCGGATTCTCAAAGCGCTGCTCTTCCTCCCAGATCTCGGTGGCGAGCTGTTTCCTGACAAAGGCGGCAATCTCCTTCACCGTCGTCGGCGCTTCTATTCGCCGTCCGTCCTTCATGACCAAGCGCTGGAGCTTTCGCGCCGTACAGTTTTCGAAATGGCGCACCTTCCACGGCCGATCCGTATCAATGAACTCATCCGGATGATCCAGATCGATGCTCTCCCCCTTCTTGGCAATAAGCTCGGCCACGGCCCGGCCACTGGCGTCATAAATGCGATAGACTTCCTTGAGTCCCGGATCCGTCACCTTTTCGATAACCTCGGAAACCTTAATCCGCGGCTCCATGATCCCATCCTCTTCCACGGCGCACATCTTATAGACCGCGCCGAAGATCGGATCCGTCTTCGACGTGATCATTCGTTCACCGACCCCGAAAGCATCCACTTTGCCGCCCTGACTCAAGATCGACGTGATCGTATATTCGTCGAGGCTGTTGGAAATGACGATCTTCGCATCGGCAAATCCTGCCTGATCAAGGCGGCAGCGGGCTGTCTTCGTCAAGTAGGCCAAGTCGCCGCTGTCAATGCGGATACCATAATTTTTCGAATGAACCTCCCTGTCCCGCATCTCCTGAAAAACCTGGATGGCGTTGGGAAGCCCGGATTTTAAGACATCATAAGTATCCGCCAAAAGGATACAATTATCCGGATAAATGGCGGCAAACCGACGAAATGCCTCCAGCTCATCTTTATAGTACATGACCCAACTGTGCGCCATCGTCCCACTCACCGGAATATCAAAATACTGCCCGGCGGCTACCGTCGCCGTCCCGGAAACTCCTCCGATGTAGGCAGCCCGCGCACCGTAGACTGCTGCGTCGTTATTGTGCGCCCGCCGTGCCCCGAAATCAGCCACCGCCTGTCCCGCTGCCGCCCGCACAATGCGCCGCGCCTTCGTGGCGATAAGCGACTGGTGATTGATCTGCGCCAACACCTCCGTCTCAATGAGCTGCGCCTCAATGAGATCTGCCACCACCGTCAGAATCGGCTCTCGAGGATACATCACCGTTCCCTCGGGGAATGCGTACACGTCCCCCGTAAAGCGGAAATTCGCCAAATACGAGAGAAATCCTTCGTCGAAGAGGCCCAAATCTCGCAGATAGGCGATATCCTCCGGCTCAAAGTGCATATCTTCCAAATAGGTCAAAACCTGTTCCAGCCCGGCGAAAATGGAAAACCCGCCTCCCTCCGGATTCTTGCGGAAGAAAACGTCGAACGCTACCTTAGGCTGCGTATCCTGCTGTAAGAAATAACCGTTCGCCATCGTCAGCTCGTAGAGATCCATCACCATGCTGATATTACGATGTCTGCCATGCTGCGCCATCGCCTGTCCCCTCCTCTGTCTCTCGCTCCGGCCGAATGTTCCTGGAGCCTTTTCAAGATTATCCCTACGATACCCCCTGTTTTCTCTCCTGTCAAGCAGAAAACAATCGCTCACAGGCCCCGCCTGACGAAAAGCCCGTCCCCCATAGGGAACGGGCTTTCCCGATCGCGGCCCACATCCGCCTTCGTCTGAAGGCAGCGTTCACCGTATCGCTCCTCGAAGATCTGCCACTTCCGCGGCATGTTTATCAAAATAATGGGCAACGAAAGAACAGACCGGACGCAGTCGCAAATGTTCCGCCCGCGCGTCGGCCATCGCCTCGGCTAAAAGCCGCAGGCCGACGCCCTGTCCGCCGAAAGCCTCTTCTACCTTCGTATGGTCAAGGCTGCGCTCTTCGGGAGTGATCTGCCGCCACGTCATATACCCGGCCAGCGTCCCCGCCGCGTCCCACGCTCGATACACCCCGCCGTCTTCATTCTCCTCGCAGGTCACGCGAAATTCCGCCATCTTCTGCCTCCAATCTCACAGCAGACTATCCTTATGGTCGAGGATCTCCCGCCCCGGCGCACAGGCCGGGCAGTCGCAGTATTTCCCTCCCGCCGCCTTCACTTCCCTCATGTGCTGCGCCATTTCCGCCGCTTTCTCGGCGCCGAAAAGCTTCTGCCCTTCCGGCGATGCAAAGAACGCCAATACCTGATCGACCTCCAGCACATCCGCCTGAAGCTCGGCAATGAGCTTCTGTGACGCGGCCTTCTCCCGCTCCGTGCCGAAGGCCGCCAACCATTCCGCGCCTACTGCCTTAAGTTCCGGGCAGCAGCTCGGTGACGCCACCACAGCCTGGACCCTCTCCTTAATCGCTTGCTTATCCATATTTACCACCCTTTCCTCCGCCGACTGGCAGAACTTTCCTTTTTCTCCACTGTTCCTGTTTTTATTATAGCGCTTTCTGTTTCGTTCAGCCAACAGGATCGGGAAATATTCAACTCCACCGCCCTTAATTACACTTATAGTAAATGATGGTAGACTTTTTCTTAATCTTATAGCGTTTGGGAAACGCCTCCACAAACTGTGCCAACTTCTTAAACCCGTAGCTGCGAACGTCAAAGTCCGGCTTAACCCGCTTGATATACTGTCCCGCCACCCCCAGCTGGGTAAAGCCGCCGTCGTCGGCATACTGCTCCGACGCGATGCGAAGGAGACGGTGAATCACCTTGACGTCAGAAGCCGTTCCCTCGTCTGCCGTCCGTTCTGCCGGCTTTTCCGGCGCTTCATCGGCGGCGGGGGGATCGTCGTCCTTCTCCACCCCCACATTTTCTAAAATGATAAAGGTATCGCAGCTATTGCGAAACGCCTCCGGCGTCGTCTTCTTCCCCACGCCCATGACGTAGACCCCCGACTCCCGCAAGTGGATGGCCAAGGGCGTATAGTCGCTGTCGCTGGACACCAACACAAAGGCGTCGTAAAGATTGCGGTGGAGAAGCGTCACCGCGTCGATGACCAAAGCGATATCCGTGGCGTTCTTTCCCACGGTATAATCAAACTGCTGCTCCGCCTTAATGGCCAGCCGCTTTAATTCCGCCTCCCAGTTCTTCAGCCCCTCCTTGCGCCAGTTTCCATAGGCTCGCTTCGTCACAATGCGTCCGTGGGTGGACACCTCCTGCAAAAGGGGTTCCAGCTTACTGAGCTGCGTATTATCCGCGTCGATCAAAACTGCCATTTTCTCCAAAGACTCCACGCTCGTCACCTCATCCTGTCCTCTGTCCGCTCTATCGGATACTATTCGCGAAAGCAACGGAAATCCCTGCCAATCCCAAAAATGAAGACAAAAAAACAGGAGCCGTCCCCCAAAAAGGGCTTGGCTCCTGTTTTTGTTGCGCTTATGCTACCGCTTCATCTGAATCAACGTCTCCAACATCTCATCGGACACGGTGATGATCTTGGAATTGGACTGGAACCCGCGCTGGGTGATGATCATATCCGTAAACTCGTTCGCCACATCCACGTTCGACATTTCCAAAGCGGAGGGGGTAATCTTGCAGCCGGCGGCCTCCGACGCCTTTTTAATAGTTGCTGCGCCGGAATTGTTCGATTCCTCGTATAGGCTGTCTCCCCGCTTCGTGAGCCCCGAAGTGTTAGCAAACTTGGCGATCGCCACTTGCGCTATCGCTTGCTTGACGCCGTTGGAATAGGTGCCGGTCAAGACGCCTGATGTATCACAAGAAATGCTTTCCAACGTACCGCTCGCGTACCCATCGCATTTGGTCGATACTGTGTTGGAACCGGCATACTGCGTGAGGCCGCCGCAAGTCATCGTGACGCTCTGATCCTCCGCGCCATTTGTATGTTTCAGCGATAACTTAGCGCCCCCTTGAACATATCGCCCATGGGAATCAAACTCCAAATCTTTTTTGTCTTCCAAGCGAACCGTCGTCGTAGTCCATCCTCCCTTTTGATAGTGGCGCTGTCCCCACCGCTCTGTAAACTCATCTTCCATGTATTGGCTTTTGTCTTCGTCAAAAGAACCGGGACATCATACTTCTTCCCTTGCTTATCGTAGACCGTAATGGTCGAAACCAAGGAAGGATAGAAGGTACCGTTCACGGCATAATCTGCGCCCAGCAGGCCCGAATGGGTAGAGCCGTCCTTGCCTTGCAGGGTAACGGACTCCACCCGTTTGTTATTCAGCGTATAACCGCCGGCATCCAACGACGTTTGAGACACTACTGTGCCATCGGCTGCCGTCCCGATTCTGGTGTACGTCTGTGTATCGTTTGCGACGGTAAGCGGCGCTGTCGTGGTCACGGACTTCCCATTCGCATTTGCTAAATTTACCTCTGCGCCTGCCGCTGCCGTTATTTTTGAGATCTTGAAATCAAAAGAAACCTGCTGTCCATTGGCATAAGGTGTGCCCGTCGGGAGAGGCACCTCAATCGTCACGGTATTTCCATCCGTCAACGTGACCGTGAGCTTTGTATGCCCCGGTACAGCGCCCGTCGTAGTCACCGCATTGATTGTCCCCTTTAAGGTATAGGTATCGCCATACTTATACGTTCCATTGGTTAAGGCGGGCGGCGTGTAGGTAGAGCCGCCGTTTATGCTGTGTACTGAACCGCCGGTGGATAATTCCAAGGTGACCACCCCAGCCGCAGTTGCTGTCACCGAATCGATTTTTTTGGTATACAACGCCTTACCAGTGACAGAGGCACCATTGGAAAAAGGATAGCCCGCAGTCTCATCCAATTCTACCGTTTCGCCCGAAGATAATGTCAATGATTTCGTCATCGCTTTTTGTGGCTGATAATTCGAAACGGTGGCCGTCGTCCCATCGGCATATTTGACTAAAATCCCGCCAATCGCCGTCCCCTTGGTGTCCGCATCCAGATTCTCAACGTAGGTGGCATTTTTTGTTTCTACACCGTCCATCTTTTTCTGGTCATCCCTGAGTTTAATGGAGGTTGCA
>ERZ773009.2681-NODE-2681-length-11235-cov-2.706977_pt1 | contig 11235 bp, 9 predicted proteins | sample MGYA00580663_ERZ773009 | MGnify/ENA primary metagenome ERZ773009 (study PRJEB29015, sample SAMEA2737969) | human oral metagenome | biome: human oral; feature: human-associated habitat; material: dental | place: China | collected 2026 ... | reverse complement strand
GTGTTCGAGTTTTTGTCCACCCCCCCCGCACAAACGACTTTCCCTTTTCGTATTTCTGCTTGATAGAACGGCCATAACTTCTGGAAATCTTTCCCTAATCCCCAAATCAATAGCTTGGTTTGCATCTTTTCCTCTCAATCCAACAGCCACTTATTTTCTCGTAAAAAATCCCGGCCCACCCGGAAATTAAAGAACTCGTTCCCCTGCCCCTCATGCTCTCGTCTAATTTCAAGAAACCGTTCCTGCAGCTCGATATCTTCTTGTGTATATTCGACATTCCCCGACAACCGCTGCAGCATCTCCTGCGAAACAGCCACAATCTCCTCCGGCGTATTTTGCACAGGAACAATCCCTTTTCGTCTGTAAATCAAATATGTATTGGCCGGAGCGCAGATATCATATATTTTTTCGTCGCCATAAATTTCATAGCGGAGCATATCGCGGAAAGTCAAATACCGGCGCCGTATCGGATCCCAGTATTTCTGCATAATCATCAAATCTCGCCGATCATCCGCAATGAGGTTCGAATCCACACGGGTCGTAAGCATACTTGTATTCACCTGCACCACCGGCCGGCTGAACAAACTTGCCAACAACTCAATACCGGATGGGTCACTCAAGCAAAACAAACACCGGGAAAACAAAAAAACATCTAACAATTCTGTTCGATATAACCTTGCGTAATCAATCATAGTTGATTTTTCTGCCAACCCATTTCCAACTTTAGCGCCCATCCGAAACGAGCTGATCTTCTGTGTCGCAAAATACTGTGCTGCCTGTTCAAATGAGGCAATATCCGAATTTCGATAAAAGTCAATATCATTCAGATTGTCATTCTGAAAGCCCATGACATCACGGCGATATACACTGTCCCGAGCCGCAATACACACCCATTCCCGCACATTCTTCTCCCTTAGGAACTGTGCGCCTGCTGCCATTTCTGCATCGGCAAAGGTGATATAGGCACGCCGTGAATTGATGTCTCCTGCTGCTGCAGCTTTATCATAAGCTGCGGCACTTTTAATCTCCGAATAGCCGTCCTGTATAGTAAAACAAGAGCGATGATTTTTCATGCAGTACTGCCAGAATCCCAAGGAATCCGGTTGTATTACTTCAATTTTATCACATTTTAATTTATTTGCCAGATATTGATTGGGCGCATGATAAAATCCATCTCCTCGTAAGAACGGATCATATAAGTCCTGGGTAAAGGGGAAAAATAAATAAAATACGTCTGGATCTCCATATTTATCAATTCGATCACAATGGTAAATCCAATAGCAAATGCTGCCTATTTGAGCCATGTGAATAAACTGCACTTCTATCCGCCGAAAAGAAGAGAATCTCTGCTGGAATTTCCTTTCGTACCTTTCGGTCAAGGTCCTGTCGATAGCATCATTTTTAAAAAACGCTTTCAACAGGACATTTCCTGAATGCCGTTGAAATACTTCGTTCAAGATATAAAACATCTCAGCATCCGTCATAACATATATGCGGCTATCCTGTAGCACGCCATACTGCCGCAGTGTCTCCCTCACCGTAAGCTGATACTTCTCCGATAAGGAAAGAATAATTCCGCAAGCCGTATGCTCCAGCTTGTCCTTTATTTCAGAAGGTTCATAGAGAGGCAGTCCGTGAACTTCTTGTATGTCCGAATCTCGTTGAGACACAATTACGCCTTGTAATTTAATCTTATGCTCTTGTAAAAAAGAAACTACGGCACGTCCATACTCTCCCGCACCATAGCAAAAAATACCGGAGGAATTCCGCACAAATTGCAGCAAAGCCTCATGTTTTGCCGCCGCCTCCCATACTTTCAAAAACTCCACGTCCTTCCTATTGGATTTCTTTTTGTATTGCATTCGTCTTACCGTCACGTCGATGTGAAATCGCCTTGCAGCCATTTATAAATATTTTTCCCTGCCTCAATGCCTCCCTGCCTTCCAATCGGCAGACACTTCGCCACAAGTTGTAAAAAGTCAGAACGACCTAGCCCGCACATTTCATAATGCGGGATATTCGCCTGTCGAGACTGGGAACTCTCATAGAAGCGAAAGCCATCGGAAAAGGCCAGGGGGATCTCGTGTTTACGTACTATCCTATTTGGAGAATCGATTTCGAGCAAAGTGCCATGATGATGGATATAGACTAACCAGCTCTCCCCATTAGGTGCCGTTTGTTGCAAAAAAGTGCCAATATTTTCCTCCTTCGATATTGCACAGCGACTTTCCCACTCCTGCTCTTTTCGAATATCGCCTCTCTCATAACCTACGGAAAACATTTCTCCTTGCGTGCAAGGGAAGAACAATTGTCGCCCAGCAAGTGGGAGTGAATTAATCAAGGGAACGCGAGCCTCGGGAGCAACAGGAAGTATATACCGCTCTACTTGTCGATCTCCTATATGCCAACGTACAACCTGATTACCACGAATCGGCGCAAGCCATATAGATTCCCCATCATAGGACAGCGATAAAAAGTTCAAATCTGCGGGCAATTCGTGAATACGCCCTGCCATCGTACAGAGGTCAAGTGCTAAAACGTAATGGGAGTCTATAACCGGCAAGTAAATCCAATCCCCCAGCTGTACGCCCGCATTCCAGGCAAAGCACAGCGCTTCCCGGGCCAATGGCAGTCCATCTGCCCAAGACGTATGAAATTGATAAGTTCCATCTCTGCCATCATACTCTACGATGAGGCCAGTCCCATTGCCAATAAAATATAAAGAAGAACCGATCTGAAATACATTGGCATAATCCGCCCCTTCTTGCCATCCCCCCGTTGGCAAAGGAATCGTTTTAAAAGCCTGACGGTTGAGGTCGTATTCCAACCCGCCTGCCAAACCATGCGAAGGCATAATGATGATCTTAGTTCCAATTTTACCAAGCGCTCCATAGGAAAACGCTCCATCGTAGGCAATGGGCAACTCTCCCAAAAAAGTTAGCGTATTCGTAGCTAACGTCAACGCATAAAGGCCAGAGAAAAGAGCTCCCTCGGCAATAAAAAAAGCTGTCTCTCCATCACTTGCCACCATAGGAAACCAAGGATGATACCCTCGATCTGTAGTCAGAGCAAGACACTCCTCCAGTACCGGCTTTCCTGTCTTTTGGTAGAGCTCCATAACCGAACTGTTATCCCCGTAGTAAGCATCTGTCCAGATAATGGCCCGGGTCACATCCGAAGTATCATCATAAATGCCCCAGCCTTCCTTTTTATATCCCTCCTCGATCTGACGATATTCTTCTGCTAATTGGGGCCGCATGGAATCTAAGGTAGCTTTCATCAAAGGATGAGGACGCCACCAAAGAACAACATCTTTCTGTCGACGGAAAAAATCAAGAACATCGCGAAGTTTCGAGATGAGTTGTCCACTATCCTCTAAAGATGCCCCAAGGCTGGTATTATAGAGAATGATTCTTTTCCCTTGTACCAAGTAGCGCCATTCATCGGGCAGTGGATATTCCTCTTTCGTCCCTCGTTGTACCTTATCATATTTCGGTGAACCGAGCGCTACAAACTTCCCGATGGGCGGATCCCCTCCAGGATAGTAGTTTTTATATTGTGTTTTAATATTTTCTGATTCTACCACCACATAGTCAGCATTTAATACACCCGGTGCCCGACAAAGGGCTTCTGAAATATAATTGCCAGAAACAAAATAAGGCACATAGACGAGCGTGTCCGTATATTTTTTCAGCTCGCTTGAATAATAATGTGAATCGACGGAGGTCACATGGTTCGCCCAATCGTACGGATTATGAATAAAAATGACGTCCGGGTGCATCTTTTCAAGGTCGACGGCGCGAAAATCGAGGACGGGGACGTATTCAGGAAAAAGTCCTTTCTCGCAGTGCCACTCTTTCGCCGTATGCTCAGGTGTGAGATCGGCATAGGGGATCGCGACGACGTAGGCGTTACAGTGTTCTTTATCAGCGGCGGCCGCCTGCCAGATGCTTTCCAAGCTGTCCCACATCGACGCTTTGTACGGAAGGAATACGATCTCTTTCTTGACCGGCTCCGCGCGCAGTTCACGGATAAGACCTTCCAACAGCTGATGGCACAGCTCCGCTATATCGCTTTCCCCATCCGCCTGAAGCCGTTTGAGTGCCGTGTCTAAAGTATTCGTAGCGTCGCGGTAAAACCCGAACCGCTCCGCGGAAAGTTCTTGTCGGCAGATGTCCTGTATAGCCGAAAGAGCCGCAATGCCTTCCTCCAGCATCGCGGCTCCTCCCGGTGAAAAAAGACGCACAACGCCCGCATTCACAGCCTTCATGAGTTCTATTGCCTGTTCGCGCGTCTTCCTTGATAGCATCGTTGTCTCCCCATTCGTCAGCCTTCTTGGCTCTATAAGTATGTATCGGGAAAACCACCGAAAATCTTAACTTATTTCCTGTTTTCCCGTTCATGCCGGTGTAAACCGAATTGCTAAAGTCGCCCATGGATCTTCTGTTCTTTCGTATTTTTCCTGCCGATTTTATTCTTTCAGTTGCGCTAAAACCGCCTGATATTGTTTCCAAAGCTCTGCCGGGAGATCGGCTTCATGTCCGGCAGCGACGGCGGCGTTTTCTTTGAGCCAGGCGCGCGCCTGCCGATAGGCGTCATCGCCGAGGAAGTTTCGATCCTGCTCTAAAAGGCAGAACCATTCGATCTGGTGCCATATCCAATCGGCCAGATCTATGGTATCGCGCCGAAACTTCCCATATTCATGAGGCAGGATGGCGACATCCTGCGGCGCGCTATCCCCTGCCGCGAAAGTGAGGAGGAGCCGCCACATCGTCAAAAAGAGCGGCCGCTCACCTAAAAAACCGTCCGCGAGCCAGCGGCGATTCTCCATAACGCTTCGCCGAAAGAGTGCCCCGCCGATGCCGCAGGCCGGATACTTTCCCTGCACAAGCAAAAAGCGCCAAAGCTCCTCCGGGCTTGTCATCTGAAAGCGGTCATCGTCCGGCAGGCGTATCCAAGGCAGCCAGTCAGCATACTGCCGGCGGTCGTTCGTCAGCGCGAAGGATAGTGGAAAATCCTGTAACTCCAAGCAGGCCAGCATTTTCATGATCTTATCCGGCTGCGGCTGATCCCCGGGGAAAAGCCACTGCACATAGTCTCCTTCGGCCTGCACGCTAAGCTGAGGAAAAATATCGTCCGCCGTGCCTTCAAGGAGCCGGACAGGCATCGGCTCCGCGGGGGCAAAATCATCATCGCGCTCCGGCGCGGGATAGACGGCGGCTTCCGCCACGGCCTCTCGAACCGTTTTGTTCGGCGGCATCAGCGCCAGTACGAATACTTCTTTATAGGGATAAAGCTGTTCGTATGCCGCGCGCAGGGATTGGCACAGTGCCTTCCCATCGCCTAAACAGGGCAATACGATGGTCACGCGCCGCCTTCGCGTCAAAACGCGCTCTTCCGCGCGGGCGGCAGCAATCTGCGTACCGACTTCCAACAGCCGCCGCGCCGGATCCGGGCGCACGTCGTAACTATACTCGAGCGCCGGTTCGTCCACGAGGGGCGATAAATCGACGGGCTCCGACGGTCCTTCAAAGGTGCAGCCTTCGCCCTCTCCCGCCGCAATCTGCCAATAGCGCGGCGAAAGGAGCGTCGTCGGCGTCTCGTAGGAATATTTGGCGATGGAGTTCAGCCAGATCGTCTGGCTTTTTGACAGATACTGTTCGTTGCTGCGCCAGGGAAAATGCGCCAGATGAAGGTGCGGCGCCTCGATCCACCCCACCTTTTCTTCCCCCGCCGGTCCTGGCCGCCAGCCGTAGTGGCTCCCCTCGGAAAGATGAAAAGGCTTCGCCCGATAAAGCGCGCCGCCGATGATGACTTTCTGTCCCGACGCGAAATCCGTTCCCCGGCGAAGCGGCCGCGCCAAAAGGAAGCGGCTTTCCTCCTCATGGGGAAAAACCGGCTCGTAAAGCCGCCACGGCAGCCGGTAAAGCGCGCCGGGGTCTAATTGGCGCACGATCTCCCGACAGGAACCGGCGCCTTCTTCCGAAAGCAGGAATTCGTCGGCGTCCAGCGGCAGAATAATATCCGCCTGCCGCTGGACAGCCGCTTCACGAAGCAGCGCGTTCATCGTTTCGACCTGCACATACCCGGCCGCATAGATACGACGAACGAAGAGCGGCAGCCCTTCTTCCCGGAGTCTTCGCAAAATTTCCGGCGTCTTGTCCGTGCTGCTGTGGTCGGCGACGAGCATTATATCGACGAAGCTCATCGTGTGGCGAACAAAGCTCTCGATAACATCCGCTTCATTTTTTACCATCGAGATCGATATGACGCGCCCCATCCTCGTTCCCCCTGTCTCCTCAATTTCCCTTATGTATTATGGAAGCGCTGATAAATTCAGCCCCGCCATCTTAGCGCATCTTTTCCGCCCTCTCTTCGTCGACAACCCCTCCGCATAACCCTGCTATGCATCCGGTCTATCTCCTTGATAGGTCAAAAAATCTGCGCCAATCTATCAGTGCTTCCTTGTATAAATTATCGCAAACGAAAAGGAAAATCTTGCCTCCCTCTCCGATAAAAATGGGTATGGCGAACAGCGCATCAAGGCGGCACAAAACCATTGACGTTTGGTCATGCCATTGATACAATATTGTCATACAAACGTAGCGAAAGAAAGGAGGGAAAAACATGAGTGCCGTCATCAGCGTGAGAGTGAACGACCAAGAGGAAGCAGTTTTAGCTCAGGCGTCAGAATTATTTCATTGCAAGGTATCTTCGCTTATGAAGAAGCTCACATTCGAAAAATTGGAAGACGAGTATGATCTGCGTGTAATCAAGGAATACGAGAAAGCAAAAACAGACGGGACGTTGGAGTTGTTTGACTTTAACGATGTGGTGAAGGAACTGGACGCATGAACGAGTATTCCATCTTGTTTAGCAAACGTGCCAAAAAAGATCTGTCAAAAATAGATAAACCCATTCGTCATACGATCGTGTCATGGATAGAGAAAAATATCATGGGAACGGCCAATCCGAGGCTTCACGGAAAGGCACTGACGGGGGCCTTGACGGGGTACTGGCGATACCGGGTAGGAAATTATCGAATCGTTGCCGAAATTCGAGATACAGAATTTGTGGTGATTGCTGTATCTATTGCACACCGAAGCAGCGTATATGAGAAACTTTAACCGAAGAACAGAGTCCCGGGAAAAATGCGGTACTCTGTTTTTATTGTGTTATCGAAATCTCCTGCCTTCTCTCACCCCTCCGGGGAAAGCTCCGCCCCATATTCCTCCAAAAATATTTCCTGATACCCTTTGTATTTCGGATCGAGGGGCTTTTCCACCGGGCAGTGGATGCACCAAAAGCTTGCTGTCTGGTTCGGCAAAACCACCTGATAGCCCTGGCGTTTAAACTCCAGGCACTGGGATGTATCGTAGAGGTGGAAACCTGTGAAGAGATCTTCCCGCCACGGAATGTCGTACTGGGTCGCTAAAAAAAGGCCGTCGGCCGCTTCTACGGGGACGTAAGGGCCATGGGGTTCCTGTAGTTCCGAATCCACCACGCTCTCCGCCTCGCAGGCGTGGAGCACCCGCCCGTAGGTGCGCCGCCCGTCCCACCAGATCCCGCTGGCGGGAAGCGACCGGCAGCCGATGACCCCTACCATGCCAATGACGGGATCGGCAAAGAGCCGCAGCAGATCCCGCACCAGATACTGATTGACCACGAAGGTGTCCTGATGGAGGTAGACCTTATACTTGGCGTCAGACTGCTCCATCGCCCGGTTATAGCCCGCCGCCATGGAAGACGCTCCCCGCACTGGAAGATACGCCGCCGTCATGCCGGAAGGAAGCACCAAATGCTTCAGATAGAGGAGGGATTCTTCGTACCACGCCTCATCATTCACGCAGGTGATGAAACAAATCTCTTTCTCATTCTTCATCTCCCGCGCCTCCCTCCGCCTCACCTTTTTCCCAGTCTTCATCCAAGAAAGCAGCATACTCTTCCCAGCCCTCTTCCTCCGTCAGGGCGGCACGAAAATCCTCCCGATGGACGATGGTTTCCCGGGTGAAGGCCGCCAGGTAGCGCGGCGTAATGTCCGCCTCCCGGCAGAGTGCCCGGAGGTGGGCGCGATTTTCCGCCGGGTCGATACCGTATTCCAAACGACGGCAGAGCGTCACCAACTGCCGCCGAATTTCCGGCGTATACTCGGCCTTGAGACGGGCAACGGCTCGAGTGGAGCGCCATGCTTGCACCAGCCATACTTCTGTTGCCATGTCGTTAGGCCCATCAAAGCCTGCCGTTTCGAGGCGCTGAACAAAGGGGTCGGGAATGGCCTCGCCGCCCCCCGGCAGAAAGAAAACATCCTTGTAGAAAGAAGCCGCCAAGAGGATCTCAAACTCCGCCTTCGCGAAGAGCCGCCTGACCAGCGCCCGGTAGTGGCCCCCCATCAGTTCTTCCAAGACGCGCCAATAGCGGATATTGGTGAAGCTAACGAGGAGAAATCCCGTAGGCTTGAGGAAGGTTCCCAATCCGGCAGCAATGTCTTGAGGATTGACGACGGTTTCCAAGCCCTGGGGGGCGAGGAGGATATCAAAGCTCTCCCTTGGATACGGCAGCGGCGTTTCCCGATAATCGAGGCATAAGGTCTGTGCGTTCAATTCAGCAGGTATATCCGCTATCTTCTCATCCTCCGCCTCTACGGCGTGAAGTTCCGCCGCCGGATAGAGGAGGTGCAGCGCCGGAAGATACGCGCTTCCCTCCACCGTCAAAATGCGCCGGGGCGCGTCCGAAGGCGTCAAAAACCGCAGCAGTCCTAAGTTATCCCCTTCTCCCACGTCTTTTCCCCTCCGCTCTTCCCCGGCAGGCGGCGTACACCCTTTGGTACATCTCTTCCACCGCCCGAGCATAGCCCCGCCCGTCCATTAATGGTGATCGCGCCATCATGGGGCGCAGAACGCGGCGCAGCCCCGTCAGCGTTTCGGGCGCCGACGCCAGTGCCGCCGCCGTTTCCACGTAAGCCTCCGGCGTGGCGGCAGCTAAATCACCGACGCCCACGTTATGGAGGAGACTGTACCCAAAGCGCGCCCCATGGCGCCGCCCCGTCAGGGAAACTACCGGAACCCCCATGTAGAGCGCCTCGCAGGTGGTCAACCCCCCAGTATAAGGCGCGGTGTCGAGGGCAACGTCGATGTCATTGTACTCAGCGAGATAATCCGCCGAAAACCCCCGATACTCCACCCGGGACCGATCCAGCCCCGCCTGCCGCAGCCGCCCGTCGGCGTAAGCGCGCCCTTCCTCGCCGTCGAAAATCTTATGTTTTAAGAGCAGCCGCGCCCCCGGCGTCCGCTCTAAAACCTTTTGCCACAGGCTCAGCATCCCATCCGTTACCTTCGAGAAATTGTTAAAGCAGCCGAAAGTCACATAGCCGCTACGCTTCGACGGCGGCTTGTCTACCACCTCGGGAAAAGCGTGGGGGCGGGTGTAACAAAGGTGGGTTTGCGGCAGGCGAAAAAGCGGCTCCGTGAAAAAAGGATCCGCCGCTTTCGGGGCGCAGTAAACGTCCGACAAAAACCCGTCCACATTAGAAAGGCCCGTACTGTTCATGTAGCCGATGCCGGAAAGCTGTACCGCCGCCGGTTGATAAGCAAAAACCGGAAGGCAATTCCCCGCCGTGTGGCCGGACAGATCCACTAAGATGTCGATCTCATCCGCCCGGACGGCCGCCGCCGCTTCCGCCCAATCCTTGGTCCGAATGCTCCGCCAAGACACGGGAAGCCGCTTCAGGCGCTCGGTCAAAAGATCCTCGTGCTGATTTACCGCATAACAATAGACTTGAAAAATCTCCGGTTGAAAATAACGCAGCAACGCGTAGGCGAAATAGGCCACCGGATGAAGCCCAAAATCTCCCGACAGATAGCCGATCCGCAGCCGCCGATGATCGTACCAGCGGCGCGGCCACGGGGAAACATCTGCCAACAACCCCCGATATTCCCGATAAAGGCCCTGCATTTCCTCTGCCGTAAGCCCTTCCACCGCATTCGCCGTAAAAATGGCGTTGCTGCACTCCACTAATTTTTGATCGCGGTTCGGTTCCAGGCGAGCCGCTTTGCGAAAGGCCGCGCTGGCCATCGCGCTTTCTCCCAGATAAGACAGCGCCGCTCCCAAGAGGCTCCACGCCGTGGCTAAAAGCCGCAGCGGAACATGGATATCCCCTTCATAAAGTTCAATCGCCTGCTGCAAGAGACGTATCTCGGAGAGCGGCTGTCCCCTGTCCCGCGCCAAGTAAGCGGACAGCAAAAGAGAAGGCAGGCTGCGCCCGCCCGTAAGCGCTTGCAGGGCCTGTAAATATCGATCCGCTGCGGCAAAATCTCGTGCCGCATAGGCGGACAACGCCTGATCGTAAAGACTCCGGCTCTCTTCCCGTTGCGCCTCCTCCGACAGCTTCATCCCTGCCGCAAAAGGCGCAGCAGCGTGAAGTCCGCCAGCTTCATCCGCGCCGCGGTTTGGAGCGCCTCTTCCCGCCGCCCCGCGTCCTGCTGGACCAATGCCATGTTGCGGAGGACGCCGTCCGATGCGTCCAATTCAAGGGCCGTTTGCAGCAAAAGTTCCGCCGATGCAAGATCGCCTTGATAGTAATAGCCCCCCGCAAACGAAGTGAGAATCTCCGCTTTCTGAACGGCCGGCAGCGCTTTTTTCAGCACGTCCTGTTTCGTCTTCTCCGCTGCAGATACGTTCGCGGCAGCCGCTGCCGGCTGTGGCCGGGCCGAAGATAAAACCGTGCCTTCCGTTGTTGGCTGAACGCCCGGGGCCGCTCCGCCGCTTCCTCCCGAAGCTTTTGCTGTCCCGAATGCTCCTTCCGCCTTTTCCTGACTAACGGCCGCGAGACGCTGCTTAAGGCTGGCCAAAATATCGGCCGGTTTCTTCGCGGCGGCAGCCGCCTTTGCTTCGAGTACCGGCTTGGCTGCCGCCACAGCTTCACCGGCCGCGCCGAGATCTTGCGGCAAGAATAGCGCTTTTTCGCCAAATCAAGAAACGACATAAAAACTCCTCCGCAGCCGCAGCTTCTTCGACAGCCTCTCCAGCCGCCGCTCCTGCGGCGGCTACCTTCTGCCGCAGGCTCGCCAAAATCTGGCTCACGTCCTTCGTCCCCGCCGGCGGCGCTTCCAATTTCAAAAGGGCGGCGATGTGCGGATACGACCGCCGGATCTTTTCCCCCTCGCTGCGCCCGTAGAATTCCACAATCTCCTCAATCTCATCCCGCTGCGCCTCCGTCAGCGTATCCGCCCCTTTATC
>ERZ773009.2677-NODE-2677-length-11245-cov-11.046917_pt1 | contig 11245 bp, 8 predicted proteins | sample MGYA00580663_ERZ773009 | MGnify/ENA primary metagenome ERZ773009 (study PRJEB29015, sample SAMEA2737969) | human oral metagenome | biome: human oral; feature: human-associated habitat; material: dental | place: China | collected 2026 ... | reverse complement strand
GGTGGGCCTCGAAGACCCGGTGCTGCTCGGCGGCGCTCAGGCGCGAGTACAGGGGGACGACCTCGATGGCCCCCGGCGTGCGCGAGCGGCCGTCGGGCGTGTAGCGCGCCCCCAGGTGGTCGATGAGGGCCGCCTCGGTGTCGCGGATATCGCGCTCGCCGGCCAGGAAGATGAGGATGTCGCCGCTGGGCTCGCCCAGGAGCTCGTCGACGGCGTCGAGGATCCCGGTCACCTGGTCCTTGGGCTCGCCGGACTCGGCGGCCGCGGAGCCGGCCCGGCCCCGGCCCTTGCCGCGAGCCCCCTGGTTGCGGGGCGTGAGTGCGGTGGGGCCGGCGCCGGAGCGGATGGCCTCGCGGCGGGCCCGGGCCGCGGCGCGCACCGCCGGGTCGGGGGAGGTCAGGGCCTCCAGCTCGGCGTCGGTGAGCTCTCCCGCGGGGGCGGGGCCCGTCGGCGGGGCGGGGGAGGGTCCTTCCCCGCCCGGGGCGTGCGCGGGAGGCGCCTGGGCCGGCTCGGCGTCGTCGGCGAGCAGGGGGCGGTAGCGGACCTCGACGGGGTAGGTGCGTCCCGAGACCTCGATGACGGGGGCGGGGACGCGTGCACCGGGGGAGCCGTTGCCGCCGGTGACGCCGTCGGAGCCCGCGTCCGGGTCGGCCGTGCGCCCGAAGTGGTCGGCGAAGCGCTCGGAGTCGATGGTGGCGGAGGTGATGATCACCTTGAGATCCGGGCGGGCGGGCAGAAGCCGGGCCAGGTAGCCGAGGATGAAATCGATGGTGAGGCTGCGCTCGTGGGCCTCGTCGACGATGATCGTGTCGTAGCGGCGCAGCATCGGGTCGGACTGGATCTCGGCGAGCAGGATGCCGTCGGTCATGAGCTTGACCAGGGTGGCGGGGCCGGTCTCCTCGGTGAAGCGCACCTGGTAGCCGACGACGCCGTTGCGGCCGATGGGGGTGCCCAGTTCGCCGGCGATGCGCTCGGCGACGGAGCGGGCCGCGATGCGCCGCGGCTGGGTGTGGCCGATCATGCCGGTGACGCCGCGACCCAGCCCCAGGCAGATTTTGGGCAGCTGGGTGGTCTTGCCCGACCCAGTCTCGCCGGCGACGATGACGACCTGGTTATCGCGGATCGCCTCGGCGATCTCGTCACGACGGGTGGAGACCGGCAGCTCGTCGGGGTAGACGAGGGCGGGGACGCCGGCGGCGCGTGCGGCCAGCTGCTCGTCGGTGAAGCCCTCCCAAGCGCGACGGCGGCCGCGTCGTCCGTGGTTGCGGCGCCCGGAGCGCCTGGCGGGACGGCGCCGGCTCGCATCGGAGCGGTCGGGATGGCGGTCGCCCGCGTCATCGTCGGGGCCGTCCGCGCCCGCGTCATCGTCGAGTTCTCCGACGGCCGCGGGCAGCGGCATGTCCTCAGGGCTCTCGGCAGTGTCGGCGGTCCTCATAGGCCGTCCATTGTCCCCCACGCGTCTGTTCTGCGTGCGCCTGGCCGGTCGGGTCGGGGACGTCGAGGACGGTGGACGGGGCGGGCGGACTGCTGGGCGTGATCGGCCCGATGAGCGCCAGGAGCGCGGCGCGGGTGCGCGCGAGCCGCTGCTGGTGCTCGTCGATCGCCGCGATCTCCTCGCCGACTCGGCGGCGCAGCGCGTCGCAGGCGGCGGGGCGTCCGTCGTCGGCGACGCATCCCAGCAGCGGTCGCGCCGCCGCCACATCCATGCCGGCGTCGAGCAGGGTGCGGATGCGTCGGACCTGCTCGACCGCCTCGGGCGGGAAGTCCCGGTAGCCGTTGAGCAGCCGCCGCCCCGCCAGCAGACCGTGCCTCTCGTAATGGCGGATCATCCGCGGCGTGCACCCCGTGCGCCGCGCCAGCTCGCCGACGAGCATCCGGTCCTCCTTCCTTTATGTTCCTCTATGTTCGCGCCCCGTGGCCGGGGAGGGAGCCGTCCGGTCTTTCACCCGCCAGTGCGCACCGGCGGGCGGCCGGCGGCGCTTGCAACGGGCCCGTACGCCGAAGAATGATGGTGTTATGCTTGCCGGCTCTTCATCTAATTGTAGCGTGAGAGTTCGTCCTTGAAGTAGGTCGCAGTACGATAGCGACGTATCACCTCTATAGTGAGAGAACGGCAGATCATGCGTGAAAGCAGAGTTTTGTTCCAGGATATTATTGGAAAAGCTAGAAAAACGACCGAAAGAAGCCAGAATATTTCACATATTAGAAGGACGAAATGGCATTCAAAATATGTTTTTATCATAATAATTAATGTTGCAGTGATAATTGGTGTCAGAAGAATGAGGTTCGAGCACACTAAATACAGTCGTGATCCTAGGCGTAGGCAGCGGTCCGCGCGGTAGTTCTTGTACCTGAGCTCACTTATTAGATGAACTGCGAAGAAAAAGAGAAAAAATAGTGCAAACGTGATGAGGGTGCGATAGCTCATGAACCCGCTCGAATGAGACGCGTGAGATACGCAACATAGGCCTGCCGCGGCTAGTAATATTACGATGAATGCTACTATGAAACTTAACAATAGAAGGCAGCCGTAGGTGCTCCGCCAACTCTGATAACCCTTTATTGTGGAACCCGACTCGGAGCCGCCGGACTCGATAAAGTCCTGTCGTTTCTCCGCCGCCTTTCTGGCCATGGAGCAGGCCTCTGATAACGAGGCCACCGTCTGCTTCTTCGGCAAGCGCGTTAATGATGCTAACATGCACTGAACAACGATGATTGTGATCAGAAACAGCGTAGTACCGACGTTCCCGCTCCCGCATGCGGCCGGGAAGATCGACCACGATATGGCCGCCCCGACGGTGTTCACACCCGTGGTGGTGCTCAGAAGCAGTCTCTCCTCGTCATCGGGAATCGATTTCGACTCCTTGAATTGGATTCCGAAGAATAATGCGAATCCAATTGTCAAGAAGGAGGCTCCCATAGATGTTGCTTCAGAGACGGAATGGTATGAGTGGGCGAATCCCCGCCAGACGATGCCGATTAATGAAGCGACGAAGCCCCAGGAAGTCTCATCTGATAGATGATCGATACTATAGTGGAAGTTCGATACAATGCCGAGAGCTACCGCAAGCAAGGCGCTGACTGCGATGAAGTCGAGTAGATTCAATGATGTTCGGGAAAATGAAATACGTTGTTTTTTGAAGAAGTCCTCCGGAATGTGTTTTTTAAGATGCTCGACAAGCCTCTCGTATTCTTCAAGGTATTCACGAGCCTCACTCAAGGCCGCGGATTCTTCGGTTCGTCTGTCACTATCGGCCTGAACGCGCTGGAGGCTGTGATCGTGGGTCCGTCGTGCACGAATAATCACGATAATCAATCCTTTTACACGATAAAGCTCGAATGGCCGTCAATTATTGCAGGGCGGCTCGCCGTCCGCAACTGTCGCCGCACTCGGGGACTTCAATCGCGGCGGGCTCCGCCGCATATCCGACGACACCCCGCCGTCCCCCTCGTCATCCCCGCTCTCGGGCCCGACGGGACTCGATACCGACGTCTGCGGCCTGCCCGAGGTCCTGCCGACGCCGGGTCCGGCGAGTCGCGAGCCCGGTGACCGGTTCCTCACGCGTCCGCCGGGCCCCGCTCAGCCGCATTCTTGACCTTGACACTGGTGTGCACCTCTACGGTCATGGCGAATCACTCGGCGGGTCGCAATGCGCGGCACCTGCTGCGCACGCCCGCATCCGCGTAAGGAGCACCACCATGATCATCGACATTCACGCCCACCTGTGGGCCGACCCGGCGGCGCAGCGCGCTCGCGCCGCCGTCGCCGGCGTCGACACCACCGTCCTGCTATCGACCCGATTCCACCCCGAGTCCGCCGTCGCATTGGACGGGCTGCGACGTGAATTCGCCCGTCTACTCAGCGGTCTCGACGGCGGCGCGAACGGGCAGTCGGATCCTGCCGACTCGTACGTGCGCAGCACCGCCGAGCTGATCGCCGCGCTGGACGCCGCTCCCGCCGGAGCGGTCGGTTTCGCCGCCGGCCCCACGGCGGACCCCGCCGGTGCGCGTGAGCTCATCGAAAACCAGCTGCTCAACCCGAGCATCGTCGGGATCGGGGAGATCACCCCCGCAGGAGGACACGGCGCCGACCTCGAACCCTTTCTCCAGATCGCCTCCGACCATGCGGGCCTGCCCGTGCTCGCCCACGGCTTCGCGCCCAACACCGTCCAGGACATCAGGACCTACGCCGACCTGGCCGCCCGCTACCCGCGCGTGCCGCTCATCGTCGGCGCCTTCGGCGGCATGTCGGCCATGACCCTCGTCGAGCTCGCCGCGCAGCGCCCCAACCTGTACCTGGACCTGTCCAGCGCCCTGCAGGTCTTCATGGTCCGCGCCGCCGCGGCGACAGTGCCCGAGCAGTGCCTGTTCGGCTCGAACTCCCCCTACGGGGACCCTCTCGCCTCCAGGAGCACTGTTGAGGCCGCTGTGAGCGACCCCGCCGTTCGCGACCGCCTCCTCGGCCTCAATGCGGCGGGCCTCCTCGGCCTCACCGCCTCCTAGGCCGGCCGTGAGCTCGCGACCTCCCCGGGCCGGCCCGCCGAGCCCTACGAGACCCGCGACCGGCCCACCTCGGCACGGGCCGCGACCGGTCGCGGAGCAGCGGCGCCCGCCTGCGCGCCTGGGAGCGCGCTCACCCGGTCGAGCTAGTGGACGCTGACAGCGGCGCCCGCCTGCGCGCCTGGGAGTGCGCCTCCGAATGGCCGCTGACCGTCGCCGCCCTCGCTCGATCGGGAGAACTTGATGAGGCCTAGAACACACGCGGAGCGGGCACGTGTGCCATGCTCGACCGTATGACGGTTCCTGGTCAATCCCAACCGGTTCCCTACGGCAGAATGCCTCAGCCGGACCCCATGGGCCGGCCGGCCTCGCCGGGCCGGCCGGAGCGAACGAATCGGCCCGCCCAACCGGCCCCGACGTCATTCCCGGCGGAGCGGCACTCCACCGCCGGCGGCCAGGATGCGGCGGGTTACGGGCTGTCGCCCGGTTACGGCATCGTGCCCTCGGCCTACGGCGGTGACCCCTCCGCTCGCTGCGGTCCTGCGCCCGCAGGGAGGAAGAGACGGACAGTCCTCGTGATCGCGCTGGTGGCGGCGCTCGTCCTGGCCGCCGGAGGCGGTCTCGCCGTCTGGGTGCTGCGCGATCGGGGCGACCGGAGCGCCGCGGACTCGCGCGATCGCTGGTCGAGCGCCTGGCTGGACGGGGCCGAGGAGGTGTGGAGCCTGGACGCTCCGGCCGGCGCCGGCGGGATGAGCACCATCAAGGTCGTGAAAGATAAGCTCATCCGCGTGATGAACGGCAATGGTTCCGCCACCATCACGGTGTTCCGTCTGGGGGACGGGACGCCCGAGCAGCTCTGGGAGGAGGAGTTCGGGATTAATGAAACGTACTGGCTCAACATCTGGGAGGGGCAGATTGTTGTAGGGAACACCCTTGTCAATATCGACTCCCAGGAGCACGCCACAGCTCCGTGGAATCCGGACGCCTCGGTGGGCAGAGTGAAGGACGGCGTGGTCGCCTGCTCCGGCACGACGTGCGAGCTGTGGACGTCCATGACGGACAAGAAATGGGAAACAGAAATTCCGGCGAGCTCTTCTCTGATCCCTCAGACGAGCCAGGTCGTGGGTGATCACACCCTGGTCCGCACCTCGGAGAAGGAGCCGGATTATTTCTTCCTCGACCTCACCTCCGGGGAGACCGTACCGGTCGAGGGAGAAGAAGAAGTCAATCCCCCTTACGAGCTCGCCGACGGGTGGTTCAGCGCTGGCACCGACTATCACGCGGGTAACGTCTACCACTACTACTACCTTTACGAGGCCGACGGCACCCTCAAGGAGTCGTTCAACACCGGCGTCGATGAGACCGTCACCACATACCCCTGGTCCCCCACTCCTTTCACCCTCGACCAGGCGCGCGCGTGGCTCCGGGACGGGGACCTGTCCTGGGCTCAGGGCACCTACTCCGTTTCGCAGTCGGATCCCTCATGCCAGTCCATTATCGTCGACGGCAACGAGATCGACCTCGGCAAGGATAACTCGGCGACCACAGATAGAGAGGAAGATAGAGGCGGTCAGTGCTCCATGAGGACCGAAATCCAGCCCATCCGCCTATCGGGGGGCGGCCAGATCGCCGAGTTCTCCGGGGGGACAGGAGATGAATCCTTCCTCCATCTCGTCGACATGACCACAGGCAGGGCCTCGGAGCCGATTCCTCTCGGAAAGTCCGCCGGGGGCAACTACATCGTCAAGGACGGCACGCTGTACGTCTACGACAGCAGGGGCGGGGGCATCACCGCCTACCGGCCGGCATGACGCCCGGCCCGCCGGGCGGGCTCCTCCGTCGTGCCCCGGGGTCGGATGGGGGAGTGAATGCTCTCCGATCGTCCGCCCGCCCCGTCGGCCTGTTCTGCGGCTTGACCGTCGTCGATGTCATCCAGCTCGTCGAGGCGCCGCCCGAACCCGACGAGAAGATCGTCGCCCTCGACCAGCTCGTCGCCGCCGGCGGTCCGGCCACCAACGCTGCCGTCGCCTTCTCCGCGTTGGGCGGGCGGGCCCTGTTAGCGGCGCCCGTCGGGGTCGGCCCTCTGGCCGACCTCGTGCGCGCCGACCTGGCCGCGGCCGGCGTCGAGCTCATCGACTGCGCTGCGCTCGGCCCCGCCGGGACCGACACCCCCGATCCGACCGCGTCCCCCGCCCCCGGCCTGTCGGTCTCCTCGTGCACCATCACCGCCTCCACCGGGGCGCGCTCCGTGGTCTCCACCAATGCCCGCACCGCCACCGACCCCGCTGCGCTGGACGTGTACGCCTCACGGGCGGGAGACGGCCGAGAGCCCCCGCCCGACGTCGTTCTCATCGACGGGCACAACCCCGCCCTGGCCGCGCTCGCCCTCGACCTGGCGGCGGGAGCGGACGCGTTCACCGTCATGGACGCCGGCTCCTGGAAGGACGACGCAGCCGACCTGCCCGGACGCTGCGATGTGGTCGCCGCATCGGCCCGCTTCTACCCTCCCGGACCCGCGGGCCCCCTCACGGGGCCTGCGGAGGCGGCTCGATGGCTGCGCGAGGCCGGAGCCGGCGGCGTCGTCATCACCCGCGGGGCGCGACCCGCCCTGTGGTGGTGCACTGCGGACCATGCTGAGAGTCGTACTGGCGGCCATGACGGGATCCACGGCTCCGTCATCCCGCCACAGGTCGAGGTGGCCGACACCCTCGGCGCGGGCGACGTCTTCCACGGGGCGCTCGCCCACGCCCTGGCCCATGTGACGCCCGGTCGGCTGACCGGCGCCGGACTCGCCGCGGCCGTGGAGCGCGCCTGCGTCATCGCCGCGACCTCCACCGAGGTCTTCGGGACGCGCGCATGGCGTCAGCGGCTCGAGACGTAGGGCTTCCTCTACGCATCTTCTCCGTCATGCGTTGCGCGCCGGCCGGGCGGACGAGAACCGCGTGATGGCAGGGGCTGCTCGCGCCATGGGCGGGAGGGCGCCGGAAAGATGTGTGAGAGTCCCGCTCGACACCGCCGGACGCTTCCCCCGGAGGCGTCCCGTCGTAGGGCAGCATGGGGCCATGGCCCCTCCGTCCGACGGCACCCCCCGGACCCCGAAGTCCGGTGCCCCGCACCGGGCTCGGCGCCGTGGGCGCTCTTTCCTCGGCTGGGTCATCGTCATGTGCCTGTGCCTGGTGGTCATCCTGTCGCTGGTGCCCGACGCCCTCGGTCCTCTCAACGGCTCGCTGCGGCTCTCCCAGCGCCTTCCCTTCTCCCAGGTCATCGCCCTGCGCAGTCCGCTGGCCTTCGGGTTCGCCGTCCTCGGGCTCGTCGTCGGAGCGGCGGCCCTCGTACGCCGCGCACGCCGCACGGGCGGACGCCGCATGGCCGTGCTGGCCGTGGTCCTCCTGCTCGTCGCCGGCGCGCACACCGGTGCGCTCGCCCACCGCGGGCTCGATAGCGGCCAGGTCGTCACCGCCGCCGACCCGGCCGTGATCGACTCCGCCGCCTGGGACGGCACCGTCAGGATCCTGACCTTCAACACGCTTCAGGGCCGAGCCGACCGCTCCCGACTGGCCGCCGACATCGACGACGCCGGTGCGCAGGTGGTCGTACTTCCCGAGACCGGGGCCGACGAGGGCCGGGAACTGGCCGACCTCCTCAGCCGGGACGGCCTCCCCTACGCGGTTCACTCCTCGGCCAGCGGAGGCGGCCGAAGCGCCGGCGAGGAGGCCGCCGGCGACTCCGGGGCCGCCGAGAGCGAGGGGACCGACGACGCCGTCGCCCCGACCACCGTGCTGATCTCCCCCATTCTCGGTGAGTACGAGGAGGATCGCCCGGTTGACGACATCGGACACGGGGCCGTGCTGCTCAGACCCGCGGGGGATGTGACGACGCCGGCCGGATACGTGCGACCCACGCTCCTGGGCGTGCACACGATCGCGCCGTTGCCCGGAACCATGGAGGACTGGTCGCGCACCGTCACCGCCGCCGCGCGGCAGTGCGCGCCGGAGACGCTCGTGCCCGGGACGATCGTCGCCGGTGACTTCAACGCGACCCTCGACCACGCACCACTGAAGGATCTCGGCGGATGCGCGGATGCCGGTACGCAGTCCGGTATCGGGGGGCTCGCCACCTGGCCGACAGCTTCTCGCACCGACCTGCTCGGCGCGACCCTCGACCACATCCTGATCGATGAGTCCGTGTGGACGGCCTCGGCGGGGCGAGTGCTGAGCATTTCCGGCTCAGACCACCGCGGCGTGCTGGTCGAGCTGAGGCAAGCCCAATGATGGCCGGGTGCGCGGGCCGCGGCGGGCGCGGATGCGGGCGATCGTCCGTCGGGTCAGCGCAGCCGACGCGTGACCCACTCGATCGCCAGCCGCGCCACCTCGGCCTGCGCGGCGTCGGCGTCGTCGCCGTGCACCTGTTGGAGCCGGCTGCCGTCGGGCAGCAGGGCGAAGCCCTCGGCGGCGGCCTCGGCGGTATCCGGGAACTCGTCGGTCAGGGCGCCGTGGAGCATGAGGATCGGCCACGGCAGATCCGCCATGGTCGTGTTCGGCGACTGCAGCGACACGTCGGCCAGCGTCTCCCTGCTCAGCACATCCCACCGGCGGGGGTTGGGGTTGTCATCGGGCAGACGCGTCAGGCCGTGCCGGTCGAGCTCATCGAGCTGCTCGGAGGAGAAGACGTTCTCCCACAGGATGGACTGCGGGCCCACCACCGCGCCCACGACGACGACGGTGCGCACCAGCATCGGTCGGGCGAGCAGGGCCGCGGTCGCTCCGAAACCGTTGGCGTGGATGGCCTGCCGGGCGAAGCCCCGGTCCGCCAGCCAGCCGACGACGGCCCGGAGATCCTCGACCTCGCCGGCGAGGGTGATGACATCGTCGTCGGACTCGCCCAGGCCGGAGAAGTCGAATTGCACGGTGGTCAGGCCCGCCCGCCGGTAGCGAGCGGCGATGCCGTCGAGGCGGTGCGCCAGGCCGTGCCGGTCGGTGAGGAAGTCGTGCGCCAGGATGACGACGCCCTCGGTGCGGATGGGGACCTCCTCGTCCTCCTCCAGAGCGGCGTCGAGAGCGGGGAGGTCCAGCGGATCCGCGGTCTCGGGAACGCACAGCGTCGCGGCCAGGTTGACGCCGCGGACCGTGGCGATGCCGATATCCGTCATGTGGCAAACCTAGGGCAGGGCCTTGCCAGGGTCACGACCCCGGGATGGGGAGCGCTCCGATTGCGCTGCCAGCGTGACGGGACAGAGGAATCAAACAACCCTTTGGTTGTTTTCCCGATCGCTGGACTTCGCTGCCCCGTACGTCGCGAGACGTTAGGGTACGGCCCGTCCCATCCAGAGCGGCTGAGAGACCTGGCTCGGCGATGCCGCAGCAACCCCTTTGCGGTGGGTGCTTCCGCCAGGACCGATGGAGACCGAATGATGACAACACCCACCACCCCCTCAGGCGACTCCGCGCGCCCCCCTGTGTCTGGCGCCGTGCCCGCCCCGGGCGCGCCGCGCCCGACCGTGTCCCTCGAGCTGTTCCCGCCGCGGCCCGACCGGCACGCCACCCAGACCTGGGGCGCCCTCGACCGACTGCTGGCCGCCCGCCCCGACTTCGCCTCCGTCACCTACCGCCCCTCCTTCATCGTCGCCGATCCCGACGGATCCCGCCCGACCCGCCGGGATCGGGACGAGCCTGGCGCCGTGCCCGCCCCGGGCGCGCCGCACGCAGCGCGCCCCCCTATCCACGTCAACCGCGGGCACAACCCCGCTGAGGACGTCATCACTCACGTCGCCACCCACTCCGACGTCCCGCTCATGACGCACCTGACCTGCATCGGCTACCGCAAGGACAACGTCATCGAGATCGTGCACCGCTTCCTCGACATGGGCGTGCGCCGCTTCCTGGCGCTGCGAGGCGACCCGCCGCCGGGTCTGGCCGCCGACGACGTCGTCGGCGACCTACCCCACGCCGACGACCTCGTGCGCGTCATCCGCGAAGTCGAGGCCGAGTACTTCGACGACGGCGCCCGGCACATCCAGATCGCCGTCGCCGCCTACCCGGCCGACATCGACCACGGCACCGGCATCGAGGTGCTGTCCGCCAAACAGGCCGCCGGGGCCGACCTGGCCATCACCCAGGTCTTCTACGACCCGGACGACTACCTGGCGCTGCGGCGCGCTGCCCTCTACTCCGGGGTCACCATGCCCATCCTCCCCGGAATCATCCCGCTGACCGACCTCAGGAGACTGACCCGCCTGGAGGCCCTGACCGGTGTGGCCGTCCCGCCCGACCTGGCGCGCACCCTGGGGCGCGCCGACGGCCCGGCCGCGGCCGCGGCCGGTATCGACGCCACCCTCAACCTCGCCTCCGCGGTGCTCGACGGCGGCGCCCCCGGCGTCCACCTCTACACCTTCAACCGCGTGCGCCCGGCGCTCGACGTCATCTCCCACCTGCGCCTGGGCGGGATCCTCACAGGATCCACTCCGGACACCGCAGTCCAGCGCGAAGTCCGCCGTGATTACCTCAACGCGACCCCCGGCGGGGACCGAGGACCGAGCGGCCGAATGCCCGGGGCGACGAGGCCGTAAGGCGCCGCTCCGCCACCTCGTCGCCCCCGAACCGGGCGCCCGCTCGCGGTCGCCTCCGCGCTCCTGCCAGTCAACTCCAAGGAAGAGAACACATGACCGTCCCCACAGCCCCCCTGCCGGCAGCCACGATCCTCGGCTATCCCCGCATCGGCCCCGACCGCGAGCTCAAGCGCGCCGTCG
>ERZ773009.2674-NODE-2674-length-11251-cov-3.221150_pt1 | contig 11251 bp, 8 predicted proteins | sample MGYA00580663_ERZ773009 | MGnify/ENA primary metagenome ERZ773009 (study PRJEB29015, sample SAMEA2737969) | human oral metagenome | biome: human oral; feature: human-associated habitat; material: dental | place: China | collected 2026 ... | reverse complement strand
GGAAAGCTTAAACTCGAAGATATAAACAGTATCCGCTGTTTTGACTACGCAGTCCGCAACGCCAAAACTATACATCCGTGTATAGTTTTGGCTGCGAGTTTCGGCGCTGCCGAAACATCGCTGCTGCATGGAACCACCGCCATCCGTGGCGGTTCTGATGGCGAGTTTTTGCTCAGAACCGCTACGGATGGATGGCGAATAGATCAGAAATTTGCTCAGCTGCGGTTGCCATCATTCAACAGTATCCTGTGCAAGCGCTTCCCACTGTTCCGTAAGTTCAGCAGAGGTTGCTTGTAAGGTATGAATCTGCTGCAGAATACTGCGAGCTTTTTCACCGTCGGTATAGACTTCGGGGTTTGCGAGCTGTGCTTCCAGTTCTCTTATTTTGTTTTCGGTTTCGGCAAGTTGTGCAAAAATACGTTCTTCTTCCTTTTCGCGCTTTCGCTTTTCCGCCCGCAGCCTTTTTTGTTCTTCATAAGAAAGAGCTCCGCCGCCGGTGCCGCCTAACGGCATCCCCGCTTGTGAACCGGAAGGTATCCCTGATGCATTCCCTGAGAAAGCACTGCTTGTTTTCCCGCCGCCCGAAGAATCCGCTGCTTTCCTGCTTAGGCTGCCGACGACGGAGCTGCCGGTACCTTGGTTTCTATTAGCCTGTACATATCCTGCCGTTTGCCCCGACTTTTCGGCTGGACTGTCGGCTGCTTCGGCGGCAATCCGGTACAGGTAATAGTCGTAGGTGCCCGGGAAGTTTCTGATACGGGTACCGGCGCCGGGCGTTGCCGAGGCCGTCAGTTCAAGGACGCGGGTTGCAAGTCCTTGGATAAAAAACTTATCGTGCGAAACAAAGATAACCGTCCCTTCAAACCGCTGCAGTGCATCAAGTAGCACATCTTTTGAATGAAGGTCAAGGTGATTGGTCGGCTCGTCTAAGATAAGGAGGTTGAGCGGCTTCAATAACAGCCGAAGCAGCGCCAGCCTGCTTTTTTCCCCGCCGGACAGCACGGATAGCTGCTTATGGATATCGTCGCCGCGGAACAAAAAGGCTGCGAGCATATCGTAGAGTTTCGGGATAAGATGGGTCGGCGCTTCCCGCTCCATCAGCTGCATGATAGTTTCGCTGCCGGTAATCCGCTCGGCCTCATCCTGCGAAAAATAACCGGTGATAATACCCGCCCCGTACTTTACGGAGCCGGTATACTCGGAATCTTCACCCGCCAGTATCCGCAAAAAAGTGGTTTTACCGGCGCCGTTCCGTCCCGCCAATGCCAGCCGTTCCTGCTTGGTAACGGTGAGTTCCGCGTCTTTCAGCACGAGCCGCTCTCCGTATGCCTTAGTAATCCCTTCAGCTTGCAGGGCAATATTCCCCGAATGAGGGGCGGGCGGAAAACTAAAGTGAATTTTCTTTAAGTGTTCGGGCAATTCGATACGCTCAAGTTTTTCGAGCCGCTTTACCCGATCCTGCACCGCTGCGGCTTTTGTCGCCTTGTAGCGGAACTTCCTGATAAAGTCTTCTGTTTTTGCAATTTCCAGCTGCTGCTGCGCGTACGCTTTTATCAGCGAGGCAAGCTCTACCTCCCGCGTCTTTTCGTAGTTGGTATAGGTTCCTGCATAGCGCTTAAGCGTTCCATTGAATAATTCATATGTTTCGTTAACCGTTGCGTCCAAAAACGAGCGGTCATGGCTGACCAGCAAAAAACCGCCGGTAAATTTCTTAAGCCACAGTTCAAGCCAGCTGCGCGCTTCGATATCGAGGTAATTGGTCGGCTCGTCCAAAATGATGATGTCCGCCCCGCTCAAAAGAATCTTCGCAAGCGCGATGCGCATCTGCCATCCGCCCGAAAATTCATCGGTCAGACGGGTAAAATCTTCGGCGGTAAACCCGAGTCCGCGCAGCGTTTCATCCGCCAGCCGCTGCCTAAAGTACCAGCCCGATTGTTCAAGCTCGGTTTGCAGGGCGTGATAATCGTGCGCAAGCCGTTCCGCCTTCGCAGCATCGGCTTCTTCGCTCATCAGTTTTCCGACTGCCTCGAGCTGCTCCAACAGCTGCGCCCCGCGGGAAAAGGCGGTATCCGCTTCTTCCACCAGCGTTTTACCCGTGTGCACAATGCCGGATTGCGGCAGGTAGGCAACACGGGTGTTCTTTTCCATCGAAATGGCTCCGGAATCGGCCTGCATCACCCCTGCGATAATCTTCATCAGCGTAGACTTACCGCTACCGTTAGCGCCCGTGAGCGCCGCCTTTGTCCCCTGCGTCAGCACAAGCGTGATATTTTGCAGGATATCGCGGTCGCCGAACGCAAGCGAGATATTTGAAAGCTGAACAAACGGCATTATTCTTCCAAACCTTCCGTCCCGAAAAAGAGGATGACGGGATTGAGGTTCCGCACAGCGGCAACACCGTCGGTGATATTTTCAGGCTGCACATATTCGAGCTTGACGCCCTGCTTGGACACCGTATAAAAGAAGTCGATCCAGTCTGCGCTGCCATCGAATTTAAACGACAAGACTCCCATGTATTCGGTTCTAAGCTTAGCACTGATAAAATACCGGATAGCAACGGAACCGGAGTTCCCCGCTCCTCTCGGAATAATCGACGGAGACAACACCTGATACCCGTTCCAGATGAAACGGCCGCCGTCTAAAAATTGGAGTACGCCGTAATTGACGGAATTAAACGCCGGACCGGTTGTAACGAGGGTTTGCAGTGCAGCATTCCGGCGCTCCGTCTCTGCCTGCGCAAGTTCCTGCGGGTCTTCAGTGAGGGTAATAAAATACTGTATTTGTACCCTCCCCTTCTCATCGGTATAATTGACGGCAATAGTATCCGAATCTCTAATTTGTAAAAAGAGCGGAGAGCCTTCAAACTGATAGGCGCCCATCCTGTTTTTTGTAATACCGGTATAAGAGAAAGCAAGCTGCTCATCTTTCAGCATAATACGCGCAACGCCGGTTCCTTCGCCGGGGAAAAAGCCGAAGTTCTCCGTCATCCGTTCAGGGTCAATCTGCTTTTTTCGGATCATATCGCGGTAATATTCCGGATACCATCGGCTTTTTAAAATACTTGCCAGAACGTCATCCGCTACCGTTTCTGCTGTCTGTGGAGAGGCGGAAGGCTCTCCCTCATCGTATGTAAAAAGATTATAAGAAAAACACCAGCCGCGGGTACCGTCGTTGGTCATCACATAAAGCCAATCGCCTTCCAACGGCTTATCGCGTGCAACAACCGGCGCTCCTTCCCCTTTCCAGAGAACCTTTACAATCTGGCTTTCGCGCAGCCGGTACACCTGTTTACCGGTATTGTCGGGCGTAGAGCGAAGCGGCAGACCGTCCAGCTTTACCGCGGCATACACCGAACGGTATTCTGCAGTCTTTTTGATATAGGCTTCCGCTTCCCGCTTTGAAGCACAAAAGGTAAGCTGCCAAAGCGGAATCTCTATTTTTTGCTTATTCAACTCGGCGATATACACCTTTGAAATATTCGAGCGGACGAGAATCGGCACCACATCCGATGCCGTTAAGTTGTATTCGGGGATCGACCAATTGACAACGCCGTAGCCGATCTTCTTAGAGCATCCGGTTATCATAAAAATACCGGAGCAAACTACCGTTAAAATGAACAAAATGAGCTTAGTATTGTAAAAATAACGCAATTTTTTCATACCTGTGGATTATACTTTAAAGCCCGTATCCGCGCAAGGACACCGTCTTCAACTGCTGTACATCCGAACATCACTTGAAGGCGAGTTTTGGTTCCACCGAAACACGATGCTCCGTGTTCACGAGGAACGAGATTCGGACAATGAGTAGCATTTTCCATGCTGTGACATATTATAAGGAGATCCGACGATGGCACTGATAACCGTTACGCTAAATAGAAAACTTTATAATACGCTCCTTGAAAGAGAACGCGAAAGCAGAGCTTCGCAATCAAAGATTGTCGAAGATGCGTTAATGCTGTATTTTGCACAAGATGCGAGCAAAGTTGCTGCTTTACCCGCTGAAGATAAAAGCGAACTGTATGCAACCCAATTTGTAAAAGGCTCCGGACGGAGCATTCGATCTTTCGCGCTTGAGAACGGCGTTGAATATATCACTTTTTTTAAAAACATTACGGGGGCTTCAAAGCCGACCTATGAGATGATGTTCCGCTTACGGAATGTTATTCCCCCTTCATGGTGGGTAACGACGACGGCGGAAGCGAAGCCCGAACAAAAACACTTTACCGGCTCTGATGACTTCCGGATTGTCAGAGAAAATTCAGCCGGATATAAATATTTAGCACCGCTTACCTACTCGTGGTGCATTGAAAATGGGATAAACTATAATCAGCTGTATAATTTAAAAAGTAGGAAGGAATTCGGCTTTCCTTCGTATGCTATGATACGGGCATTACGGCACTGGATTGACCCTGACCTCTGGTTTATCTATGAAAACCGGCAGAAATGATGAGTGTTATCTGCTTGCAAAAATCTGCTTAATACACTAACATAATTTTATATAAAATTCTGTTTTACAAAACCGCCTAGCGAGTGGGGACTCTTTGAGGCGGTTTTTTATTTCTCCTACTTATTTTTTTAGCCTAAAAACTCAAAGCTTCTCCACCGGGCAGTTATTCATTCGAGCCCATCTCAGCACATTATTCAAACGCTGTTGATACCCCTTACCGACATTCTTCAGCCAAGCAAGCGTATCATTATCTATCCCGGTAAGTATTTTCGTCTGCGGCATTCTGAGAGACTGAATGTAATAAAAACCGCCGTTTCCGCTGCATTCAGGAATGTCAGAAGTATCTATCTCGCTGTCGGGTACTTTTGAAAGATTTTCGAGAATTTCGTTCTGTTCTTTTGTCAGTGGCGGAAAATCAATAGCCGCGTATGGTCTTTGCATTCTGCTCATAAAGTCGTATCTCCTTTTTCGTTGATCTTCGAGCGGATATAATCCGCGTCTTTTCCTCTCTGTCAGTACCGATTACGGTAGTGATATATTTTCCCGCAATCTGCCCTACATACCTATTTCTGTCCTCGCCAACAGAATGAATTTCATCATAATCAACATACAAAAGCGGGTCTACAAAAATCCGGACAGCAGTCTCAAAATCCAGACCCTTATGCTTTTTTTTGTTCAACTCATTCTTGTCTTCGTCCCAGACAAATCCAAAATATTCCCTGTCAGGCATATACCAATTATATATCATTTTTATATATCTTTCAAGTAAAAATATCTCTTTATTTCCTTTATGACCGCTGATTCTGATTCTGATTTTCTTGTTGCATTTTGTATGTCGGTAATATATACTTAATTTTGTATAACAAACGATAACAGAAAGGCTATCGGCACCTTTTCCGCGAAATTTTGAACAAAATTTCGCGTCTTTATTTCCGAAGCAGGGCAATCATATCAGACAAATAAATAAAAATCGCAGAATTATAGAGGTTGGGCAAGCATTTGAACCGCGAAGAGGTTCAATTCTGCTTGAACAACCTCTATAATTCTGCGGGGTTGTTAAAAATAGCCTGATGCGTTTACCCAGTCTCTCCGCTCGATAGACTTTTTTTATATTTTCCGCTATTTTTACGGTATGGGGATGCTCAAACTTTACATCGATTATTTTAAAAGTAAGCTTAAAAATCTGCGGAAATCTAAAAAAGAAATTCCGATCGATTATGAAGAAATTGTTGAAGAACAATGGCAGGCCGATTTTTCCAAACCGGAAAACTGCCGGTTTGTTGCCGAAACGGGCGACGGATACAGTGCCGCTTTTACGCCGCACACTACTGCCGAACCCGGCACGGGCGGTATAACGCTTGAAGCGCAGCGGAAGCATCTCTATGCATGGACGGTAAATCCGGTCTTCCGCTATAAAGATGTCATTATCGAAGCCGATATTCGGCTGCCGGAACCTGCAAAAAAAACAAACGGTGCGGATGTTCCGCCCGATACCTCCGATAAAGCGGGGGCTTTTGCCGCAGGGCTTTTGTTCCGTTATATCAACCAGAGCACCTTTTATGCATTGCTGATATCGGATGCCGGTTGGGTGCGGCTCGATGCGGTGGTCAACAGTACCCCGCTGCCCCTTTTAGGCTGGGTAAAAATTCCCCATGCCGAGCAGGAGGGCACTACGGATGGTACTGCCGCAGAACATACCTATTCAATTAAACTTATCGCTAATAATACGACAATCACCATTGTGATAAACGGGCACTGGATTGCCTGCTGCGAAGACGACACCATTCAAGCGGCAGGAAAAATTGCTTTTGCGATTCAAAACTGGGAGACCTATCCGCAAGCGGCAGCCCTGCTCTCCCGCTTTTCGTTAAACTCCATTCCGATGGCGGTAGAAACGGCATATACGGAAGCAAACGAATTTTCCGCAGTACCGCCCGATGCACGCATCAGTCTTGCCAAAACGCTCTATGCGATGGGGCGGTATGTTCCCGCCCTGCTCCAGCTGCGGGCCGCGGCACGGTTACGGGAACCGGAGGAAGCCGACAGGATATTGGCAGGCCGCATCTACTTTGCGCAGCGGATGCTCGACGAAGCGGAGCAGGAGTTCAAAGCGGTGTTGGAAGCAAATCCTTCCAATGAAGAAGCCGTTGCGGAACTCGGCGGTATTTATTACCGTGCGGAACGATATGAAGATTTACAGCACTTGCTGAATCAGGCGCCGAAATCGATGACAGCGCAATCATCATTCCTCTCCAATCTTGAAGGCCATTTATTCCACGCGCTCGGAAAACACGAAGAAGCAGCCGAAGCGTACCGGCGCGCATTTATGGTGAGTCCCGATCAGGGGCTTTTCGCATTTCACCAAGCAAACGAACTGTACGATTGCGGAAAGAAACCGGAAGCGGTGGATGCATACATACAGGCGGCACGGACTTTTTTACAGCACGAGGCTTACGACGATCTTGCAGAAGTCATCACGATATTGGAACGGATAGCCCCGGACAATCCGCAGATTCTTTCGATCGCAGGGAAATACGCTTATGCGGTAGGCCGGTACGACGAAGCTTTGCTGAAATTAAAAGCCGCCTGTAAAAAAGGTTCCGAAGATTCCGCCGACTGGTATCTGTGCGGATTGCTCCTGAAAACAGATCAGCCGAAAGAGGCGATAAAAGCGCTTAAAAAGGCCTGTGCCCTTGAGCCCGATTACGGATTATATCAGTTCCGGTTGGCGGAAGCGCTCTTTTTAAGCAATGGAAAATATCAGCCGGTATTGGAAAAGGCACTTGCCGCCGATCCGCAAAATGCGTGGATACATAATTTACGCGCATTGGCAGCTCTGAAAGAGAACAATATCGAACAAGCCGAAGCGGCAATTGCCGAGGCTCGCCGGCTTCTGCCCGACGAGGTACCGCTGCTGGTAAACTACCTTGAAGTGCAGCGGAGAAATGGACAACTTGCAGCGTGCCTGCCCCTCTTCGATATTGAAAACGGCACAGCCGACCTTGCGGTGGAACGGAACCGGGCGGCTGCGTTTCATGCGCTCGCAAATGCATTCGCCGCAGACGATTCCCGCGAAGAAGCGCAGCAATGGTACTATAAAGCGTTAAAACTCGAACCGAAAAACCCCGAACTCCTCACCGATAAGGCGGAAAACGACTATGAGCTGTTTCTCCTTAACGAGGCGGATGACGGTTTGGTGAAGGCGCTCGATATTAAACCGTCGGTACGGATATATCAGCTCATTGCCGCAATATCCGTTCAAAAAGGAGACTATGCCCGCGCCGAAGTAACATTACGGGCAGGGCTTGAAGCTTTTGCCGAAAACCCCGACCTGCACTACGACCTCGTTTGCATATACCGCAACACAAAGCGGTTTGAACAGGCGCAAACACAACTCGCGCAGCTTAAACAATACGAAACCTCAGACCGTGTCGATGCGCTCGAAAAAGCCCTCATGCAGGATACCGGAGCCGCCGTCCCGCCGGCCGCAGCAAAAAAACCGAGAGCCGCTTCCAAAACCGCAGCAAGCAAAAAAAGCACGGCAGCAACTGAACCGGCAGGAGAACAAAAGACCGTTCAAAAACCAAAAGCAGCCGCAGCTAAAAAGCCCAAAGAAGCTGCCGACACCGCCGCAAAGAAAAAAGCCGCTCCAAAAACCGGAACGGCGGCGAAGAAGGCGTCCGAATCATCCGAAAATTACATCTAAGGAAAACCTCTAAAAACTGAGGTTTTTAGAGGTTACCTATAATCGCACAACAATGAATCTGTTAGTTAATGCGCCGTCTTTTTGCGGAACGATGACAGCGCCTTCTTCCAAAAGCCATACAATCCGTGCCCTTATCTGTGCCTCATTAGCAGAAAGCCCTTCGTTTATTACTGCGCCCCTTATCAGCGGCGACATGGAAAGCGCAATACAAGCGCTGCGGCAGCTCGGCGTTACCATTACGGAAGTATCGCACAAGCCGCTTACACTCAAAGTTACGCCGCCCGCCCGCGGTCTCCTTTCCTTTGCAGAAGGCGCTGTAAATACCGGACAGAACAGCGAATACTCTGAACAAGGCAACATACCGTTCGGACACGGCGGCAAGCAGTCCGGGCAGGATGAGGAGCTTTTGCTGAACCTCGGCAATTCGGGTTCCCTACTCTACTTTTTAGGCATGATCCTTGCCGCAGCCGAGACGCCGGTATGCCTCACTGGGGATGAATCCCTCAGAAGCCGCCCTGCCGCGCCGCTGCTTTCGGTATACCGGCAAGCGGGTATTTCATATTCGGCGGCGAAGCCGGATAGCGATGCGCGCAGCACGGATGTACCGCCGCTTCGTTTTTGCGGCCCGCTGCCTGCCGGAAATTATCAGCTCGACGGACCCTTTTCCCAACCGGTAACGGGACTTCTCTTTACGGCGCCGCTTTTAAACGGGATGAGCCGCATCACCTTCAACAAGGCGGGCGAGCGTCCGTACCTCCGGATGACCTGCGATTGGCTGCGCATTGCCGGTATTACCCTCACACACGGCGGCTTCGATACCGATACCTGTTCGTTTGAAATCGCCGGAAACCAACGGTACCAACCGTTCCGTACAACAATACCGGGCGACTGGTCGTCCGCACTCTTTCCCCTTACAGCCGCCGTTATCTGCAATGCGGCGCTTACATTAACAAACCTCGATCCCGCCGACACACAGGGGGACTCGCGGGCTCTTTCGATTTTACAGGCGATGGGGGCTGATATCCGCTGCGATGCGGAGCGCCGCACGGTTTCGGTATTTCCCATATCCGGCACACTAAGAGGCGGACGCTTCGACTGTGGGGATATCCCCGACGCGGTTCCCATACTCGCCGCCGCTGCCGTGTTTTGCTCAGGGCAAACGCTTTTGACAAATGCCGGCGTATGCCGCTTTAAAGAATGCGATAGGCTTGCAGCCTCGGCGGAAGAACTGGCAAAATTCGGGGCGCATATTGTTCAAGGGGAAAACTTTCTCCGCATCGACGGCAGCGGCGGAACCGGCCTCCATCCTGCACAGGTACGGAGCCGCGGCGACCACCGAATCGCCATGATGCTTGCCGTCGCCGCCTGCGGAATCGCGGAGACCTCTTGCATCGAAGATTTCGATTGTGTAAAAATATCCTACCCGCGGTTTATCGAAGATATGAATGCGGCGGGAGCCGTGTTTAAAGTGCAAACGCATCAGGCTGTTTGTGAATACCCCGCAGAATAATATAGGAAGACATTGAGGTTAAAGATGAAACAAAAAAGAGAATTGTTTAGAACAAACATTGGAATGCTCCTTGCCTGCGTAGGCTCGGCAATGGGATTGGCGAATATTTGGATGTTTCCCGCCCGCTTAGCGGAGTTCGGCGGCATCACGTTTCTTATTCCGTACCTCATTTTTTTATTTTGCTTTTCCGCCTTTGGGTTGATGGGAGAATATGCATTCGGCCGAAAGATGCGCAAAGGGCCGGTACTTGCCTTTGAATCGGTTATCGCGCAAAAGACAACGAATCCCCTACTCCGTGCCGTCGGTTGGTTTCCGGTCGTAGCCCTTATCGGCATTTTATCGTTCTACACCGTTATCATCGGATGGATACTGCGCTATCTTGTATTGGCGATTACCAATACATTTCCAGTGCTGTCTCCCTCCTTTTTCGAATCCTTTGCAGGAACTCCCGCCAATATTCCATGGACGCTCGCCGCCCTTGTTGCAACAGCGCTGATCGTCAGTCTCGGCATTCAAAAAGGCATCGAACGTTTTACCACCGTGATGATGGCCACCTTTTATATCGTCGTTACCGTGATGGTTATCCGTGCGCTCACCCTGCCGGGAGCGTTACGCGGAGTTGCCATAATGCTGAGACCTAAGTGGGAAGTATTCGGTCATTTCAGAATCTGGATATATGCGCTGGGCATGGCATTCTTTACCCTCAGTCTCGGCGGAGCTGCAATGCTTGTATACGGAAGCTATATGCCGGAGGGTTCCGATGTTCCCCGTACCGCCCGCCAAACGGCAGGTTTGGACTTTCTTGCTTCGATCATGTGTGCTCTGTTCACTGTTCCGGTCGCATATTCGCTTGGAATCAATCCGCAAGCGGGTGCGGCGCTCCTCTTTATTGCCGTACCTAACATTATCGCACACATGCCGGCAGGCTATATCTTCGGCATCCTCTTCTTTCTCTGCGCACTGTTTGCCGCCCTCACCTCTTCAATTGTTATGTTGGAAGTCCCGGTCGAGTCGCTGATGTCCAAATTCAGAATCGGCAGAAAAAAAGCTGCGATTATTATCACAGCGTTAGCAGCATGTATCGCCGTACCACTCAACTTTGATATGAGGCTATTCGACACCTTCACCGACACTGTTGCCATCATCATTTTTCCGCTCGCAGCAGTTACGGCGGCCTTTGTCATCTTTTGGGTATACGGAGCAAAGCAAACACTCGAAGATATCAACCTCCATGCCAAACATAAGGTCGGTAATTGGTACGCCCCCTATATGCAGTATGTCTTTGTGCCCGTATGCCTTATTTTAGTGATTGCCGGTATCTTTCTCGGTGGACTGTAAATCGGGTAGTGAGAAAATCATCCGGAATTACGACATTATCCATCGTACAAGACAACCATCGTGCCTTGCTATTTTCATAATTATAACGTATACTTAGAGTATGGCAAAGCGGTATTCGCTCGATCAATATCGTTATATCTCTAACTCTAAAAAAATGCGAAAAGCACTTGACATACCGAAATACGCCCTGCATAATTTGCAGTCTTGCAGTCTTGCAGTCTTGCAGTCTTGCAGTCTTGCAGTCTTGCAGT
>ERZ773009.2671-NODE-2671-length-11257-cov-19.358775_pt1 | contig 11257 bp, 8 predicted proteins | sample MGYA00580663_ERZ773009 | MGnify/ENA primary metagenome ERZ773009 (study PRJEB29015, sample SAMEA2737969) | human oral metagenome | biome: human oral; feature: human-associated habitat; material: dental | place: China | collected 2026 ... | reverse complement strand
GGCCTTGATTGTGAACATAAATTTAATATACTAATAAATAGATTATGGAGAATAACGCTCAACTGATAGCTCAATGCGAGGCAAAGGCCAAGCAATGGCTAACTTCCGAGTTTGACGAACAAACGCGGAACGAAGTGAAAGGACTGATGGAAAATGCAGATAAGACTGGTCTTATCGACGCCTTCTACAAAGATTTGGAGTTTGGAACGGGCGGTTTGCGCGGTATCATGGGCGCAGGCAGCAACCGAATGAACATCTACACCGTGGGCATGGCTACACAAGGATTGGCCAATTACCTGAAAAAGAACTTTGCCAACCTGCCGCAGATAAAGGTTGCCGTTTGCCACGACTGCCGAAACAACAGCCGCTTGTTTGCCGAGACGGTTGCAAACATATTCTCTGCCAATGGCATCAAGGTGTATTTGTTCGACGATATGCGCCCAACGCCAGAGTGTTCGTTTGCCATCAGGCACTTTGGATGCCAAAGTGGTGTGAACATTACGGCTAGCCACAATCCCAGAGAGTATAACGGCTACAAGGCTTATTGGGAAGATGGCGCACAAGTACTGGCTCCGCACGATAAGGGAATTATCGATGAGGTGAACAAGGTGAAGGTGGCCGATGTGAAGTTTGAGGGTAATCCGCAACTGATAGAAATTATTGGCGAAGAGGTTGACAAGATTTACCTCGACATGGTGAAGACCATTAGCATCGACCCGGCAGTTATCGAACGCCATAAAGACCTCAAAATTGTTTACACACCGCTACACGGTACGGGTATGATGCTCATTCCGCGCTCGCTCAAACTATGGGGTTTTGAGAACGTACACTGCGTGAAAGAACAGATGGTAAGAAGTGGCGACTTCCCCACAGTGGTTAGTCCTAACCCCGAAAACGGCGAGGCACTAACCCTTGCACTACGCGATGCCAAGGAGATTGACGCCGACATCGTTATGGCTTCCGACCCCGATGCCGACCGCGTGGGCATGGCTTGCAAGAACGATAAGGGCGAATGGGTGCTTATCAACGGCAACCAAACTTGTTTGCTTTTCCTTTATTACATCATCACCAACCGCATCAAGACGGGCAAGATGAAACCAAACGACTTCATTGTGAAGACTATCGTTACCACAGAAGTTATCAAGAAGATTGCCGACAAGAACCATATCGAGATGCGCGACTGCTATACGGGCTTTAAATGGATTGCCAACGAGATACGTAAGTCGGAAGGAAAGCAGCAATACATCGGTGGCGGCGAAGAAAGTTATGGCTTTATGGCGCAAGACTTTGTTCGCGACAAGGATGCAGTTTCGGCTTGCTCGCTGTTGGCTGAGATTTGCGCTTATGCCAAAGATCAAGGCAAAACGCTTTACGAACTGCTAATGGACATCTACTTGGAGTATGGTTTCTCTAAGGAGTTTACCATCAACGTAGTGAAACCCGGAAAGAGCGGAGCCGACGAAATAAAGGCAATGATGGAGAACTTCCGCAGCAATCCTCCCAAAGAGATTGCAGGTTCGAAGGTTGTCGTTGCCAAAGATTACAAAACGTTGGAGCAAACCGACGGCAACGGAGTGGTAACAAAACTCGACATGCCCGAAACAAGCAACGTGCTGCAATGGTTCTGCGAAGACGGCACAAAGGTGTCTGTTCGCCCTTCTGGTACTGAACCAAAGATTAAGTTCTACCTTGAAGTGAAAGGCGAAATGAAATGTGCGGGCTGCTTTGAACGTTGCAACAAGGAGGCCGACGTTAAGATCGAAGAGATTAAGAAATCGTTAGGCTTATAACATTTTGTTTTTCAAAAGCATAACACATTTTGTTTAAGAATGTGTTAAGGCTATGAAGAACTGAATTAAAGTAGATTTAGACTTTCAAAATTGCATAGGAAATCCCCAATTGGCATAACACTGATAGGGGATTTCCATTCGTTTATCATCCGTCTTTTGATTATCTCCCAATCCTTTGCTTTCAATCTCACCCATCCCCACAACGTTAGACACATGAAACCACTTTCGCTTAAAGCCGTCATTGCTTTGTTGCTGCTTGCTCAAGCAGCATCTGCATTAGCCTATGTAGTTAAAGGAGCAGTTGTAGATGCAACTGGCAAACCTTTGTTCAAGGCACTCGTTCTTGGTATAAACAAAGACGGCACAAAGGTAATAGAAATAGAGACAAACCAGGCAGGGCAGTTCGTATCTGCCGAAGTAAACGACTCTACATTATCTATCGAAATAACAAAAGATACGTTCGTTCCTTTGCAAATCAACATATCGGGAACATCCAGTCAGTTTGTGGATTTGGGTACGATAACGCTCTTCGAACGCCAAGTAACGCTGGGTGATGTCGTTGTAACGGCAGAGTCGGTTATGCAGAAAGCAGGCCGTTACATAATCATTCCTTCAAAAAAGGAGTTGGGGCAGTCGGCAAACGGACTGTCCTTGCTCAACGCTTTACAGTATAAAATGCCAGGTCTAGCTGTTAACGAGATATTGCAAACGGTGCAGGTAGACAATTCCACGCCTGTGTTTAAGGTCAACGGAAAGCCATGCGAGCTAAGTAAAATACTCTCATTGAACCCTAAAAACGTATCGCGCATAGAATATTATGACACACCCGACCTACGTTATGATGGGAAAAGCGTGATTAACATTATTCTTAATCCCAGTATAAACGGCGGCTCAGTGATGGCTAATGTACTGACTGGTGTAACAACGGGATTTCTCAATGGCAATGTTGGCATTGATTACCACCACGGAAAATCGGAATGGGAACTGAACTATGCTGCCAATTGGCGCGACTATAACAAAAAAGAGATAAGCTCGAAAGGTGATTTTATCGGCAGGGATGAGCCTGTGTTGAGAGAAAGGAACGGAACGCCTAGCGACTTCAACTATTTGAGTAACGAATTATCATTGGCTTATACCTATTCGCACAACCCCAATACCATGATGTCGACAAAGGTTGGGATTGGCTTTGAAGACCAAAAAATCAGCGATAATTCGTGGAATACGCAAAGTTACAAGGGCAATATATCTAGTTATGCAAACCACATACGCTGGAAACTTGGTTTTGTTTCGCCCAATTTCGACCTGTTCTTTCGCAAGCAATTAAACAAGAGTCAACATATAGAAGCAAATGTTTATGGTAGACGTTCGTCTGGTACTTATGACAGAGATTATATTAATGCGTACACCAACCCTTTAAATAACGACACGTTGATAAGCTCAACCGAGAACAAGTCGTGGCGTGTTGGTGCAGACATCATGTATTCCAAGACCTTTAAAGCCCTAAGAACCAGTGTGGGAATACAAAACTATTATAATGCAACAGACAACATGCAGCTGGAAAATGGTGTATTAAAGCAAGCAACGATAAACCAAAATCGCATAACGTTGTATGCACAAATAGTGGGTAACGCAAAACAACTGAGTTATGGTTTAAATCTTAGTGGCATCTACAATTATGCTGATAACAATGCCTATAAAACCAATGCCGTACGGATGAAAGTGAATGTCAATGCCAATTATGCCTTCTCGCCTAATTGGTCACTAAACTATTTGTTTTTGCTTAATCCTTCGTTACCGGGAATTTCGCAACAATCTGATTTGATACAGGTGATTGATGACATATCCATTAGACAAGGAAACCCCAACTTAAAGCCGTCTACCTATCTTCGGAACAGGGTTTATCTGCGCTTTTCCAAAGCAAAATTCACGTCTACTTTGTGGGTGTCGCACAACAAAACGTTTAACCCCATCTATTATTCGTATAGCTATATCAGCGAAGTTTCGAACCCATACTATGACAAGTTTTTAAGCAAAGCGATTAACGGACAGTCTACTAATCAGCTAAACCTCGAATTGGAATTGTCTGCGAAAGAACTATTTGGCTTTGCAACGTTATGGGGTAACGTAGGTTGGGATAGCTATCAGGTACCGTTGCCTACCCAAACCCATTCGCGCAAACGTTTTTACGCCTCGTTAAGTGCTGCCATGTATTTTGGGAAATGGGTGCTGTCGGCAAAACATGAGATTGAGCCCAAGTTTGAATTACAAGGAAACACCTATTATTCTAATGAGAGATGGAACATGATAAAAGTGCAGTATCAATGCAAAAACTGGCATTTCTCGATAATGGGGGCAAACCTGTTTACCCAACATGGAGCTAAATATGAACGCATAATTGTGTCAGACGTTCATCCCGAACACCATATACAGAGCATAAGAAATAACGCCAACATGCTTGTGTTGGGCGCAACATATCGACTCAACTTTGGAAAAGGGAAGAATAAGGCAAACCGCACGCTGAACAACGATGGTTTAGAGAAAGGCGTAGACGTGTTTTATTAAAATAGTTGGAAACGCTATCTTTTTGAGAGGCTTTAAGCTGCATCACCAAGAATGGGCCACCGTGTTGGTTTGTTGGTTGGCTAACCGCGGTACAACAGGCATCGTAAATTAAACAAACATGAGGACAGAACATTTAGAACGCGAAAACAAAAAACAAAGTTTGATTGTGGCCAACAAGGACGACGAAGTGGAGGATACTTTTTGCTATAAGCTATTTGAACGTGGAGAGTTTGATGTGGCTAAGGTACAAGAACTAGTAAGCTATGTGTCGCTCAATGAGCTGGACGACAAAGAAAAGGACGTTTTAAGGTGGATTATTGAGGGCGTTAACAGCTGCTTTGCGTATCATAAGGCTGCAAACGACTATTATTTGATAAAGAACTACTCGAAAACAATCGAGGATAAATGGAGCATGGATTGGGAAGTGACGTTGAATGCTACATTAGGTACAGCCAGCTGAACGTGCTTGTTGGGACATGGCATAAGAATAAATACAGATAGAAAAGTATGGAAAATCAATTTAGCAGAACCGAGATGCTTGTTGGAAAAGATGCCGTAGAGCGACTTAAAGGTAGCAAAGTGGCTGTATTTGGCGTGGGTGGAGTAGGAGGCTATGCGGTAGAAGTGTTGGCTAGAAGTGGTGTTGGCAACATTGATGTTTTTGATGCAGACACGGTAAACATAACTAATCTGAACCGACAAGTGATTGCTTTGCACTCTACGCTCGAACAAGCGAAGGTTGATGCAATAGCGAAACGCATTTACGACATTAATCCTACATGTGTGGTTGGCAAGTTTAAGATGTTTTATTTGCCGGAAAATGCGGACGAGGTAGACTTGAAACAATACGATTATGTGGTGGATTGCATCGACACCATCACGGCAAAGATTGAACTGATAAGGCGTTGTAAGCAGCTTGATGTACCCATCATATCGAGCATGGGTGCTGCCAACAAGATGGATGCAACGGCATTTAGGGTGGCCGACATATCGAAAACAACAATGGACCCCTTGGCCAAGGTGATGAGAAAGAAGTTAAGGGCGCTTGGCATTGCCGGGGTTAAGGTGGTGTTTAGCGAAGAACAACCGCTGAAACCACTGGGGCAGAATAATTCGGAATGTGCAGATAATGCTACCACCAATGAGAATTTGGCCGATGATGAAGGCGCACACAAGCCCCAAGGAAAGAAACATGTGCCTGCTAGTAATGCCTTTGTGCCTGCCGCAGCTGGTATAGTTGTAGGTGCCGAAGTGGTTAAAGACATAATAGGGTGGGGGAATCCTGTTTAAACCCCAATCGCTCATCAAGGTGCTTGTCAAAGGTTTTAGTTTGAATTCATCGCATCTTGTCCATCTTTCGTTTGCTTGTCGGCATCTTGTCTGTTTATTCTCTTGACGTAGTTAGAAGGATTAGAGTATTTTTTCTTTAAATAAAATGGGAAATACCATTGTAAAGAGCACAACGAAAAGATGTGATGAAATCTGAAATTATGCACCATTTGTCTGCGGCAAAACGTGGTTGTCTCTCAAAAAATGAGCTAGCAGGAGCCATTCAATGCATTCTCTACAAGCCGAAAACGGGCTGTCAACGGTAAGGTATAACTTCCGCGTTTGCATGGTGCTGCTTCCACAGACCATGCCCAGCATGTCCTGCAAACGTTCGCGCAGACGTACGTCAGCGTATGTGTTATCTCTGCCGTTGCCCATGCACTTGTATGCAGAGTATAATCGTTTTTTGTATAGTTTTAAGTCAAAAATTTAACATTATGAGTGCCCTTTTCGTTCAACAATTGGCCATCGTACCGCAAAAAATCGATTCTCGCAAAGGTTTGTTTTGATACAAAAAGGGGCTAGTTCTCGGATGTTGAAGAATGAATATTTATTACAACAAACTGTCAATTGCACCATATTTCGAGCCTTTTTTAGCGAAATGAGGTGCAATATGCTGCTAAATGCAGTGCATTTTGGTGCAAAATGCACTGCGTTTTGATGCTAAATGCGGTGCGTTTTGGTGCTAAATGCAAAGCAAAATGGTGCAAAATGCAATGCAAAATGCCGCTAAACGTGAAACGAAAAACATGAAAATACACTGCAATGGTATAAATAAACCCCTTTCGAACCGCTGGAAACATGGCTCAAAAGGGCAAAATATCCATCAAAAAGTAGGGTTTTAGGGGGTAAAAGTGAAAAAATGGGCTTGAAAAGTTAGGAGTTGGCAACCAAACTAGAAAGGCTAAATGGTGCAAAATGCAACCCTTATTCTTATAGATAGACAAAATAAGGGATGTGAAAGGACTGAAATAGGGGTTATTTACCTACTTTTTAGCCAATATTCTCGCTAGAACGAAGTGAAAATTAGAGCGATATTGTAAAATAAAAAATAATAATTTAAGTTTTCTGAGTTGGTGAGTTTTTGCACCACAAAAACAACTCGTCTGTGAACTGATTGTTTGCGTAGGGGTGGGCGATTGGTGAGTGAGAATGCCGCTTACGATGCTGAAATCCTTGCCAGGAAGTTGACCTGTTGATGGCAAGTGGGTTAAAGGTAAACAAAAAAATGCGCACACTTGGAACAGGTCCAAGGTGCGCATTCAATTTATTAGGAGGAATTAGCCCTAATGGGCATGAGAATTTATTTTCCTTTTTCAAGCTTAGCCTTCAAGTCTGCCAATACGTCAATGTCGCCAAGGGTAGTACCTGCCGCAACATTGTTGATTTGAACAGAAGACTCAGACTTCTTAGCAGCGTGTTGCTTTCTTGCGGGTTTCACATCGTCTTTTCCTTCTTCGAAGGTACGGCTGTGCGACAGAATGATACGCTTGGTATCTTTCACAAATTCGATAACCTTAAAGTCGAGCTCTTCGCCCAGCTGAGCTTGTGTGCCATCTTCCTTAACAAGGTGCTTAGGCGTTGCAAAACCTTCGCCACCTTCGTTAAGCGTGATAACAGCACCCTTGTCCATCATTTCAGAAATCTTTCCGCGATGAACGCTGCCTGGGGTGTAAAGCGTTTCGTAAGTGTCCCAAGGATTCTCTTCAAGTTGCTTGTGACCCAAGCTCAAACGTCTGTTCTCTTTGTCTATTTCGAGTACAACAACCTCGATTTCAGCACCTACTTGTGTGAATTCAGAAGGATGTTTAACCTTCTTCGTCCATGAAAGGTCGCTGATGTGGATAAGTCCGTCTACACCTTCTTCAAGTTCAACGAAGATACCGAAGTTGGTGAAGTTTCTAACCTTAGAGGTGTGCTTGCTGCCAACGGGATATTTAACCTCGATGGTTTCCCATGGGTCGTCCTTCAACTGCTTGATGCCAAGCGACATCTTGCGTTCGTCTCTGTCGAGTGTAAGGATAACAGCCTCTACCTCGTCGCCAACGTGCATGAAGTCTTGTGCACTTCTTAGGTGTTGGCTCCACGACATTTCTGAAACGTGAATCAAACCTTCTACACCAGGTGCAATTTCAACGAATGCTCCGTAATCGGCGATGACAACAACCTTACCCTTAACGTGGTCGCCCACATTGAGGCTTTGGTCGAGAGCATCCCAAGGATGGGGAGTGAGTTGCTTAAGACCCAATGCAATGCGGCGTTTCTCGTCGTCGAAGTCGAGAATAACCACGTTTATCTTCTGATCCAAGCTAACCACTTCGTGCGGATCGCTTACGCGGCCCCAAGAAAGGTCGGTAATGTGGATAAGTCCGTCAACACCACCGAGGTCGACGAATACGCCGTAGGTGGTGATGTTCTTAACCGTACCTTCAAGGATTTGTCCTTTTTCAAGCTTGGAAATGATTTCTTTCTTCTGTGCTTCAAGTTCTTCTTCGATAAGAGCCTTGTGCGAAACAACCACGTTGCGGAACTCTTGGTTGATTTTAACCACCTTGAATTCCATGGTTTTGCCAACAAATACGTCGTAGTCCCTGATAGGATGTACGTCGATTTGACTTCCGGGGAGGAAGGCTTCGATGCCGAAGACGTCTACAATCATGCCACCTTTGGTGCGGCACTTAATGTAACCTTGAATAACTTCTTCGTTTTCAAGAGCGGCGTTAACACGTTCCCAGCTTTTGCTAAGGCGTGCCTTCTTGTGCGAAAGAATCAGTTGACCCTTTTTGTCTTCCTGATTTTCGATGTAAACTTCAACAGTGTCGCCAACTTTTAGGTCGGGATTGTATCTGAATTCGGAAGCAGGAATAACACCGTCGCTCTTGTAACCGATGTTAACAATAACTTCCTTCTTGTCGATGGAGATAACCGTACCATCAACAACTTGATGCTCAGAAACCTTGTTAAGGGTTTCATCGTAAGCCTTTTCAAGAGCATCCTTGCTTACTTCTACAGGGCTGCCGTTCTCAAACTCTTGCCAGTTGAAATCGCTCAGCGGCTGTACATTTTTTAAATTAGACATAAATAATAAATAAAGTAAATTAATAAAGTTAGACTTTATGTTGTTTGAAAAACGCTGCAAAGATACTAAAATACAAGCAATTAGCGTGCAATAAAGACATAATACATTTGCATTTTAGCACACTTTTAACACTTAGAGGAGTTATATTCGCCTGTTATTTATCATAATTGGCATTATGATTTTATAAAACATTGGTTAACAGGCGGTTTACCATTAACTCATGCTATTATGCAAATTATGAGCGATGCAACAGACTTATCCTTAATTATAATGATTGATTGTGGCAGGCTTTACCTGTATTCTACCTTTATAAGATTAGTTGCTATCCTGACCAGCTGTATTGTTCAAACATTTTTTGCAGATGCCGCGATAGTAAACTTGCGTTTCCAATACTTGGTGTCCATCAATGTTCATTTCCTGTGGAAGTTCTGCAGACGTATCGTCGAAGATGTCGAAAACATGGCCACAACGGTTGCAATAAAAATGTTTGTGCGGACTAATGCAACCATCATAGCACACATGGTGCTCGTTGATGGTTATCATTTGCGCCAAATTCTTTTCGGCAAACATTCTTAATGTGTTGTAAACAGTGGTTCGGCTCAACGTTTTGATTTCGTTGCACAATCCTTGATACACCTCGTCTACCGTGGGATGTGTAAAATGTGTGAGCAAGTAATTCATGATGGCAAGCCGTTGTGCAGACGGCCTAATGCCGTTTTCGAGCAGCTTATGATAAACGTCCATCTCCATATTGTGGTGGTTTAAGGGTTCTTTATCCCGGTGGTTTAAGGGTTCTTTGATGTGATATTGGCAATAAGTTCTTCGGCCGAAACCAGCTGTTGGTCGCCCGTGAGCATGTTTTTCAGCGTAACTTTGCCTTGACTTATCTCGCTTTCGCCGGCTAAAACCACAAAAGGAATGCCCTTGGCGTTGGCATACGCCATTTGCTTTTTCATCTTGGCACAATCAGGATAAAGCTCAACTGATATGCCTGCGGCACGCACTTGGCTGGCTATTGGCAAGCAATAATCGGATTCGGCCTCGCCAAAGTTTATGAATAGAACCTCCGTACCCTGCGTTGCGTTCTGCGGATAAAGGTCTAGCGTGTTCAACACATCGTAAATACGGTCAGCCCCAAAGCTGATACCCACGCCACTAAGCCCAGGCATGCCGAATATTCCAGTGAGATTGTCGTATCGTCCACCACCTGTTATACTTCCAATGGCCACGTCTTTGGCCTTCACCTCGAAGATAGCACCTGTGTAATAGTTCAGTCCGCGTGCCAAAGTAAGGTCTAGTTGCAATTCGTTTTTCAGCCCAACAGCCGCTATCTTCTCCAAAATAAAACGCGTTTCCTCTACCCCTTTCACGCCAATTTCGGATGTGGCGATGGTTTGGGCAATGGTTTCGAGTTTCTCGACGTTAGTTCCCGACATGGTTAGTATGGGTTGCAGCTTGTCAACTGCGTCTTGGCTGATTCCATTGGCCAGCATTTCGGCGTTCACCGCCTCAACGCCAATCTTGTCGAGCTTATCTATTGCCACGGTGATGTCGACGATTTTGTCGGGCTGCCCGATATATTCGGCAATACCCGCAAGTATCTTTCTGTTGTTCAGCTTTATCTGAACGTTGATGCCGAACTTGGTGAATACCGTGTCCATGATTTGCACCAGTTCCACTTCGTTAAGCAAAGAGTCAGACCCAACCACGTCGGCATCGCATTGATAGAACTCTCTATACCTACCCTTCTGTGGACGGTCGGCTCGCCACACGGGCTGAATTTGGTAACGCTTGAAAGGCATTTGCAGTTCATCGCGGTGCATTACCACGTAGCGAGCAAAGGGAACAGTGAGGTCGTAGCGCAATCCCTTCTCGCAAATCTTGGCTGCCAGTTTCAATACATTGTCGCTTACGAACTCCTCGGCAGGCACTTTGCCGATGAAATCGCCCGAATTAAGGATCTTGAACAACAGCTTATCCCCTTCTTCACCATATTTCCCCATGAGCGTTTGTAACGTTTCCATGGAGGGTGTCTCTATTTGTTGATAGCCGTAAAGGGCGTAAACATCCTTAATGGTGTCGAATATATAGTTTCGTTTGGCCATTTCGGCCGGTGAAAAGTCCCTTGTTCCTTTGGGTATGGATGGTTTGTTCATTACTTTTTCCTAACGATGGTTTGACTTCTATCTGGTCCGATAGAGATGATTTTGATGGGTGTTTGCAGTTGTTTCTCCAAGAATTCGATGTAATTTTTGAATGCTTGGGGGAACTGTTCCTCGCTGGTAAACTGCGTCATGTCGGTTTGCCAGCCTTTCAGTTCTTCGTAAACGGGTGTTATTCCGTGTTCGATGTCGAATGGGAAATGGTCAATTCGTTGGCCGTCCTTTTCGTAAGCCACGCACGCCTTAATGGTTTCGAATGTGTCTAGCACATCGCTTTTCATCATGATGAGTTGAGTTACGCCATTTATCATAATCGAATAGCGCAGCGCAACGAG
>ERZ773009.2668-NODE-2668-length-11274-cov-6.385150_pt1 | contig 11274 bp, 10 predicted proteins | sample MGYA00580663_ERZ773009 | MGnify/ENA primary metagenome ERZ773009 (study PRJEB29015, sample SAMEA2737969) | human oral metagenome | biome: human oral; feature: human-associated habitat; material: dental | place: China | collected 2026 ... | reverse complement strand
GAGGTCTCCTTCGGCGAGATGCAGCACGGCAACGAGGACCTGCCCGACAGGTGCCTCGCCATCGTAAGAGCCCACCTTCCGTGCCTCTACCGGATGGCGGACGATGAGACAACTGACGACACGGTCCTGTCCAGCCTCATTATTATCGTGTGCAGGGTCGAGGACGACACCCCCACCAGACGGGCCTTCCTGGAGAGGCTCTCACGCCGCGACCTCGACGTGCTGAGCGCGGACGAGGTCAGCAGACAACTCGCGAAAGAGCACCAGAGGCAGGAGAAGTAGGAGCAGACTCGGACTCCTATCACCAGGCCCGACCCACACCCAGGAGCAGGGTCTCGTATACACTCTTTCAGACAGGAGCGAGACCCGGGGAAGGGGTGAGCGGCCATGGTTAAGCCTGAGGATATAGGTTGGGGTTTGGTGGAGTGGGGGACGGTGGTGGCGCACTGGCCGTACGGGCTGGACGTGTTCCTGGACTCCTCGGGGGAGGTGGGCACGGTAGACAGGCTGCGGGTCTGTGACGGTGCTATACGGAGTAATGAGGAGTACTGGCCGGACGTGGGGGACCGTATCCGGGTGCGTCGTATGGAGGTGCGCCCAGACGGGGAGCTGCGCCTGACGGCCAGGCAGTCGGATGTCGAGTGGTCCGAGCCCTGGGAGCTGGTCCGCATGCGCATGACGGGGTGGCCCTCAGGCCTGAGACTGGCCGAGTGGGGCGTGATCACCGCCTTACGCGAGCGGGGCTTTGACGTGCTCCTCCTGGCCTCAGGGGATGTCGGTACGGTCATGTGGTCCCTGGTCGAGGCCGACCGGGCCATGTTCGAGATCGACTTCCACCCCAGTGTGGGGCAGCCCCTCCGGGTCCGCCGCCTCGGGGTATGGCCAGACGGCACCCTCAGACTCAGCCACCGCGCCTGCTTCGTAAAAGGGGGCGACCCGCCTAACCGCACCGACTACGACCCACCACCAGGACCACTACCACCCCCACCCCCATCAGGCATGGCCATCGGGACAGACATACCACTAGGCGACCCCAGACTCCTCCCCCACTGGGCAAGAAAGAGACAACAAGAAGAACAACAGGAACAGCAGGAACAGAACAAGACCTGAGCTCACCACCGCCTGCCCCCAGGGACAGGGCTGACGCCATGTAGAAATGCCATAAGAATCGGCCTCACTCCCCCTACCCCTAGGGGCGGGACACTCGCGATATGGCCGGGCGAGTACGCAGGCAGGAGCACGAGTCCTTTAAGGAGAAGCACAATGAGCAGATCCTCTGATGTGAACGTCCCGACTGGCTGGTGGGCCGCGGAACTGCACTGGAACCGGGGTCTGTTCGAGGTGTTCAACCGCATGGAGGCCTTCTGCCGACACGTACCCACACCCGGCACGCCAGCCTGAACTACTGACAACGCTGTCCTGGACAGAAACGGATTAACGGGCGCGGCAGGCGCTCCCTACCGGTAACGCGGCGTTCCCGCGGTCGGTGTGTGGCGTCCTGTAGGGTCTGTCGGGGAAGGGGTGAGTGGTTGTGGGTAAGGTTGAGGACATGGGTCTGGGTCCGGTGGAGTGGGGGGTGGTGGTGGCGCACCGTCCGTACGGGCTGGAGGTGCGTCTGGAGGCCTCTGGTGACGTGGGCGTGGTCGACCGGATCCTGGTCGATGACAACAGTTTCCACGCCAACGAGGAGTACTGGCCGGACGTGGGGGACCGTGTCCGGGTGCGTCGCATGGACGCGCGCCCCAGCGGGGAGCTGCGCCTGACGGCCCAGCAGGGTGTGGTCAACGGATGGACCGAGCCCAGGGAGGTGGTCCGCAGGCGCGTGTACGAGTGGCCTGCCGGCCTGGGAGAAACGGAGCACGGCGTGGTCACCGCCGTGCACGAGCTGGGCTTCGACGTCCGCCTGGACGCCTCGGGGGATGTCGGCACGGTCATGTGGTCCCTGGTGGAGGCCGACCGCGCGTTCTTCTCCACCGACTTCCACCCCGTCGTGGGGCAGCCCATCCGGGTCCGCCGCCTCGGGATCTGGCCAGACGGCACCCTGCGACTCAGCCACCGCAAGACCTTCCTGGACATGTCCCTGGACCAAGTCAGGAAGTTCATGGCAGAAGGAATGCGTCACGGCTACCGGCCCAGGAAGGGCGTCCCGGGCAGGACCGTCACCCTCAGACCACCCCCCAACCAGACAGGCACAGGAAACAATGCACATCCACCCACAACCCCAGAATAGGCGACGCCGACTTATTAGCGACCCACCTCGCTGAGGCCGTAAGACCGAGACGGGCGCGGAACAGGACCCGAGGAAGACCGGACCCACACAGAGACACAGAACGAGCGCGGCCCCGGTTCCTGGAAGAACCGGGAAGGCGCTGCATGCTGCATCTCCAGTCGAATTTTTAGCGGCGAAGAGCTATTATGGTAGTGGAATCGGTTTCTGTACAGGGAGGGTGTCATGGGCGAGGATGCTACGTGGGCTGACGTGTACGCGCGCTGGCTGGGTTCTCTGCCGCCTCTGCGGGTGAGCAGGATTGAGAGTATAGCTGGTTGTTTTATCTGGATGGGGGGCGAGAACTGGAACTTCTCACCGGAGACCCTGGTCCGGGTGCTGGGTGGGGACGGGAGGGTGGTGCTGGGGGCTGCGGACCTGTGGGACCCGGGGCGCTACCAGGGGGTGCTCGGTCGCCTGGTCGGCCTGGACGTGGTGGGAGTGACCTGCTACGACGCCACCCCGGAGGGTGACCTCAGGGTGGAGCTGTCGGACGGCACGGTGATCGAGGCCCTCGACACCTTCTTTATCGACGCCTGGATCCTCAGTGTCAACGGCAGGGAGGGTCCCGGAGTGGAGGCGCCTGACCCCGAGACCCTGGGCTCCTCCCGTCGGTCCTGGAGGCCCCTGGCCCCGGTCCCGCGGGAGGGGGCGACCATTACCGGTATCCGTGACTCCCTGCCCAGGGCCGCCTTCTGGCAGGGACGCACCGCCCCCCAGGGCGCGGTGGAGGACGACGACACCGCGTACGGCCCCTGCACGGAGGTGGTCGCCGGATCCTGGTCCCTGCGGACCATAGCCCCCTGGAGACTGCTGGACCACGACCGCAACCCCGTCACCTCCTCCGACCTGGAGGACAGCAGCGCCATAGGCAGGCTGACAGGCACCAGGCCCCTGCGGTTCGAGACCACCGGCGCCCAGGACACCGACATCAGGATCACCCTCAGCAACAGGTGGACCCTCGAGGTGTTCACCGACGGCCTCTACTCCACCTGGCACCTCACCCTCCCCCACACACACCACCAAGGACTACCCCACACGCCCCGGTAAACCCGGCGGCCGCGATCTGGCAGGCCCGGGCAGCCCGACCACCCCACACGGCGCCCCCGTAACCCCGGGAACCACGCCTCGCAGGCACCACACCACAGGAGACACGAATGAGCCAGTACATACTCTCAGAGTGGAGAAACGACGACCCCGAGAACCCCTTCATTGTCATGGGTCAGATCGATGACGGCCGCTACCTGGAGCGGATAATCGACGTCTTCCGCGACGGCAGGGCAGACGCGATAGTGTGCGAGGGGAACTTCTACGAGCCCGTACCCATGCCCGAGGTCGAGACCATAAACGAGGCAGACGAGTTCACCGCCTGCTACACCAGCGCCAGCCTCTTCGAGACGACCTGGCAGGAGGCCACCAGCACGAGGCGACTCTCCCCGACGTCGATCAACAACCTCATGCAGACCCTCCACAACCCGGACCACCCGACCCAGGGCGCATAGCACGGGCAGGAGAGCACCCGGATCCCAGGGCACGGCCCGTGCCGTCCACCCCCCACCGGCAGGCCGGTACGTCAAGACCTTCATCGACGCCGCCCGGACCGCGCGTCCACCCCCACCGGGCAGGGCCGGTAACGGCCCGGGGTGGGGGCCAGCTGGCGCCGGGCCGTCATCAAAGGCCCTGATCGTTATCGATGCGGTCCACCCTGGCCTGGGTGTCTGTGCTGGTCAGGCCTCGTGGGCGGGTGGTCTCGGGCGGCGTCCCGGGCGGTGTCCTGGGGAGTGGTTCGTGCCAGGGTGTTCCCATGACGGTCTCAGGATGGTAACGTCTGGGCCAGGCCACCGGTTGAGCGGCAGTGGTCCTCCTGGCTGGTGGCACACGACAACCCAGACACGGAGGTAAGTCATGTCCGGACGCGTCCTGTCAACCGAGCAGGCCAAGACCTCGATCGCCAAGCTGCAGTCGATCATCAACCAGGGCTTCACCGACCAGATCACGGCCCTCAACAACGAGGGACAGACCCTGTCCGACCCCTCGGTCTGGGACGGGCCCCTGGCCGACACCTTCCGCTCCACCACCTGGCCGGAGACCAAGGCGGCCCTGGACAAGGCCAAGCAGGAGCTCGAGCAGCTGCGCAGCCAGCTCCAGACGATCGCCCAGAACATCATGAGCGCCGGAGGCGGCGCCTGACACACCAGGCAGACCCACCCAGACACCACACCACCCCCCAACCCACACCCCACGAGACCACCCAGACAACACGACGTCCTCCCCCAACCCACCACCCCAGCGGGCAGGGGGAGGACGTCGGCCAGGTACAGGAGAGCATGCACCTCCACCCACCACCCAGCCCGACCATTTGAGCTGTATCAGGAGATCTCTTCGCCGCTAATCTGGCTGGCGCTAGCCGGGTACTTTTTGACTAGAATGCGTAGACGATTTCTCCCTCTAAGGTCCTGGGCGTGGTGGCCCGGGAGGAGAAGACGTGCATTGAAGGACGCGTTTGATGTCCGGGACGGTATTATCGACTGTGTGGTCATGGCGGATGGTCTGCTTCCCGGGCTGGTCGGGCAGGTCCTGATGTACGTGGCCGTGGGGGAGTACGAGCTGGCGGTGGACTCCCTGTTCGAGTACTCCGAGGTCCGCCCCGGGGCCGAGCTGCTGGGCAGGATGGAGGCGCTGGCCAGGAGGCTGGGGGTGAGGACCAGCCAGTACCTCAGGTACTGGGCCCGGTCGGACACCTCCGAGAGGGTCTACGGGCAGGACTACCCTATGGCGGTCCGTAGCATGGCCCTGCCCTCCTCCTGGACGCAGGAGGACGTGGACGTCTGTGTCGAGGTCATGCTGGAGGACGGCCTGGCCGACTTCCTGACGCTCCAGGTGACGGGCAGGGCCGGGCAGGCGTACGCCAGGAACGGCACCGGGGTCCTCTACTGGGTCACCGCGACCATGCCCCGGGAGCACGTTACCGTCATCGCCGACCTGGGGCGGGGCGTGGTGGTCAGCGGCAACCGCGTCCTCATCGACCAGTCCGCCACCGGGCGGCGGGCGCGCAACCTCATGCTGCAGGTCGCCAGGAACCGGGACCTGCCCCACGAGGACTTCGCCGTCGTGCTCCAGCTCCTGGGCAACGGGGAGTGGGTCACGGCCCTGACCGTCCTGTGCACCCAGCTCCACGAGTGCGGCGCCACCGTCAGCCCCCACGAGCTGGAGGCACTGCACGCCGTCGACCACCTCCTGGGCACCAGCACCGACCCCCTCCTGAGAGACAACCCACCCGGCCTCCTACCCCACGAGCACAACCAGCACCAAGACGAACACAAACAACAGTAGAAGGCAGATACTCTCACTGCCCTGGGACGCCGGGGCCTCACGCAAGCACGGTAGGGGTGCGCGTCACGGGTCCCACGACAGAACCGGATCCGAGCTACTCGTACCCCGACGGGTACATTCACGATGAGAACGGCTAACCATAGGAACAAGAGACTGGTCTCAAAGGCGGATCCAGCCTGGCATATTGAACGTGGCGCAGGCCAGTACCCGACAGGCCAGAACGGTTGGTGAAAGATGGTAAAGATCAGGCAGTTGCCGAGGGTGACGGATACTGGCGCCCTTCCGTCGTTGTCCTCTCTCGGTGAGGAGGACCCGCTCGTGTGCGACTGCGCCCTGTCGGGCGCGGGTATCCTGGACCTCCTGATCGACGTGCGTCGCCTGGAGATTATGGTCCTCCTCGACATGAGGAGCGCGGACTGGTATTTTGAGAGCAACGCAGCGCTCCTGGTCGGACACAGCTTCCACGACCTGGCCTTCCCCCAGCACCCCCATGCACGACCCCCCTCACCGATAGGCAGACCCATGGGCTGCAACAGGATGAGAAGACTGGAGGACGAGGTGCAGCTCGAGATCTCGGTCGAGTACGTCGGCGACTGGTACTTCAGCTTTATCTCACCCAGGCTCCAGTTCTTCCTCCTGAACGTCCCCCACATAATAGACCCACTCCCCTCCTACGGTTACCCAGGCGACGTCTCCGAGGAGATCATTGAGGACAACCTACCCACCTGGGACACCGACGCCACCATTATCGCCTACTCCGAGACCGGTCCGCACCCGCGGTCGGCCCGAGGTACGTTGCGGCATATGGTAAGAAGCCTGCTACCGCACAACCGCAAAGCCTGACCCGAGACACGGAAAACAGCCGAGGAGATGCGGGCAGGGACTAACTCCCGGGAGACCTCGCTGCCATACGCGCCGTCGGGGAGCACCTGGACATCGGCGTCCGACGCCCTGCTGACCGGGGCGGCCCCACTGCTCAGGAGGGTATGCCCCAATCACGTAGCGGAACATTTTGTGCACAGAGGGACGTTTTGCGCAGAAAGTAACCAATCGAGGTCACTTTCTGCGCAATCGGTTACCTTGTGCACAAAATGTACGCCTCGGCTCCCGGCCTGCACGGACGCCCACCGGGGCGAGGTGCCCAGCCGCCCGCGCCCTCAGCTCCCGTGCCCCACCACGGCGAAGGTGTTGGAGACCAGGTCACCCAGGTTGCCTACCCGCGCCCTGACCACGCACTGGGGCGCGGCCCCCACGGTGACCACGTTCAGGCCGTCCGCCGAGACCACCAGGGCCCCGGCGCAGCCGTCGGCGAACGACACCCCGGAGGCCCCGCCCGCCACCGCCGTCAGGAGCGTGGAGGGCGCGCCCGCGGAAGGACTCACGTACAGGGGGTGGACCGCGTCCGCCCCCGAGGGCCACACGGGCAGGAGCGTGACCGTCAGCGGCGAGCCGGTGACCACCTGGGAGGCCACCACCACGTCAACACCGGCCAGCCGCTGAACGGGGTAGGACGTGGAGACCACGTGCGGGTCGGCCAGGGCCGCCTGCGTGGCCGTCTGGGCGCCGCGCAGCCACTGCTCCAGCGCAGCCTGGGTTCCCGTAGCCGGCAGGGGCAGGGAGACCACGACGTCCACGCTCGCCACCCCCTGGGCGGGGACGGTCCCGGCCTCCACGCTCCAGGCGCACGGGGTCGAGATCCCGGTGACGCTGGGCAGGTTCGGGTCCGGCCTCCCTCCCGGCCAGCTGGTGGCCGGGCAGCTGCCGCCCTCCTCCAGCGGGGGGATGACCTCCAGGAAGGGGCCGGTCAGCGGAGCCGACTGCGCCGAGTAGGTGATGGTGAGGACCACCTTGCCCGTTCGCGGGTCCACGCTCGCCTGGCGGTCGGTGCTCAGGCCCGTGGGGGTCGCCTGGCCGCGCAACGAGGCCGACGCCGCCTCCGGGGTGCTGCTCACCGTGGCCTCAGCGCCGGGGCCCCCGCCCGGGTCGGCGGCCCAGAGGGCGTGGGCGAGGACCACCCCGCCCGCCAGGACCAGGACCAGCCCCACGGCCACGACCGCCAGGCGTCGCCGCGGCCCCCGTAGGAACCGCCTGACCCGCTCACGCCAGGTGGGGGCAGCGGGCTCGGCAGGCGGGGCGGACCCGGTCGACTCCTGGCGGCCTGAGGGCAGCGGACGCACCACGGTCTCCTGGGGCGCCTGGCCCAGGTCGGGCAGGGGCGGCTCGGGCTCAGGATCCGGCTCGGCCTGCGGGGAGTCCGCCGAGGGTGCGGCGCCCGGGCGCCGTGCCAGCAGCCTGCGGGCCCCGGAGGCCAGACCGGCCCTGGCCCGGGCCAATCCGCCCGGCCCGGGCCCGGCCTCCTCCTTGGTACCGGCCTCCTCCTCGGCACCGGGCCCGCTCTCAGTATCGACGTCGTCCTTCCCGCCCGGGCCGGACTCGCCTCCGGCCACAAGGGGGCGGGGGCGCACGAGGGTGGGCACGTGCGTGGGCACCGGCTCGTCGTCCTGCTCAGCATCCGGCTCGGCGTCCGGCGCGTCCTGGGACCGGGCGCCGTCCGGCTTATCGTCCAGCTCGGCGTCCTGCGCGCTGGCCAGCACGTCCTCCAGGACCCGGGTCCCCAGGTCCGGGAGCAGGCCAGCCAGGCGGGCAGCGGCGTCGGCCGCACCCGGCCGCCGGAGCGGGTCCTTGGCCAGCAGCGTCTCCAGGAGCCCCCAGAGCCCCTCCCCCACGTCCAGGGGCGGGGGCGCCTGCGTGAGGTGGCGGTGCGCCACCGTGAAGTCGGTCCCGGCGCCCGCAAAGGGCGTGCGCCCGGCCAGGAGCTCGTAGAGGAGGACGCCCGCGCCGTAGACGTCCCCCTCCGGCCCGCAGGAGCCGTGCTCAATGAGCTCGGGTGGCATGTACGCGGGCGTCCCCAGCACCCCCGAGGCGGTGCGGGCGCTGTCGCCCACGAGCCGGGCGACCCCAAAGTCGCTCAGGCGTACGTCGCCGGGCGCACAGCGCTCCCAGCCGGAGGCCAGGAGCACGTTGTCCGGCTTGACGTCCCGGTGGACCACCCCCTGGGCGTGGGCGTAGGCCAGGGCCTCCAGGACCCGCAGGGCCAGGCCGGCAGCCAGGGCCGGTGCCAGCGCGCCCCGGTCGCGCAGGACCCCGCGCAGGGAGCCGCCGTCCAGGTAGTCCATGACAATGGCCAGGTCCTCGCCGTCCACCACCAGGTCCGTCACCGACACGATCCCCGGATCCCGCAGGCCCAGGAGGATCGAGCGCTCCCGCACGAACCGGTCCACCAGCCCCGGGTCCTCCAGGTGCTCGGGACGCAGGAGCTTGGCCGCCACCTGCCGGCCGGAGGCGGTCTCCTCGCCGAGCCACACCTCCCCCATGGCGCCCCGCCCCAGGAGACGCTCCAGGCGGTAGCGGGCACCCAGGGCCCTGGGCCGGGAGGCGGACGTCGCGGCGCTCACGGCAGCCGTCAGCAGGTGTGGTCCGCGGCAGGCACGCGCCGGGCGTGGGCGGGGGCGCCGCCAGCGGCCTTAATGTCCATGCGCAGGTTCCTGGGCAGGGCGAAGGTGATCTTCTCCGTGGCCGTGCGCACCTCCTCGACGTCGTCAAAGCCCAGCTCCCCCAGGCGCTCGATAACCTCCCGCACCAGGATGTCCGGCACCGAGGCGCCGCTGGTCAGGCCCACCGTGGTGGCCCCGGCCACCCAGGCGGGGTCGATCTCCCGGGCGAAGTCCACCCGGTAGCTGGCCCCGGCGCCGGCCTCCTTGGCTACCTCCTTGAGGCGCACGGAGTTGGAGGAGTTGCCGCTGCCCACCACGATGACGACGTCGCACCGGGGGGCCAGGGCCTTGACGGCGCCCTGCCGGTTCTGGGTGGCGTAGCAGATGTCGTCCCCCGGCGGGTCGGCCAGGGCGGGGAAGCGCTCACGCAGGAGACGCACGGTCTCCAGGGTCTCGTCCACGCTGAGCGTGGTCTGGCTGATCCACACCACCTTCTGCGGGTCGCGCACCTGGACCTGGTCCACCTCGTGGGGGCCGTTGACCACCTGGATGCGCTCGGGGGCCTCCCCCTGGGTGCCCTCGACCTCCTCGTGCCCGGTGTGCCCCACCAGGATAATGTCGTAGTCCTCCTTGGCGAAGCGGATCGCCTGCTTGTGGACCTTGCTCACCAGGGGGCAGGTGGCGTCAATGGTCGCCAGGTGGCGGGCCGCGGCCTGGGCGTGGACGGCCGGGGAGACGCCGTGGGCGGAGAAGACGACCCGGGCGCCCTCGGGCACCTCGTCGGTCTCGGAGACGAACACGGCGCCGCGCCGGGACAGGGCCTCCACCACGTACCTGTTGTGGACGATCTCCTTGCGCACGTACACGGGGGCGCCGTAGTGGGCCAGGGCCTGCTCGACGACGTCGACCGCCCGGTCCACGCCCGCGCAGTAGCCGCGGGGGGCGGCCAGGAGAAGGCGCTTACCCGTGCCGCCCGGCGCCGGGGCGACCTCTGGGGCCGGGGCACTTTCCGACGTCGGCCCGCCATCGGTACCGGGGGCCGGAGCACCGCCGGTACCGCGGGCCGGGGCGCCCTCGGAGGCAGGTCCGCCCTCTGGGACCTCAGTACCTGGCGGCGTCGGGGCCGGCGCAGAGGCACGGCCACCGTCCGGGACCTGGGAGGCGGGGAGGGTACGCGACGCGGGATCTGGAGCCTGGGCGACGGCGGGCCCCACCGTCGTCCCCTGAGTCGGAGTCACACCCCCACACTAACGCCGCCCCCGGGGCCGGACGTGGCACAGTGGTGCACGTGACACCCGACGCCAGCCCCGCCGCGCGCGCCCTCGCCCCCCGCGCCAACCTGACCACCGCCGACAACCCCTGGCCGCTGCGGCTGCTGAGCAGCAAGATCGACGAGTACGTGGCCCGTATGACGCACGTGTGGGTCGAGGGGCAGGTGGTCCAGCTCAACCGGCGCCCCGGGGCGGGCATGCAGTTCCTCACCCTGCGGGACACCGAGGCGGACATGAGCCTCAACGTCGCCGTCTACTCGCGGGTGGTGGCCGCCATCGAGACCGGCCTGGGGGCGCCCCTGGAGGTGGGGGCCCGCGTCGTGGTCCACGCCAGGCCCACCTTCTGGGCCAAGCGCGGCTCCCTCCAGCTCCAGGCCGACGACATCCGCCCCGTGGGCGTGGGCGACCTCCTGGCACGTATTGAGGCGCTGCGCCGCGTCCTGGCCGCCGAGGGCCTGTTCGACGCCAGCCGCAAGCGGCCCCTGCCCTTCCTGCCGCGCTGCGTTGGGCTGGTGTGCGGGCGCCAGGCCAAGGCCGAGGACGACGTCGTGGTCAACGCCCGGGCGCGCTGGCCGGGGATCCCCTTCGAGATCCGCGAGGTGGCCGTCCAGGGGGCCAGTGCGGTGCGGGAGGTGAGTGCCGCCGTCCGCGAGCTCGACGCGATCGAGCACGTGGACGTCATTGTGGTGGCCCGTGGGGGCGGGGCCGTGGAGGACCTGCTGCCCTTCTCCGACGAGGGGCTGGTGCGCGCGGCCGCCGCCTGCCGCACGCCCCTGGTCAGCGCCATCGGGCACGAGACCGACTGCCCCCTGCTGGACCTGGTGGCCGACTACCGGGCCTCCACCCCCACCGACACCGCCCGTCGGATCGTCCCCGACCTCGCCCAGGAGACCGTGGGCCTGGACTCGGC
>ERZ773009.2664-NODE-2664-length-11279-cov-6.835887_pt1 | contig 11279 bp, 7 predicted proteins | sample MGYA00580663_ERZ773009 | MGnify/ENA primary metagenome ERZ773009 (study PRJEB29015, sample SAMEA2737969) | human oral metagenome | biome: human oral; feature: human-associated habitat; material: dental | place: China | collected 2026 ... | reverse complement strand
CCTCGCTGGCCCCTCTCGCTTGGTCGGGAAGACAGGCTCTGCGCGAGTGGCGCCGTTGCCAGGTTGGTATCTTCGCCAAGGCGTCAACCCACACGAACCCCTGGAGAGCTACCTTAACGTCGTGTTTGACTACAGGATACGCCCAAGCTTGCGTCATGGCCTGACAAGACCTAAAATGTGCTGTCCGTTCGTCGAGAGAGGACACCGATCCCATGCCTGCCAACGTCACACGCCGCCCCATCAGCAGCAAGATACCCCCCTTCGAGCTGCTGAGCCGCCACTGCGCGGACATCCTCGCATCCGAGGGCATGGACATAGAGCGTCGCTGCATGCAACATGGGACGACCTCGGTCGCCGAGCACTCGCTGTCCGTCACCCTCGCAGGATGCGCGCTCGCGCAGCGCCTGCGCATTCCGGTGAACGAGCGAGCCCTCCTGAGGGGCATGCTTCTGCACGACTACTTCCTCTACGACTGGCACGTGCCCGACCCCAGCCACCGCTTCCATGGCTTTCGCCATCCCGGTTTCGCGCGCGCCAACGCTGTCCGCGACTTTGGCGTAGACAGGCTCGAGCAGAACATGATCGCACGTCACATGTTTCCCCTGACGCCGATACCGCCCTCGTCCCGTGAGGGTTGGATCCTGTGCGTGGTGGACAAGTATGTGGCGACGCGAGAGACGATCGGAGGCTTCGTGCGCAGGCATCTCCTGAGGCGAGCCAGCATCGCGTCAAGAGGCGGCGAGCGCACCCATGCCTAGCGCGGCAGCCCCCGCGCTCGCCGCCCTTTGGACGATGTTCTTCCTCTACAGCGTCTGCGGCTGGGTGATCGAGAGCGCCTACTGCTCGATCCCTGCCCGACGCTTCATCAATCGTGGCTTTCTAAACGGTCCCTACATCCCCATCTACGGGACGGGCTCCATGATCGCCGTGCTGCTTCTGGAAAAGCTCAAGGGGACGCTCACGATCTTCGTGCTGGGTGGCCTTCTGGGCTGTGTCCTCGAGTATGTGACCTCCTACGGTATGGAGAGGCTCTACCATGCACGATGGTGGGACTACTCGAGCAGGCCGCTCAACCTCAACGGTCGCGTCTGGGCGGGTGGCTTCGTGGAGTTTGGCGTGGGCATCGTCGCGGTCGTGCGGGTGGCACAACCTGTGATGCTGAGTCTCGTGGAGTCAGTCGCCCCACTCACCCTTGTGCTGTTTGCGCTGGTGAGTGCCGTCGTGTTCTTTACCGACCTCGTCGTGACCCACGTCGGTGTGGCGGGGTTGAAAAGCAAGATGGACGGCCTTCGCGTCGAGACGGGCAGACGCCTGGCGAGGCTGCGCGAGTCCTTGCCCGCACGCCCTGAGCTCGCAAACATAGCCAACTGGGACAGTGTGATCAACCTCTCGCTTCGCGCACAGCTCGAGGCGACGACGCGCAGGGTACGCGAGGCGCGAAGAGCCGTGTCCGCACTACCTGGCGTAAGCGGCCTTCCCACGCTGCCGCAGTTGCCGACCCTCGACGAGATGGCCAAGAGCTTCTCGGTTACGCTCAGCTCTCAGGAGCGGCGGCTCATGCGGGCCTTCCCCAACATGCGCCCAACCAACTGGCGCGGGGCGCTCGAGGAGCATCGCTCCTCCCTGCAGAAGGCCCTGCGCGGCGTTCGCAGATAGGCGTCAGATACGACTATCATTACCGTCCATGTGACCCTGGCTGGAGGACGGGAGCAGGCGTCGCAGATATGTCGGACAACATGAGCTTGCGTGCGCCCAGCAGGCCAACGTCGTCCTCGCCATGGGTGGATACCAGCAAGGTGCGTCCCTTGCGATGCCTCAGCAAGAAGCGCACGACCACCCCCTTGGTGACCTCGTCGAGTCCGGTAAAGGGCTCGTCCAGCACGATGAGCCTGCTGGGATAGGCAACGGCCCGCGCCAGCGACACGCGACGACGCATGCCGCCCGAAAGCTGCAGGGCTGGTCTTCCCATGCAGTCTGCGGGAAGTATCTCCTCCAACAGCTCCCGGATCGAGCGGCGGCTCGCCCGAGGCGGCATCACGAGTGCCACGTTATCAACCGGCGTAAGTGCCTCGCACAGGCGATCCTCCTGAAACATCACCGAAGCCTCACCAGCTTCCAGGCCCACGATGTCACCCTCATCAGGAGACTCGAGCCCCACCAGCACACGCAGAAGCGTAGTCTTGCCCGCGCCCGAGGGACCCATCAGGCAGTAGATGCCCCCCTGCGCAAGACGGACGCTCACGTGGCGCAACACTCGCAGGTCCCCATAGGACTTGCAGAGCCCCTCCATGCGAACGCACGCGCCCCCCTCGCTCACCTATCATCATCCTTCCCCAGAAGGCCTCCCAAAGGACGCCCTACCCTCTTGAGCAGCGCCATGAACGCCTTCTCGAACAGCCAACTCAAGACCATCACGACCACCGTCCACGCGAACAGGCTCGGCGTGTCCAGGTACGTGCGCGCCTGGCTCATCTCCTTGCCGATGGATGGCTTGGGCGTGGCCAGCACCTCAGCCATGATGCCGCTCTTCCAGCTCATACCGAGAGATATCTTGCAGCTGCTCGAGAGAAACGGCATGAACGCCGGACGGTACACGTACATGAAGGTACGCCAGCGAGACAGGCGAAAGACGCGCGCCATCTCGAGCATCTGCGTGTCCACGCTCTCGAAGCCAGCGAGCATGTTCGTATAGATGAGCGGCAGCACGATGAGAAACGACAGGTAGATGGTCAGTGCCTGGTTGCCAACCCAGATGAGCAGCATGATGATGAAGGTGACCACCGGGATGGTGCGCAGAAGAGAGACGATGGGCTCCACGAAGGCGCGCACGAGGCGCACGCGGTACGACAGGAGCGCCAGGCAGATGCCGACCGAGAATGACAGGAGAAAGCCTAGGGCAATGCGTCCGAACGACGCGCCGCAAATGACCCAGAAGCCGGCCTTCGTCGCCTGCTCGCCCAATGCCTGCAGGGTGCGAACAGGACCGGTCAGGATGAGGCGGTTGTCCACGAGGGTGTCTACGAGCTGCCACACCACGAGCCAGAACGCGATGATGGCGCCTTTTGCCAGCCTGCCGCGCCAGGCTCCGCGACGGTCATCAGCAGCCTGTTCCTGCGCCGCACGGCGCTCCTCGTTAAGGATGCGCTGAGCCTCCTTATCGCCCATGATCCCCTGCGCCTGCAGGATGCGCACCGCACGCACCCGCCCGACGCCCAGAGACAAGAGCAGGGCCATGACCTGCTCACAGGAGAGTCCCTTAGAGGTGACCATCCTCATCAGGCTACCCAGCTGCGCGTCATCGATGTCGCTGTCCCTCACGAGGGCAGCCATCTGCGCCACGCGCTCCTCCGAAAGCCCCAAGATGCCGGCCATCTGGGCGAGCTGTGCGCGAGAGGCGTGGGTAGAGCCTAAGCCAGCCTGTCCCTGCACATCCGAGCTGTGCCTGAGCGCCTCGCGCAACAAGGCAAGGGGACCCCTTTGCCCCATATGAGCATTTTCCATGGTCTAGCTGCCCAATGCGCCCGCCGGAGGCAGGTAGTAGAAGTCCTCGGCGGGGATGGCCCCGCCCACCGAGTCGGGGTTTGCCGCATATAACTCGTCGATGAAGCCGGAGAGCGCCGTGCGCATCTTCACGCTCGTGAGGTTCACCATGCTAATCTGGGGCATGGCATCCAAGGCAACGGCATTGTTCAAGAAGGTGCCCAGCTCTTCTTGGAGGGCTGAGGCCTCCTCCATATGCGAGAGGCTCCAGTCCACGGACTTGCCCGCCATCCTCAAGTACTCGATGATGGCCTGCTCGTGAGCCTCCAGAAACGCCTTGTTCACGATCGTCGTAGTGGTCACGGCCTGGCTGCCCGTGTCGGAGAAGGCCTTGTCCCACTCCTCAGTGATGTTCACCGGAGTGTATAGGGGATCGACCATGAGCTTCGAGAGCGACACGAAGGGCTGCGGCAGGATGGCCACGCAGTTCTTCTCGCTCTGCATGAGATTGAGCACCTCGAAGGGCGATGACTTGAACTCCAGCTGGAAGCTATCGGCCAGCTTGGCCTTCCTCAGCAGCGCCTCGATGGTGTACTCAGGCGTACCACCCTCGCCGTAGCTGTACACATGGCGCCCGGTAAGGTCAGAGAGCGCCCTTATGGACTCATCGGTGGTCATAACGTACAGCACTCCCAGGTTGTTGATGCTGATGACCTCATACTGGTTGTGGAGCTCCTTGTTGTTGTAGAGGATGGGACCGATGTTCGACGGCAGCGTGGCAACGTCGTAGTCACCGTTGTTCAGCGCCGCCGACAGGCCGATGTAATCCACCCCATTGAAGGTGAACTGGAAGTCGTTCGTCGTGCGCCCATTTCTTGCCGCAAGCAAAAACTGGGTCAGCCCCATCGAGGGAGGTCCCATGATGAGCCCCACGCGCACCGTCGTGGACTCTGTGCTGCCCATCGGATCGCGATCCTCGGGCTGGGTGGTAAAGCCGGCCGAGACAGACCGGTCCTGCGGCTGGGCGCCCTGCGGTGCGGAGCAGCCAGCCATGGCAAGCCCAAGCGACGCTGCAACCGCGCTGCCCAACCGGACGAATGCGCGCCTCGTGAACACTCTTCGCATATGATCCCCTTTCGAGCCAATGCGCCTCTTGTCACTGCCTGCGTAGCACGCAGACGTCCCGTCGCTCGGATCAAACGGCCTGACGGCCCCAAGATGCCTTCGCGCGCAGGACCCCTCGGCGCAGCGCTGCGCTGCGCCGAGGGTCACACATCTCACCTGAGCTCGACAACCTCACCTGAAGACGTCACGCCTCGCCAGACGGAGGCGACGAAGGAGGCGGCGAACCCATGCCCTTCAGCCTGCGCCTCAGATGCAGCGCATACGCGACCGCACCAAGCGCGACTATGCCCAGCGCCACCATGCCAGCTACCAAGCCCGCATTACCTTGGGCGAGCTGCTCGGCAGCTTGCGCCGCCTGCTCGGCCGTGCCCTTGGAGCGCCCCCGAGTCGTCTGGGCGCTGGAGGAGCCGGCCGCAGGAGCGTCTTCGCCTGCGACGCCGCCATCGTCGGCATCAAGGGCGGCCATGGCGGCGTCAGCCGCACTTCGGGCCCTCTCGTCGGAGTTCGCGGCACGTCCGTCCTTCCCCTGCGCGTTGATGATGTCCCGAGCCGCCTTGGGAATGGTGCCACCACCGCTGGCAGAGGTGCCATTGAACACCACCTGGAACGTGCAGGCCCAGGTGCGGTTCTCGTTGCCGCCTATGATGGTCTTGGCAAGCGACCCCAGGCGGATGCGCGCCGTGACGTTCTTGGTGATGGTGTCCGTGTTCCTGAGCACGCCCAGATCGACGGTGATGCTCGAGAGACCCTCGCCCGAATAGGACTGTCTCACGATGTCCAGGCCCGTAAGGCCCAGCACGTGCATGACACGCGGCTGGATGACGATGGGCACCGTCACGTACGCATGCCCGTCAGACTCCACCCGAAGCGTGGCGTTCTTGCTCACGGGGTTCATCGGCGGGAACGCGGCACTCGTGAAGTGGGGCTGCAGAGGTAGGCCCGATGTAGCCTTGTTCACCCATATGTTCGCAGAGACCGTGTAGGTACCGGCGGCCAGGTGCCCGTTGCTCGTCCTGATGGCGTCCCCGCTGTCCTTAGGGGATATGCCCCCGCCGCTGCCCCTCCCTGAGTTCGGGACTGGGATTGGAACCGGATTGTTCGGGTTCGGGCTGGGGTTCGGGTTGTTTGGCTTGTTCGGGCTGGGGTTCGGGTTGCTCGGGTTGTTTGGTTTGTTCGGGTTATCCGGCCCCGGCCTCGGGTCGGGCCTGGGCGCGTCGCCCTTGGCGAACGCGGGCAGCTCGGTGCTGTCGGAGTCACGCCTGAGGCTCGAGTAGTCGACCGTGAGCCTCAGGGCGACGTCGCCCGAGGGCCTGAGCTCCCTGTCGAGGGGGACGGCGTAGAGGACGCTGCCCCTGAAGGCGAACTCGGCGACGCCGGTGGCCGCGCCGCCGGGCAGCCGCGCCGACATCATGTGTATGCGGTCCTGGCGCCTGTTGTAGGAGCCGCTCCAGTCGCCGCCCCCGCGCGTGGGCCTCACGCGCTCGGTGCGCACGTCGGAGAGCCCCTCGCAGGTACCCAGCTCCTGGGTCGTGAAGATGGGGTTCTTGATGGGCAGGACGAGCGTCCTGGCGCCGTCGGCGGAGACGACGACCCTGGCGTTCATCGAGAGCGGCGAGGAGGGGATCTCGTTTTTCACCTCGGCCGGGTCGTTCTCGTCGATCGTGGGGCCGAAGGGGTTGTTCGGGCTGTTCGCGTAGACGGTGAGCCCCGAGATCACCGGGTTGTACTGCCCGGGCATCGCGAGGTTGGCCGTCACCGCGTAGGTGCCGGGGGCGAGGGAGCCGGGCCTCGGCAGCCCGCCCGGGCGCACCGCGAGCGTGCCGCCCACGTAGGCGAACTCGTAGTTGTCGGCGGCGCCGCCCGACGGCGCGAGCTCGTAGGAGCCCGCCCTCAAAGGCGAGGGGGCGGCCACCGTGGGGGCCCTGTAGCCCGCGGCCGTCGAGGGGCCCTCCCCGCCCACGAAGCCGGTGACGTCCACCCTGAGCGCGGGGGCCTCGCCCTCGGCCACCTCCTCGCCGCGGTAGGTCGCGGTGAGCCTGGCCTTGGCGATGGACCAGTCGATGGAGAGGGGGGCCGTCGTGCCGTCGGGCCAGGCGTAGCCGTCCCTCAGCGTGACGGTGCTCCTGTGGGGTCCGGCGCCGGTGGCCGCGCCGCCGGAGACCTCGTAGCCCTCGCCCGCGGGGACGCCCACCTGCTCCCGGCCGCTGTAGGTGAGGCCGCGGGCGACGGAGGGCTCGCCAATTTTCTGAGTCGAAGGCTCAACCACCATCAGATATGCAATCTGCGTTTCGGCCGTCTGCGGTGCGCCGGTATAATCACCCACGCCCGCAGCAGCATGAAAGAGCATCGAACTCAGCCCCGGTATTTGCGCGTCAGAATCGTTGAGCGATACCTTGGCGTATCCATCGGTTATTTGTGCGCTAAGTTTCTTCACACCTGTCGCCCCCGCACCAACCGTCCCATAGACGGCGTACACGGAGGCATTACCGCTAGCTACAGGCACAATCGCTGAAAGTGGATTGATACCAGCAGTGAAAGTATAGCCAAGAGAAAGGGAGTCAAACAGGTTATTGGGCACACCCGAGCCATCCATGGAATAGGAGATACCCATGGCGTAGGCACCCGCAATGGTCCAACCTCCGCTGCCGGATTCCTTCGCAGCAGAAAGCGCCTTCTCACTGAATGAACTAGGCGCCTGCGAAGACGAAACCCCGCTCGCGTCCATGTAGCTAGCATACCATTCAAGAGACTCAAGGCCCTTCCCTGGACCGTAAGCGGATTCGAAGAGCGTATCTTCCACGCTCGCATCGGTAGAATAGGTCATCGAGGCACCAGTCGATGCATCTCGCACTGTATGGGACCACGAGAACTTCGCTACACCTTGAGAATCGACCACTACAAAACTACCGAGCTGCGATGGCTTGAATAAGATCTTGCCTGAGGACATACGGGACTCAACGGCACTCAGCAATGCTGTCCTGAAGGAATAGACGGCAGCGTCTGGCCGTGCAGCTGGAATTGAGACCTCCGCAGACGTCTTGTCATCAAGGCTGATAGGCTTTCCATCTGCGATAAGCAAAACCCTGTAGAGAAAAAAGCCGGGCGCGGAGGTATACAGTTGCGTCAACGCCTGCTTGGCACCGTCGTGCTCCATACCAGACTCGATCTTCTCGACCTGAAGAGACGCCTTTTCCAACTGAGGAATTACACTGATATCTTTTTCAGCTGAAACCGTGACACTCACACCCGTCGCATTGTCGGTGAAGGTCTTTGAGTAATCACCCTCCACCTGCTTCTGCGCATGACTTATATCGACGGACAAGTCAAGGGATTTTATCTGCGGATACTTGTTATTCGGGAAGAACGTACTAAGGGTAGTCGCATACACCTTCCAGTTGTCGAAGTGATAACTGCCACTCCAGTCATTTAACCTGAGGGTCATATGTGCGATGCGCGAGGTGATCCCATCGGCAGCAACGGCCTTGTTATATTCCTCGTCATCATCTTTCTGCTCAATGGGAACCCTGTCTGTGGCCTCAACGGTCACTCCCTTGCTACTCTCCGCATTCTGTACGGTGAAGACGGGATTGACCAGGTTGAGAGAGAGCATACGCGATCCATCGGCACCCACCGTCAATGTAGCGTTATTGGATACGGGAGTGTTCGGAATGCCACCCTTACCGCCAATGCCTTCGGGATTGAAGGGATTCGTCGTATAACCCGGAAACCCCAGTGGGGTCATCATCGAGATGTTGGCCGTTACCGTGTAGGTGCCAGGCTCGAGGACGCGGGGCTCGGACATGAGTTGAGCATGCCCGAAGGTTCCTGGGTTCCACGCATCAGACGTCTGGCTGGTGATGCCCAACAACTCGGGGGTATGACTCCCGATGAGCCCCTCGTAGGAAAAACCGGCATTGACGGCATCGGCCAAGGGCTGCGCCGCGATCGTCTTGGATGCATCCTCCGGGCAGGGTGCGACCGTCTCGTACTTCTTGACGCCCTGCGCCTCGGCAATCTTCCAATCGAGTGAGCGAGCATTCGTCGTTCCATCGAGCCACGTGAGACCGTTCTTGGGCTTAAGGGTAAGCGAGTAGTCTCCCGCATTGGTGGCAGCAGCCGCACCGGAGATAACATCGCACTTGTCCGTCTCGAACGTCACACCCTGCTGTTCGTGACCGATATACGTGAGATCCTGTACGACCGTCGGGTCGGAGACGTACTTCTGAGGGGCGGGCACGTTCGAAAGGTCGACCGTTAGGTCAAGGTCAGCATGCCAGTTTTGGTTGAGGGTGGTGGGATACTCACTGCACCTCTGAATGGTGTACCCATCGCTGCCGTCGGTGGTCTTGCCACTATCAGACAGCCTGAAGGTGATAGAGTCGACACGACTCGTATGGCCCGCTATCGTCACCTTGCCCGAGGCATCACGCGGGCCGTACTCACCGGCGCGCGTATGCGCGCTCACAACCTCGACGCCCTGTCCGCTACCGATGCCCTGCAAGGTGAACACGGGATTGCGGATGGGAACCGTCAGCGTCAGAGAGTCGTCCTCACCCACCGTGAGCGTCGCGTTCTTCTCCACATGGAAGGTTGGCACGCCACCCGTGACCGCGCTAGGGTCCCCGTTGTCCGGCTCGACGATGCCGAGCGGGTTTTCCGGGTTCGTCATGTATGTTTGGATGGTACCGTTAAACGGGTTCTTTGAGGCGGGGATGAACAGGTTGGCCGTCACGGTATACGTACCGGGAGCGTACTTGCCCACCTCAACCTTCGTATGGGGGTTGTTCGCATCATGAGGAGCCGACGACAGGGCTGCAGAGAGCAGATCAGTTCCCTCAATAACGGAGCGCTCGAGCGCGTCGGCGTAAGACTCTTCTGGGACTGACTCTCCTAATGGGTCGTTCGTTGTGCCATCGCGTGAACTGCTGGATGTTCCCACTGAGCCATCCTCTGCCGCGCCGGCCCACCATGCAGAGCCAGCCCCCTGGCCCCATGCCTCATCAGGCTTTGAGGGGTCAGCAGGTGTCGAAGGGGAGACGGCCCCAACCGTCTCCCCCTGAGGAGAGCTCTCCTCTGACGAGGGTTGTCCTTGCGCTACGCCGACTGCGCCATCCAGACCCCTCGATGCAACCGCAGCCAACGCCGGTGTGGGAACCATAGAGACCACTAAAGTTGCAGTCAAAAAGACTGCAAGGAAGCTGCGCAAGAACCTATCCCTTGTCAGAACGCCCATATCACACCTTCGTCAGCATGGAGAAATTAATTCTCCTTTGTATTGAGACTATTCAAGCGACAAATAACCTAGACTGACTTTGCGCTGTTAAAGTTAACAATTAGGTGCAGATCCCAGTGCTTATCACCTTTGTACCGTGGGAAAGTCGCGTATTCCGCGCAAGGTGTGAAATCGGCAATAGAATTACCACCACTAAAATTAGTCACATCGAATGTAATGGAAGAGATGCGCTCTTTATATGGAGTAGACCATGGCCAAGGGGCCCTCCATGTAGTCATTGACTTATCAATAACTTTCACTGAGTTATTTGTTGATGTTGTCGCAATCGAGAGTACCCCAAATGTATTGTTGACGATTGGAACTGTCAGCAATTTCTTACCTGATTCAGTCACCTGAAGCTTGGCATTATTTGATACGGGAGAAGTCGGCTTGTGGAACGGTGGATTTCCACTATTTGTCACATACGCATTCTTCCCAATCGGCGTATCCTTTTTATCTACATACAGGTTTGCAGTTATTGTATACATACCAACTGACGTTGCGGTGGCCGCGTAGGCCCTCTGTGGCGCAGTCCCCAGCGCCTCACCTGCGCCCGGCAGGCTTAGCCCCGCCGATACGGCGGCTATGGCAAGCGTCACCCCCACCGCACCCTTCAGGAAGTCACGGCGGGACAGATCCGTCGGCTCGTCCATGTTCACCGACGTGTTCAGTCTTGTTTGCTCGCTCATGCAAGTCTCCCTTCAAGATGGGACTGGTTCTCTAGTTCCGGGCAATGGAAATGGTTCGTGACGTACGGTTAGGCCCTCTCGCTTCCTTCTCGATAGAGATGATCGCTACACCATCGCTGCCGTGGCAAAGTCGACCCTTAGGGCATCGAGCGTGATCGTTAGATAACCCTAACAAACTCAATGACCTACTATTACTATAGGGATAGGAGCATTAATGTTGTAAAACCAACGTGTCAATAATTCTTCTCAACTCTGTATATAGTTTTAACGTGAGGTATTCTCGAGCAGTAGATGCGCCATCTCTCTGGACCCCCCACGGTTCCTGGCCTGTGTCTCACGACCTAACCAATACCTCGACAGGACGCCTACCGATCGCACCGCAACCCCCTCACCTGGAATCTGCTCGACTGCGAAGCCTATCACCTGGATTCCCCCACTATCTGACCGATCACGCCCCACTTTGAATGGGAACAAGGTGACGGGGCCATCGGGTGAGCAAATCCAAAGTGACGGGGCCTTCGCGCGGTGGACGGCCCTCTCGTCCTTCGTATAACCCTGAGCTCCCAGGCTCATCGGGGATTTGTGTAGGTTGCTGCCTCGGCGAAGATGCCAGCCTAACGGCGGCGCCACTCGCGCAGAGCCTGTCTTCCCGACCAAGAGAGAGGCGACCAGCGAGGGGGCGCCGCCGGCACGCCATGGTGGTTGAGGTGCTC
>ERZ773009.2660-NODE-2660-length-11288-cov-2.386629_pt1 | contig 11288 bp, 9 predicted proteins | sample MGYA00580663_ERZ773009 | MGnify/ENA primary metagenome ERZ773009 (study PRJEB29015, sample SAMEA2737969) | human oral metagenome | biome: human oral; feature: human-associated habitat; material: dental | place: China | collected 2026 ... | reverse complement strand
CCCTTCGGAAGGCCGCCTTGAAGGAACTCCAGCAAGGGCGCCGCTAGGAAAGCCGATACACGGAGGGAACCGGTACGATGCAGGACGATCGGTACGAAAACGAGCCCCGTTTTTTCTCGGCACCCCGTTCTCAGGAGGACGTGACCGTCAGGCCCCGTTCCCTCGACGATTTTATCGGTCAGGAGCGGGTGCGCGAGAAGCTGAGGATCTATATGGAGGCGGCCCGCGGGCGCGGAGAACCCCTGGACCATATCCTCTTCTACGGACCTCCGGGGCTGGGCAAGACGACGCTGGCGGGCATCATCGCCCAGGAGATGGGAGGCCAGCTGCGCACGACGACGGGGCCTGCGCTCGAGCGCGCCGGGGACCTCGCGGCGATCGTCTCGAACGTGGAGCCGGGCGACGTGCTGTTCATCGACGAGATCCACCGTATGCCGGCCCAGGTCGAGGAGATCCTCTACCCCGCGATGGAGGACTTCGCCCTGCACATCGTGGTGGGCAAGGGGCCCCTGGCGAAGACGATCGGGCTCTCCCTGCCGCGCTTTACGCTCTGCGGGGCGACGACCCGGCTGGGGCTCCTGACCTCGCCTCTGCGCGCCCGCTTCGGAATCGTCGAGCAGCTCGCCCTTTATACGGAGGAGGAATTGACCCGTATTGTCCTCAGGGCTGGCGGTGTTATGGAAATTCAAATCCTCGGCGAGGCGGCGCGGGAGATTGCCCGGCGTGCGCGCGGTACGCCCCGTGTGGCCCTGAGGCTCCTGCGCCGTGTTCGGGATGTCGCTGCGGTTCGAGGGAAGGGGAGCATCGACGCGGAGGTCGCCGCCCGCGCCATGGATATGCTCGATGTCGACGCCGAGGGGCTGGACGAGGGGGACCGGCGCATCCTGCGGACGATCGTCGACCTGTTTGACGGCGGCCCCGTCGGCCTCGGGACGATGGCGGCGGCACTGAACGAGGACATGCAGACGATCGAGGACATCTACGAACCCTACCTGATCCAGAAGGGCTTTCTGGAGCGGACCCCGCGGGGGCGACGGGCGACGGGCAGCGCCTATGCCTATCTCGGGAAGTCGGCCCCGACAGGGCGGGAGGGGTTTCTTTTGCCCTTTGACGGGGAGGCGTAGGACATGCCGTCCTCGATAATGTATTCTTGCCGGGAGGTATCCGAGTTGCTTTTCGATAGGGGAAAATTACGGAAGCTCTTGGGGATGCTTTTGGCCGCAGTGGGGCTTCTGAGCTGTTCCATGTGCTCCGAGGCCCGTGACGCCTATGTGCGCCTGGCGGCGGGGGGAACGTTTGTCGTCGAGGGAGAGCGGGGGCTCAGCCTGTTGGTCGGGGGCAATCAGGAGCGGGGACTCGGCAGATCGGCCACCATAACCCTCCGGGGTGGGAAGGCGGTGGTGGGAAAACATGCTTTTCCGCTTCCGGCCCGCATCCTCAGTTCGGGGCTCCTGCGCTTCAACAGGCGGAGCTACCGCGGGGATTTCCTCCTGACGCGGAACGGATTGCTGAACGTACTGGATCTGGAGGATTATCTCCGTGGGGTGCTCCCCGCCGAGGTCGGCGCGAAATGGCCCCAGGAGGCCCTTCGGGTTCAGGCCATCATCTCCCGCACCTATGTTCTGAGGCAGAGCCTCAATCGCTCGGCCCGTGGCTATGACGTCACGGACTCGGTGTCCGATCAGGTCTATCGTGGGGCTGGGGTGGAGACCGCACGAACGAATCAGGCCGTGCAGAGCACCGCGGGCGAGGTTCTGATTTACGGCAAGGATCTCGCCTTCACGCCTTTTCACTCGGACAGCGGGGGCCACACGGCGAACAACGCCGACGTTTGGGGCAGGGTCCTGCCCTACCTGGGAGGGGTTCCAGAGCCCAGGGACTACCAGTCCCCGAACGCGTCCTGGATGGCCAGGATACCTCGTGCCCGTGTCGAGGCTGCCCTGGCGAAGATTGGCGGGGGCGTCGGTACGGTGTCCGAGATCCGGATCTCCGGGGTTGACAAGGGAGGTCGGTCGACGGCGCTGACCTTCATCGGTCCCGGCGGGAGCAAGACGGTCAAGTCAAGCCTTTTTCGCATGGCCGTAGGAGCGAACCTGCTGAAGAGCACCATGTTGACGGCGGGTTCCGGGCCCGCATCGAGCCCGGTCCCGAAGCGGCAGCTGCCCTCTGTCCCTTCTTTGGCCGACGGCGTCGCCCTGCCCGAGGTGAGGGAATCCGACTGGGTCCCCGATGCGTCCGAAGCTGCGGACGGTGGCCTGCCCCGCATTCCGGTGCCGACCTCGAACGAGCCCTTGTCCCCTGAGCAGGAGAAACGCCTGACGAGGATGACCGCGGACGGCGTCTTTACGACGGCGGAGCTGATCGACATGCTGACGAACCCTGACAAGAAAAAGGGGTATCTCTATATCGGCTTTCAGAGGAGCGGGAGGAGGAAGCCCGCCTCGCAGCCGGCGGCGAAGCCTCCCCGTACGACGGTCGTTCCGCCTGCTCCTGTCCCGGCTCCCTCTTCTCCGCCTCCCATTCCCGGGGGAGCTGCCATCACGAAGGAGGGGGATGCCTTTGTCTTCCGCGGAAGGGGATGGGGACATGGGGTTGGCCTCTCCCAGTGGGGAGCCTTGACCCTGGCCGGAGAGGGGTGGACCGCGGAACGCATCCTGGAGCACTATTATCCGGGGACCCACGTGAAGAGCTCCCGATGAGCGCCATCGAGCGACGGGCCTTTGCGCATGAGGATCTCTTCGACCTGAATGCCTACGACTACCCTCTGCCCGAGGAACGGATCGCTCAGACGCCCGCGGAGCCGCGGGACTCGTCCCGCCTCCTGAGCTGGGACGTCGGGAGCGGAACGGTCGAACATCGTCGGTTCCGTGATATCCTTGAATACCTGAGGCCGGGCGACCTCCTGGTCCTGAACGATACGCGTGTGCTGCCCGCCAGGCTGCTGGGGAAACGTCTGCCCGGCGGAGGCGCCGCGGAGGTGCTCCTTCTGAGCCCCTGTTCCCCGGACTTCCAGGTATGGAGGGCCCTGGTCAGGCCGGGGCGCAAGCTGCGGCCGGGGACGCAGGTCCTGGTAGGGGACAGGGTCCTCGGGATCGAGGCGCAGGATGACGATGGGGTTCGCATCGTCCGGATCGGAACGGGACGCCAGGACGTCCTGGACTTTCTGGACGCCTTCGGACGTGTGCCTCTGCCCCCCTACATTGGCGGCGATCGGGATTGGCGAGAGGAGTATCAGACGGTCTTCGCCCTCAGGGAGGGGTCGGTGGCGGCCCCGACGGCGAGTCTGCATTTTACGCGGGAGCTTCTGCAGAACATCGACGCTATGGGGGTTCACAGGGCATGGGTGACCCTTCATGTCGGCCTCGGGACCTTTCGTCCCGTGAAGGCTCCGGATATCCGGCAGCACGTCATTCACGACGAGTACTGCGAGGTTCCCCGGGATACGGCCGAGGCCGTGGAGGAATGCCGCCGGCGCGGAGGGCGGGTCGTCGCCGCAGGGACCACCGTGGCCCGTACCCTGGAGTCCATGGCCGTCGAAGGGGGAGGGGTCCGCCCCGGCCGTTTGGATACCGACCTCTTTATCTATCCGGGCTTCGACTTTCGCGTCGTCGATGCCCTGATCACGAATTTTCATCTGCCGAGGAGCTCGCTCCTGATGCTTGTGGCGGCGTTCGCCGCGGGGCTGGGAGGCTGGAAGGGCGAGGAGGAAAGGGCTCTGTCCGCCCTGCACGGGGTCTATGCCTCGGCCGTCGCCGAGGGGTATCGGTTCTTCTCGTTCGGCGACGCCATGTTCATCCACCGATGAAAAGCGATCAAAAAGAAATAGCGAAGAAAGATCCATGAAGGAAATCTATTGGTACCGTGAAGAAGGGGAGAGGAAACGGGTGGACGGGGAGTGCCTGAGCCGATGAGACGAAGCCTGTTCTGTCTGTCGATGTTGCTGGTGATGGGCCTTCTGCTGGGAGGCGCATCCTTCTGGCTGAAGCAGCCCAGCCCTTTTTGGGAAAGGGTTCTGCCCATTCCGATGGGGGAGGTGCGTCTTGTCCTCATCCACCCGAAGATGAACGCCCGGCAGATCGCCCAGGCCTTTTTCGACCAGGGGGCCCTGACGGAGCCCTCCGCGAAACTGGCCCGATGGATGGCGCGTTTCGGGCTGGACCGCAGTTTTCGGCCCGGGAGCTATCGTGTCGTGCGCTCCGATGCCTGGAACCTGGCCCGCCAGCTTCGGACGGTGCGCCCGCTGTTGGCGAAGGTGACCATTCTCCCGGGGGCGGACGTCTTTTCCCTGCGGGACCTTTTCCGTCCGGAACAAAACCCCGATGCTCCGGGAAGCGGGGACCTCCTGAAACGTTCCATCCTGGACGGCCGCAGCTATCCCGAGGCGATGCGCGCGGTGCTTCCCGACGAGGAGGAATCGAGGATCGCGTGGCTTCTCCCGGATACCTATCTTCTCGTCGAGGAGTCCCCGGAGGAGCTGGTGCGTACGGCGGCGCACGCCTGGTGGGATCGGTACGGAGCTTCGGTTCGGTCCATGGCTTCCTCGGATCTTCTGGCCGCGGCGAAGATTGCCTCGATGGTGCAGCGCGAGGCCTTGTGGGATGCGGAGGGCCCCGCGATTGCGGAAGTCATCCGAAACCGGCTGAAGAGGAACATGCCGCTGCAGATCGACGCGACGGTGGTCTATGCCTGGAAGCGCATGGGACGGAAGGTGACGCGGGTGCTTCACAGCGACCTGAACATCGATTCACCCTACAATACCTATCGTTTCCCGGGGCTTCCCCGGCACCCCATCTGCATCCCATCCTCCTCCGCTTGGGATGCCGCACTTGGCTCCGAGGAGAACCCGTATTATTATTATGTTGCACGGAAGAACGGATACCATTATTTTTCATCGACCTACGAGGAACATCTCCAAAACATAAAAAAAGCCCGCTCCGAATAGGCGCCGGCGGAGCGAAAAGGAAGTGCTACCGAATTTGAACGTGAGAGGCAGGATTTCACAATGCCCATAATACGCGGCAGCGGCAAGAAACCTCGAAAACCTTCGAACAAGCACGGCGCGGCGACACGGCATCCTGCCCGGAGAAGCTGGTTCGAACTGGCCCTTTTCTTCTTCTCGGCTATCGGAATATATCTGATTGCGGCTCTTTTCGACAGCGCCTGGACAGGGGCGTCGGGACGCCATATCGGGGCGTATCTGCGCTCCGTCTGGGGCGGGGCGCTCTTTGTCCCCCTGGCGTTCTGGCTGTATCTCTGCTTCGCCTGGTTCGTCCGCCTCCGGATCCCCCGGCTTCTGGGGCAGATTCTGGGGACGCTTCAGCTCTATCTTTCCATCGCCTTCATGCTGGGCCTGTTCCGGAAGGTCGGATGGAATTTAAGCTGGCGCTTGGCCGAACCCGGCCGAGTGGGGGACGGCCTGGCGCATTTCTTTGTCCTGAACCTGGGAGTCCTGGGGACGGTCATGGTGTCGTTCGCCTCCCTTTTCCTGGCCGGCCTGCTCTTCGGCTCGCGTTTTCTCTCGCTGTTGTCGCTGCTGCCCACAGCTCGCCCGTCGGATACGGCGGAATCGAAGCCGGCTCCGGAACCCAAGGAAAAGGGACGGAAGGAACCCCGGGAACCCCATGCCCCCAAGCACAGGGAGGAGGAAAGAAGCACGCACCTCGTGAGGAACGCCTCTCCCGGAGGCGTTCCCTTCGATCCCCTCCGGCCTGTGGGGACGCCGGGCACGTTTGACGATGAGGAGGAGGCCGGGGTCCCGGCGTCCGGGGAGGAAATGGAGACGCCTTCCCCGGATGCCGAGGGGATGCCCATCCCTCCCGATGTGGATGAGGAAGAGGGGGCGGAGTCCGTCCCCCACCCCGAGCCCTCGCCCGAGGTCCCCGTGCCCGAAGCCGAATCGAAACCGGAACCGCAACGCGCCGATGACGCGGGCGACTTGGACGAAGCCGTTGAGGTTGGCGGGGCCGAAGAACCGCTGTCCGCTGCCGGTCTCGATGCCGAGGCTCTCGATGCCGGGACCGCTGCGGAAGCGTCGACGGATGCCCCTCCGCAGACGGCGGTCGAGATCCTGGATCAGTTGCTGGAGTCCCTCGAGTCCGGAGAATTCGACGTCCTTATGCCTTTCAGGCGGGAAGCCCGGGGCGAACGTCCGTCGACCGGCCGTCCTCCGTTGGAGGCGTCGAAGGACTCTCCCGCCTCTCGGGCCCCGGGGGCCGCTGGGGAGGACGAAGCGGCCGTGGAGACCGTCGAGCTTCCCTTGAATAAGGCGATGGAGGGAGGACAAGAGGTTATCGAGGTGACCAGCACCCCGAAGGTCGGCCCCGAGAAACGCGTACGGGAGATCCGCGAGCGGCTCGCCCCCTCTCCCGAAGGCGGAGGAAGGGGCGGACGGCAGGGACACCGCCGTTCAGGAGACCTTCCCTGAGGTGGTCTTGCCCGAGGACGAGGAAGAGAAGCGCTTCCGTTCCGGTGTGTTTCCCCCTCCTCTGGACCTTTTCGGCCCTCCGGTTCGGGACTGGGACCAAGACGACGCCCTGGAGCTGGCCAACAAGCAGGCGGAGGTCATCGTCGATACGCTGCAGAATTTCGGCGTCAAGGCGACGGTCGCCCATATCGTGGTGGGCCCCTCCGTCATTCAATTTCAGATAGAGCTGGCGCCGGGCATCAAGGTCAGCAAGGTCGCGGGGCTGGCCAACGACCTGACGATGGCCCTGGCGGTCGTGTCGGTCCGTGTCGAGGCCCCTATCCTGGGGCAGCATTATGTGGGTATCGAGATCCCCAATCCGAAGCGCAAGGGAATCGCCCTGCGCTCCGTGATGGAGTCCGAGGAGTTTCAGCAGGGAGAGTTCCTTCTGCCGCTGCCGATGGGGATGCGGGTCGACTCCCGTTACCTGGTCTGCGGCCTCGAGGACATGCCGCATCTGCTGGTCGCCGGGACCACGGGGTCGGGCAAGAGCGTCTTCGTCAATGGCTGCATCCTGGGGATGTGCCTGCGTCGCCCCCCCGAGGAGCTGCGCCTGATCCTCGTGGACCCCAAACATGTGGAGTTCGCCATCTACGAAGGATTGCCGCACCTCCTGGCCCGGCCCGTCTCCGACCCGCGGCAGGCCATCGCCGCACTCTCCTGGGCCGTGCAGGAGATGGAGCGCCGCACGGAGTGTTTTGCGCGCGCGCGGGTCCGCAATCTCGCCTCCTATAACGACAAGGTCCTGCCCAAGGATCGTTTCCCCAATATCGTCGTGGTGGTCGACGAGCTGGCGGACCTGATGTACACGGCCGGCAAGGAGGTGGAGGGACTGATCGCCCGTCTGGCTCAGAAGGCCCGTGCCGCGGGGATCCACCTGATCCTGGCGACCCAGCGGCCCTCCGTGGACGTCATCACCGGACTGATCAAGGCGAACGTCCCGGCGCGCGTGGCTTTTGCCGTGCCGTCCCAGACGGACTCCCGGACGATCATCGACGCCGCCGGGGCCGACAAGCTGCTCGGGAAGGGCGACATGCTCTTCTTCAGCACGCGCTATCCCCGCCCGCTCCGCCTTCAGGCCCCCTTCATCACCGAGGAGCGCACGCTGGATTTCGTGGAGTATATGAAGGGAACCTTCGGGGAGCCGGAGTACATCGAGTTCGAGGACCCGGGCAATCCCGCGGGAGAGGGCAACGGAAAGAACGGCACGAGCATCGTCGACGACCCCAAGATGGAGGAGGCCATCCACGTCGTCATGGACACGGGCATCGCCTCCGCAAGCGGCCTTCAGCGCTACCTCAACATCGGTTATCCCAGGGCCGGCCGAGTGATTACGGGCCTGGAACAGCTGGGCATCGTGGGGCCGCAGCCCGGAAACTCCTCGAAGCCCCGGGACATCCTGATGGACGAGGAGGGCGCTTTCGAGGCTCTGAAGCGCGCGCGGACGGGCGGACTGTTCGATGAGGAGTGAGGCGCGTGCGCTCCTCTGAGCCCGTGCGTCCCTTCGAGTCGCCCGAGCTCGAGTTCGAGGCGGCGCTCGAGCTGGAATTGCCTCGGATGCGCGCCCTTTTGAGGCGGCACGGGGAGGCGCCGTCAAGCTCTCCGCCTCCGTTGCTGGTGTTGGGTGGCCGCGCTCCCGATCCCGATTGGCTGCGGAAGGTCTCCCTCGGACGGGAGACCTGGGCACTGGACCGGGGGGCCGACGCCTGTCGAGCCGCCGGGGTCGTGCCGTCCCGCATCCTGGGGGATTTCGACAGCGTCTCGGATGGGGCCAGGGAGTGGGCCGAGCGGATGGGCGCGAGGGCGGACCGTTATTGTCCGGACAAGGACGACACGGACTTCCAGCTGGCCCTGAGGCTGCTGTCCGGGGATGTCGTCGTCACCGGGTGCTGGGGCGGGCGTTTCGACCACGCCTTCTCGAACGTCTTTTCATCGCTTTGGGCCATGGAGCGTGGGGTGAGGGTCCTCTGGTTCGCCGACGAGCGCGAGGTCCTCTTCCCTCTGCGGGGCCCCGCAAAACTCGAGCTGGACTTTGAAATCCCACCCTCGGCGCTGTCGCTTCTGTCCCTTACGGCCTTCTGCGAGGGGGTCTCCATCGAAAACGTGAAGTGGCCGCTTGATGAGGCCGATCTGGCGCAGGGCTCCCCGCGGGAGATCAGCAACGTCCCCCTGGGCCGTCCCGTCCGGGTCGAAGTGCGCTCGGGAGTCCTCGGGGTCTACGGGGAATGGCGATGAAACTCGATGCCGTCGACTGAAAACGATGGATTTAAGCCTGGTGTCGTCATTCGAAAGAATTGGAATTTGGAAGCAGGCGCCGTCCGCAGGGTCGATCCCGAGGGCGGCGCCTCTTAATGTTTGTGCTGATGCGGCATGTTCATGCGAAGGGTTGTGTGCTTGTCCCGGCGTCAGCCTTCCGCCCCCTCCTTCTTCGGTTCGGGAGGGAACGCCAGCATGGCCAGCCCTCCGGCCAGAGTGACGGGGATGAACTGTGCCATGTGGGCGAAGAGCGCTGCGGCCAGGGCCTGCTCGTGCGGTACGTCGTGCGCCCTCAGTGCGGCCACGGCGATGGCCTCGTAGACCCCGATGGCCCCGGGGGACGAGGGCAGAAGCATCCCCAGGCTGCTGAGAGCGAAGACGCTCAGGGCCGCTTTCCAACTCAACCCCAGCCCGGCGACCCCATTGAGTGCCACGGTCGTCTCCAGGGCGTAGAGGCTCCAGACGAGCAAGGAGGTCGAGGCCATCCAGACGAGGCGTCCCGCCGTCAGATGACCGGCGAGGGCCGACAGGAAACGCTGGAGAAAGCCCGTGATCTCTCGGGGCAGGGGTAGGCGCGCGGCCCAGGAGACGACCTTCGGACAGCGCCGCATCAGGAGGAGGACGAGCCATCCTGCGAGCAGGCACGCCAGGAAGAGAAGCGTCGCGCCCCGCCGCCCCACGTGCCATACGAACCACAGGCTCAGCAGCGCCAGGGCGTTGACGTCGAAAAAACGTTCCATGAACACGATCCCCAGCGCAGCATCCGCGGGCAGATGGTTATTGCGCCCGATCCAGACGGCCTTGGCCACCTCACCGGCCTTGGCCGGGACCACGTTGTTGACGGCCAGCCCCGCCAGGGTGGCGCAGAAGGCCGAGCGGAACGAGAGCGGAGGGGTGTTCATCCGGGTGAGCCTCACGCCCATGACGGCATAGGCCGCGAAGGAGATGGCCGTCGTGAGGAGCATGGGGGGCAGGGGAAAACGGCTCAGGACATCCCACAGCTCCCTCAGGGGGACGCCCCGGAAGGCATGGAACAGGCAGAAAAGAGAGATGCCGTATTTCAGGACAGCGGAGATAAAACGGTTCATACGCGGGTCCGATTCCCCTTCATGTACGCTGGATGAAAAGGCTCAGCAAAGACGCTCCATCATCGATGGAGCGTCAAACGACGGCTTGCTGCAAGGGGCCTTCCGCCCCGTCAGCTCTGCAGGGGGCAGGGGCCTCCGACCTGACGGCCCAGGTTTTTACCCAGCTCCACGCACTGCTCCAGGTCCTCGGCGGTGGGGGAGGCGAAGACCTCGACCTCGGGGCCGACGACCTCCAGCTTGATGTCCCTGGCGAACTCCCTCAGGGCGTCCAGGGCGCCGCGGCTCCAGCTGTAGCTGCCCGCGATGCCCAGCGCCCGGTTCTTGGGCATGCGGTTGAGCAGCTTGGAACAGAGTGCCTCCATTGGGGGAAAGAGCAGGGTGTTGTAGGTGCAGCTCAGCAGGGCGAAGCCCCTGTAGCGCCAGATGTCGCGCAGGATGTGGGAGGGGGCGCTCCGGGCGGCGTCGTAGAGGTGGACATCCTTGACGCCGCTGTCGGAGAGTCCGCTGCAGACGGCCTCCGCCATGTGCTTAGTGTTGCCGTACATGGAACCGTAGACGACGACCGCCCCGCAGTCGGCCTCGTAGCGGCTCCAGCGGTCGTACAACCCTATGACCTGCCCCACGTCCTCGCGGAACAGGGTGCCGTGGGCGGGGAAGATGTTCTTGATGGGCAGGGAGGCGAGCTTTTTCAGGGCGACCTGAACGACGTTGGAATAGCGTCCGACGATGGTCGCGTAGTAGCGCAGCATCTCGCCCTCCCATCGTGTGCGGGTCTTGGAGTCGTCGAAGAGCCCCCCCTCGTGGGCGCCGTAGCCGCCGAAGGAATCGTTGGAGAACAGGACGCCCGTCGTCGTGTCGAAGGTCACCATGCTCTCCGGCCAGTGGACCATCGGGACGGTCGCAAACTGCAGGACGTGTCCTCCAAGGTCGAGGGTGGTCCCGTCCTTCACCAGCACGGTGTCGGTATCGATGCCGTGATATCCCTTGAGAAGGGGCATGGTCTTGGCGTTGCCGACGAACTTCAGGCCGGGGTGGCGCGCCCGCAGCTGGGAGATCAGCCCCGCGTGGTCGGGCTCCATGTGGTTGACGACCAGATAATCCAGCGGACGGCCGCCAAGGACCTCCTCCAGTTTATGAAAATACTCATCGAGCCAGGGCCCCTTGACCGTGTCGATGGCGGCGGTCTTCTCGCCCGTCACGACGTAGGCATTGTAGGACACGCCCTGGGGCAGGTCCCAGAGGGATTCAAAAAGGTCGGTCTCGTGGTCGTTGACGCCCACCCACCACGTGTCCTTGTTGACCGGTACGGCTTTGTGCATGGTCGGTCTCCTTTCGATCGAAAAAACAATGGAACCGACTCTTGCACGTCCTGCCCGCGCAGGACGATGGGGTCGGTGAAGGATGTTACATCCCAAGCTATTTTACCCCATGTTCGAGCGATAGCCTACAATATGGTTCGGACGGGACGGGAAAATATAGAC
>ERZ773009.2658-NODE-2658-length-11293-cov-32.500356_pt1 | contig 11293 bp, 9 predicted proteins | sample MGYA00580663_ERZ773009 | MGnify/ENA primary metagenome ERZ773009 (study PRJEB29015, sample SAMEA2737969) | human oral metagenome | biome: human oral; feature: human-associated habitat; material: dental | place: China | collected 2026 ... | reverse complement strand
AGACCGTCAAGGTGGTTACACTCGTGTAATCAAAACTGGTCTTCGCAAAGGTGACTCTGCACCTTGCGCTATTATCGAGTTAGTTTAATCAAACTCATACGGTGTTGTAACTTCGGTTGCAACACCGTTTTTTTATTGTCAATTTTATGGTACAATCGACTAGTACAAATATCGTTATATAGTAGCAGTTATCGTAGTGATTGAAGATTAATTGTTAACTTTCACATAAAACGAAATTGACTAGAAAGGTACGAGGCTATTCATGAAATCAAACGAAACAATGATTGAGGTCAATCATTTAAGCCATTTATATGTTGATGAAAATGGTAATGACGTGCGTGCCCTAGATGATGTGAGTCTTACCATACGGCGCGGCGAATTTGTGGCCATTATAGGTACTAACGGCAGTGGTAAAAGTACATTGGCTAAGCATTTTAATGTGTTATTGCAACCTACAGCGGGAAATGTTACCGTATGTGGTTTTGACACATTAGATGATGAACATATCTGGAATATTCGCCAACATGTGGGCATGGTATTCCAAAATCCAGATAATCAAATCGTAGCAGCTGTAGTAGAAGAGGATGTAGCATTTGGTCCAGAGAATTTGGGCGTACCTAGTGCTGAAATTCGTAAACGTGTTGATGATGCTTTGGCTGCAGTAAACATGGCCGAATATGCGGAACATGGTCCACATTTACTATCTGGAGGTCAAAAGCAACGGATTGCCATTGCCGGTGTACTTGCTATGAAACCAGATTGTATCGTACTAGATGAACCTACTGCCATGTTGGATCCAAAAGGGCGTTTAGAGGTTCTCGAAACAATTCATAGACTCAATAAAGAAGAAGGTATTACCATTGTAATCATTACCCATTTTATGGAGGAAGCGGTAACTGCAGATCGTGTTGTAGTTATGAAAAATGGAATTAAATTACAAGAGGGAACACCGCGTGAAATCTTTACTCAAGTGGATAAGCTAAAAGATTTGGGCTTAGATGTACCTGTTGCAGCTGAGGTTGCATCGAAACTCATTCAAAAGGGTATAGTTATCCCTAATGATATCATTACTAATGATGAACTTGGTGATGCATTAACGACGTACTATGCAAAGGAGGCACACTAATGGCTATTGTATTAGATAATATTATCTATACCTATGGTGTGGGCACTCCTTTTGAGAAAACTGCGTTGAAGGGAATCTCCGTAACCATTGAAAACGGTGAGTTTCTCGGCATTATTGGACATACTGGATCGGGTAAATCCACATTTGTGCAACATCTCAACGGTTTATTGCATCCTACGATTGGTAAAGTGACGGTCAATGGTGTGGATGTAAGTGAAAAAACTGATGAAGCTAAACATATGCGTCATAAAGTGGGGATGGTATTCCAATACCCTGAACATCAACTTTTCGAGGAAACGATTGCCGAAGATATTGCATTTGGACCAAAAAACTTGGGCCTTGATGCAGAAGAGATAGACCGCCGAGTGCGTGAAGCTATGGCCTTTGTAGGTCTTGATTATGATACCTATGCTGAACGTTCTCCATTTCATCTATCTGGCGGTCAAATGCGCCGCGTTGCCATAGCTGGTGTAGTGGCGATGGAACCGGATTTCCTTGTACTCGATGAACCTTCGGCAGGCCTTGATCCATTTGGGCGTGAAGAAATCTTTGAAGAAATTATTAAACTACATAAGGAAAAGGATGTAACAGTCATTCTCGTATCTCATAATATGGAAGATATTTCACGCATGGCGAATCGTCTCATTGTATTAGATAAAGGTCATATTGTACTGGATGGTAAACCGTTAGATATCTTTAATCATCATCGCCATGTATTACAACAGGTTGGCGTAGATGTGCCACCTGTATCCGTATTGATTGAATCATTGCGGAACCGAGGCCTTGATGTATCAAACGAAGTATTAACCGTAGATGATGCTGTACAAGCTATTCTAGAAGGAGGTCAACATGTTAAATAATATTACAATTGGCCAATTCTTCCCTGGTAACTCGTTATTACATCGCATGGACCCACGGGCAAAAATTATAGGCACTACTATTTTCGTTGTTGCCATATTCTTGGCGAACACACTATTGGCATATGGCATTGTGGCGGCTTTCACCATTGGAGCTATGTTATTATCTCGTCTGCCATTACGTTTGATGTGGAATGCGATAAAACCATTATGGATTATCATTGTATTCACAATGGGGATTCATATTTTTACAACTCCTGGTAATAGCATCATCTCCTATGGCATCATTAATATTACGGATAATGGACTTGCTATGGGCTTGCAAATGGCGGCACGATTAATTTTCTTAATCTTATTTTCGTCATTGCTAACCTATACGACATCACCTATACGGCTGACAGATGGCATTGAGCATTTGTTAAACCCATTCCGCCGCATTGGTGTGCCTGCTCATGAACTAGCTATGATGATGACCATTGCATTGCGTTTTATTCCTACCTTGCTTGATGAAACGGATCGTATTATGAAAGCCCAATCGGCTCGTGGTGCTGATTTTGTAACGGGTTCGATTATTCAGCGAGCCAAAAATATGGTGCCTCTCTTAGTGCCATTATTTATTAGTGCATTCCGCCGTGCCGATGAATTGGCTATCGCTATGGAAGCACGTTGCTATCGCGGCGGTGTTAATCGTACGCGTATGAAAGAACTTAGCATTACATGGGTTGATTATGTTGGCTTGGGTGCTGTGTTTATGGTTACAGCTATTTTATTAATCCTATGGTGGTTAGGATAATGCGGAATATACGATTAATTGTGGCCTATGATGGTACTGATTTAGCGGGCTATCAGAAACAATCTGCTGATAAGGGGATTACTGTTCAAGGGGCTTTGGAAAAGGCATTATCTATTATTTGTGCTGAACCCATTCAAATCTATGGTGCGTCGCGTACCGATGCGGGTGTACATGCTCGCTTTCAAGTCTGTGCATTTCAAACATCAGGATCCATACCGGTAGAGAATATTCCGCGGGCGATGATTGCCCATTTGCCAAAGGATATTGTTGTAACAGAGGCTATTGAGATACCATTAGACTGGAAACCTCGTCATAATATTTTTGGTAAGGAGTATATGTACTCTATTTATAATCGTGAAATTGCAGATCCTATGGGGCAGCGGTATCATTGGCATGTAAAGAAACCTCTAGATGTTGAAGCCATGCGTCAAGCAGGCAAAGCTCTTGAAGGAACCCATGATTTTTCTACATTGAAAGGGGCTAATACAACACCCGTAGATTCGGTAAAAACTATTTATGCCATCGGTATTAAAGAGAATGCAGGTCGTATCGATATTTCTGTTGTGGGTGATGGATTTTTATATCATATGGTTCGAAATATAGCTGGCTTATTAGTAGACATTGGGCTAGGCCGAAAATCAGTGGCCCGAATTCCTGAACTATTATCCGCAAAGGACCGGAAGCGAATTGGAAAAACAGCTCCGCCTCAAGGTCTAGTATTAGAGGAAATTTTCTTTACTATTGATAGACTACATGCGGTAATAGAACGTATTAAAGAAGAATAATTATGAAATGTTACATTGTAAAACGTCTACTATACATGTTACAATTGCACTATAAGACAGGTTTATTACTTAGCTGTAATTAATATACATAGGGTAGACTCTTGTCAGCATTGTAATTATATCCTAAGGAGGGTGAATCTCTTGCAAAAACGTAAAGATTTTATCTGGAAAATGGGTGGACAACAAGGTGAAGGTATCGAGAGCTGTGGCGAAATCATGGCTACAATCCTTGCAAAAGAAGGATATTCTCTATACAGTCAACGTTTGTTTGCATCCCGTATCAAAGGTGGTCATACTACTTTCGCATTGCGCGTTGCATTGAAACAAGTTATGTCCATTGGTGAAGGTGTAGACTTCTTGTTAGCTCTTGACCAAGAAACTGTTGATATGCACGGTGTTGAAGTGCGTGATGGTGGTTATATCATTTGCGATAGTAAAGTAAAACCAGATTTTTCTAAATTTGAAGGTTCCAAAGTTAACTGCTTATCCTTGCCAATCTCTGAAACGGCAATGAAACAAGGTTCCTTGTTGATGCGTAATATCGTAGCTCTTGGTATGTCCGTAGCTCTTCTTGGTTTCGACACTAAGATGTTTAAAGATGCAATCGCTGCAAAATTTGCGAAAAAATCCCAAGAAATCGTGGATAAAAACTTGGCAGCTTTTGATGATGGTCATAGCCTTGTAATGGAAAAATTAGGTGATGTAGAAATCGATACATTACCAGCTCCTGGTAAGAAAGATCAAATGTTCTTATTAGGTAATGAAGCATGTGCTCTTGGTGCTATTGCAGCAGGTTCCCGTTTCATGGCATCCTATCCTATTACTCCAGCATCTGAAGTAATGGAATACATGATTAAAAACATGGATAAATTAGGTGCTACTATCGTTCAAACAGAAGATGAAATCGCAGCTTGTATGACAGCTATGGGCGGTGTATACGCAGGTGTTCGTGGTTTCACTTGTACTTCTGGCCCTGGTCTATCCTTGATGGCAGAATCCTTGTCTATGGCATCCATGGCAGAACTTCCTATGGTTGTTATCGACGTACAACGTTCCGGCCCATCTACAGGTATGGCTACAAAGGTAGAACAATCCGATATTGATGCAGCTTGCTACAATGCTCATGGAGACTATGCAGGTATCGTTATTTCTCCAACATCCATCGAAGAATGTTTCTACGAAATTCAAAAAGCTTTCAACTTGGCAGAAATGTATCAATGCCCAGTTATCTTTATGCCGGATTTACAACAAGGCTTGAATAAACAATCTGTTCCTACATTCGATTTGAACCGTGTGCCTATTAACCGCGGTAAAATGATGAAGGAAGCAGACCTTCCTGAATTGGAACAACCTAATTACTTCAAACGTTTTGAATTGACAGAAGATGGCATTTCTCCGCGTACAATTCCTGGCATGAAAAATGGTTTATTCCTTTCTACAGGTCTTGAACATAATGAAGAAGGTAAACCAGCCGAAGCTCCTACAATGCACGTAGCGCAAACTGATAAACGTTTCCGCAAATTGGAAACTGTAGCGGATAACTATGAACCATTCTTGAATAATGCAAAATATGATGAAGCTGATGTACTCGTTGTAGGTATGGCTTCTAGCCGTGGTGCTATCGAAGAAGCAGTTGCTGAATTCGATCAAGAAGGCGTTAAAGTCAACCATTTACAACTTCGCTTGATTAAACCATTCCCTGCAAAACAATTGCAACCATTCATGGATGCTGCTAAAAAAGTTGTTATTGTAGAACATAATGCAACAGGTCAATTAACTAACCTATTCAAAATCAACATGCATAAGAAATCTAAAATTTCTAGCTGCTTGAAATATGATGGTAATCCATTCACAAAATCTTATGTGAAAAATGCAATTAAGGAGGTCCTATAATATGACAACAGCTAAAGATTACAGAAATGATATTCGCCCTAACTGGTGCCCTGGTTGTGGTCATTATGGGGTGCAAGCTGCCATTACTGATGCAGTAGTAGCAAAAAATATTCCACCTGAAAAATTGGCAGTTATCTCTGGTATCGGTTGTTCTAGCCGTATCGGTGGTTATTTCTATGCATATGGTGCACATACAACTCATGGTCGTGCGCTTCCATACGCTCAAGGCGTTAAACTTGCTAACCAAGACTTAGAAGTTATCGCTTGTTCCGGTGATGGTGATGCGTTCGCTATCGGTATGGGTCATACTATTCATGCTTTCAAACGTAATGTAAACATGACATATATCGTTATGGATAACCATGTTTACGGTTTGACTAAAGGTCAAGCATCCCCTCGTTCCGATATCGGTTTTGTTACAAAAACAACACCTCGTGGGGCCTTTGAAACACCATTGTCCGTTTGTGAAACTGCCATCGCTGCAGGTGCTACATTTGTTGCACAAGGTTATATGATTAACCGTGCTGAACTCGTTGATTTGATTCAACAAGCTATGGACCATGAAGGTTTCTCCTTCATCAACGTATTTAGCCCATGTGTTACATACAATAAACACAATAGCTATGACTGGTTCAAAGAACATTTGACTAGCTTGCCAGAAGGATATGATCCAACAGACCGTGCGACTGCACTTAAAACATTAGGTGAAACACAAGGTTTGGTTACTGGTCTTATCTATCAAGATACGACTAAACCTTCCTTTGAAAAAGCTATGGCCGCTGTTAATGGTGGTACACATCCACGTCCATTGACTGAAGATGTTGTTAAACCTGATCAAGCATTATTTGATAGCCTTTGCAATCAATTTAAGTAAGTTTAACTTAGCATATATCGTGTTCTGATATAGTTCCCCTCTTTACTGACTATTATGTAAAGAGGGGATTTTCATTTTATTACTTTTCGGTTAGTGATAATTACTTTACGGAGTTTTTCTTAACTGATATACTAATTTTAATTTAAGTTATTTATAATTAAACATAGGTATAGTACCTGCTAGACGTATTTTACTATTACAGCCATAAGATAGAGGGGATACGATGAAATCTTATGAAAAGGGGATTAGCTTGTCTATTTGGACCTTAAGCTGGCCTATATTTATCGAAGTATTCCTGCAAATGCTCGTCGGCAATATTGACCAACTGATGATGAGTCATTACTCGCCACAGGCGGTAGCCGCTGTAGCTAATGCAAATCAAATTTTAAATATTTTTATTATGCTCATTGTTGTTATGAGCACTGCCACGACGATTTTGATTGCCCAATATTTGGGTGCTCGAAATCAGTCAAAGTTGTCAGAGGTATGTACCGTTAGTTTAGTGCTAAACTTTGTATTCTCCTCGGTAGCGGCAGTATTTTTTATCACTTGCCATGAATGGATTTTTACATGGCTTGGTATACCGCCGGAAACAATGGGGGATACATCGCTATATACGACCATTGTAGCAGCAGGATTACCAATACAGGCTATGTACTATGCATTGGTTGCCGTATTTAGAGGTCATTCATTGACGCGCATCACCATGTATGTGGCACTCGTTATGAATATCATCCATGTAGGAACAAACTATATTTTGATTTTCGGTCATGGGCCTATACCGAGTCTTGGTGTATTAGGTGTATCTATTTCTACATGGCTTTCGAAGGTCGTTGGACTTCTTATTATCGTATACCTGTTCAAGAAACTATTACAATTGAAGGTTAGCACGGTTTATTTAAGACCGTTTCCTTGGCAGACTGTTAAGTCTTTATTACATATTAGCGTGCCATCCGGCGGTGAAACATTGAGCTATCAATTATCGCAAACGACGATTATGAAGATGGTCAATATTCTAGGGTTAACTGTGATTAATACGAAAGTTTATGTATATGCCATCGCCATGTTGTGTTATGTGTATTCCATAGCCTTATCGAATGCATCGCAAGTCATCGTAGGATTTTTGATGGGCGCTAAACGGCAAGACGAAGTAACAAATCGTGTATGGCATTCTATGTTTTTAGCCATCGCAATCAATGTAGGATTGGCAGCGTTCTTTTATATAACGAGTGATACTGTTTTATCTGTATTTACTACAGATTCTGAGATTTTATCATTAGCCCATGATGTACTCTTAGTTGAAATTTTCCTTGAATTGGGGCGTGCCGTTAATATCGTTATGGTAGGATGTTTGCAAGCAGCAGGTGATATTCGTACACCTATGCTTGTAGGTGTTTTGGGGATGTGGCTATGTGCTGTACCATTATCGTATCTATTTGGTATTTACTGGGGCTGGGGGCTTGTTGGTATATGGATTGCCATGGCTATTGATGAGATTTTACGAGGTGTATTGTTTATCTATCGCTGGCAGAGTGGAAAATGGAAAGAAAAACGCCTCATTGAGGTGTAATGGTATAGTTGTTTTGCGTTTATATATTGGAGATATATGGTGCATATGAAAGTGGGTTTATATGAGTAAAACCGTAGGTATTATTGGATTAGGTTTATTAGGTGGTTCGTTAGCAAAGGCTTTGAAAGCCTATACAGATTATGATGTGGTAGGATATGCACGTCGACAAGAAGTATGTGACGCAGCATTACAAGATGGTGTTGTATCTCAAGCTTGGACTGAGGTAGAATCACTCATTGAACATTCGGATATCGTAGTGTTTTCCTTGCCGCCAGATACTAACGCTCGACTTTTTACCGAGGTGGCTCATCTTTTTAAACCAGGTCAAGTTGTAACTGATGTATCCAGTGCAAAGGAAAATTTTGTACGTGCTGTGTATGAATCTATTCCAAAGGGAACCTTTTTCGTATCCGTTCACCCTATGGCGGGATCTGAAAAGGGAGGATATGAAGTATCCCATAAAAATCTGTTTAAAGGTATGGGATGGATTGTATTAGAGGATAAGGCGTCTGATGTGTATAATGCAGAGGTGGCCAAAGAATTAGCTGATATGGGGCGCGCCGTTGGTTCCCGTATCGAATTTGTCGATGTATATGCTCATGATGCGTATTTAGCGATGGTTAGCCATATGCCGCATTTGATGGCCGCCATTTTAACACAAGTGTCTGGTGGCGATGAGCTCGGTGAATTACGTATGCGCTTATCCGCAGGTGGATTCCGTGACTGTACGCGTGTAGCTGGTGGTTTACCATCCATGTGGCGTGAAATTATATATGGTAATCGTCACAATGTATTAGAAGGCTTATCTAAAATGGAAGACGAAATTCGTCGGGTAAAAGAACTACTTTCACAAGAAGACGAAGGCCAAGCCTTAGAAGACTATTTAAATAGAAGTCGAGATATTAGAAATAAATTACCGTACTTGACGGGACAAATTAAGAATAATTAAGAGGAGTTGTTATGGGGTTACTACAAGAAACCTGCGACGCGATTCACAGTCGTAATAAAGAGATTGAACAACATATTATTAAGAATTGGAATGATATGTCGGATATTAAGCAATATGGACGTCTCGTCGATATGGTGGCTCAATATGGGGCGGCCACCAATCAAGAGAATGTAACAATTCCAAAACCTTGTATGATTATTGCCTCTGCCGATCATGGCGTTGCCGATATGGGGGTTAGTGCCTATCCAAAGGAAACCACTGTTGGTATGACGCAAAATTACTTAATTCCAAAAGGGGCTGGCGCCAATTCCTTAGCCAATTATTGCGGTGCTACAATGGAAGTCATCGATATGGGCATTGATGCGGATATGAGTTGGGTCCCTGGATTGCGTTTTCACAAATTGGGGATGGGTACAAAGAATTTTGTAGAAGAACCGGCCATGACGCGTGAACAAGCAATCGAAGGCATTGAAACGGGTATCAAATTGGTTCAAGAAAAGATGGTTGACGGGTACAATGTGTTTCTTGTAGGTGAAATGGGAATTTCCAACACGACAGCGAGTGCACTTATGACGGCTAAGTTTGCGGGCCTCACTGCAGAAGAGGCAACGGGGCGAGGCACGAATATTTCCGATAAACGCCTTAAATTAAAACAACGTATCGTTCATGATGTATTGGTTAAATATCAAGATATTCCAAAGGACGATGCGATTGGTATTTTGGCTGCCGTAGGGGGCTTTGAATTTACCTGTATTGTCGGTGTTATCTTAGGGGCAGCCGCTAATCATGGTATGGTCATCATCGATGGTTTTAATACATCCGCTTGTGCTTTGGTGGCTAAAACATTGGTTCCCGCCTCCATGGACTACGTTATGGCCTCTCATTTATCTGCAGAAAAAGCGGCTAAATCTTCATTGCAAAATCTTGGCTTAGAAGCATATGTGGACTTAGGCCTTTGCTTAGGAGAGGCCTCTGGTGGTTCCGTTCAAATGGGGATGCTTGACCTTGCAGTTCATATGTATAAATCTGTCACAGGAGGTAAGGCATGAGAGCTTTTAACATTCAACCATTAGATACGAAAGCGATGGAAACATGCCGGTATCGCATTGATAATTTAACAAAACCTATTTATAGCTTGGCTATGCTCGAAACGATAGCTGAACGATTTGCAGGCGTATTGGCGAATCCTAAACCAAATCATTTAAAATATGGTGTTCTTATTGTAGGGGCAGACCATCTTGTGGATGGTCCTCAAAATGTTGAACATGGATATACTAGTTTAAATGCAATAAAACGATTTAATGAGGGTATGAGTGCTACGCAAGGGGCGGCTTTTAAATTACAGGCTCCAGTGTATGTGGTTAACATTGGCTTGGAACAAGATACAAATCATTTGGCAAATATTGATACCCGAGTTATCCGTAAAGGGTCCCACTTCTTTGGCGTAGAACCTTCTATTAGTCATGATGAATTGGAACAGGCTCTTGAAATGGGCTTTGGCTATGCGGATAAATTACATGAATCAGGCCTACAAGTGATAGCATTAGGTAATATCGGTGAACGCACATTCCTTGATGCATTAGTCACCACTGCAACCGTTACAGGCGCATCGTACGAGACTTTACTGACAGAATTTGATAATGGACCTACCATTGCACAGCGTGCTGCACATATCCATTCGTTTGTAGATTCATTTGATATTGCTGTAGATGATTGGTCTGTTTTATCTGAAAGCGACCGCTGCACTGCGGTATTGCGTTTGCTTCATGTAGCAGGTGGCCTCGATATTGCTTTCTTAACAGGCTTTATCTTAGGTGCTGCTAGCCATCGTATGGCTGTGGTATACGATAATGCACTAACTGGTGCTGCTGTACTCGCAGCAGTGACGATGGAACCATTGGTGAAAGACTATGCTTTCTCATCCGCTGTTTACGATGATCCTATTCATAAGGAACAATGTCGTTTTTTAGATGTAAAACCTCCATTACATTATGATTTACAAATCGATGAAGGCTTAGGCTCTACAATGGGGCTATCTATCGTAGATGCATCTATGCATATGTTAAATGACATGAAAACATTCGTAGAAGCAGAGGTTCGTGCCGCCGAGGATGGTGCTGGTAAAGGTAGACAAGAAGATATTAAATAATATTAGAGAGGACTTTGTGGTATATAGTTCCCTTACTTAATAACTAGTAAAGGAGGTATATATTTGAAAGTCCTCTTTTGTATGTTTGTTAAAAATTACATAGATTTGTATCGTATGGATTTCGTATTATTTTATAGGAAATTCATTGAAAAACCATTGACACTATATGTGTAAATTGATATTATTATAAGGCAGTCAGAACTGACCTAGTTTAGTTCTTGACTAACAGAAGGTAATTATGATATAGTAATTATCGGTTCTGTATGCGGGAATAGCTCAGCGGTAGAGCACCGCCTT
>ERZ773009.2657-NODE-2657-length-11295-cov-8.615836_pt1 | contig 11295 bp, 5 predicted proteins | sample MGYA00580663_ERZ773009 | MGnify/ENA primary metagenome ERZ773009 (study PRJEB29015, sample SAMEA2737969) | human oral metagenome | biome: human oral; feature: human-associated habitat; material: dental | place: China | collected 2026 ... | reverse complement strand
TAAGCAGAAGAATGGTGATCTCGACTGCAAGCGTAAGTGCTGCAATGAGGAGCGAGAGCTTTTCATAGAGCGTCACGCACATCACCTCCCCCGTACGGAGGAGAACCGACTGTCGCCAGTCACTATCGTGATTATAGCAGGATCCCTTAAGCAACCCAACGAAAAGGGTGCCGTCAGCCGACGGCGCCCTTTCGTTTTATTCATCCTCATCTTCAGCCATCTTCGGAACACCGTATTTTTCGAGCAGAGATACTATTTCCTGAATTTCTGCTAAATGCGTTTCGGTGAAATACACCTGCACATCATCAGGCAAAGACACCGTCCATACATCATCGGGATTCTCATTGCTCGCTTCGTATAAGGCCTCTTTCAGCTCCGCTTTGAAATCTTTCTTATTTCCATCGCGCAGCTGTTTGTATTGTCGTGCACACGTTAGGCACAAGCATAAACGAAGCGGGCTCATCTCCACGCCGAAGTTGGCGATTTCCGTCGCCTGAAAGCTATCCGCTTCCTTCTTACACATTTGGCAAATACGCGTACCGCTGTCGTTCGTATACATATCGGAAACATATTGGCGAGCCTTCTTGGGCGAAGGACTGATGCGTATCTGGCGCAATTTTTCTTTGTATCGAACGGGATCGGCGCAGAAGAACTCCCTCTCGATATGCTCAGCCAATCTCTCCCTATTCCACACACGCCTTGCAGGAAAAACCATCGAACGATATCGTGCATCGGGGTTGAATACATCCGAAGAAGCATCTGTCTGCACTTCTTCATTCGGAACAGGAATATTGCGTTGCCGCAACGATTCCTGCAACACCTCTGTAGAAAATCGCGAAAGCAGCTCCATCTGCTTATCCATGTCCAAAAAATCTGCAGCTTCCTTCATCGATTCCAGATAATCACGATACGTTTTCGCAAAGCCCAAAGTTTCGCAGGCTTCCTTTTTCTCTCCCAAATCGCCGTAGATCGTCCGATCCAGCTCATAGCGTGATATTTCCGATATACGGCGCAGCTCGCCGCTCTCATCATAGAGCCAGGCACAAGCCCTCAGTTCCTTGAGCAGCGGTGCTATTTGCTCGGTATGAATAACAGGCCTTCCTTTTCCCACCTCTATCCTGCCCTTCAATTTTCTATAAACAGATAGCATGATGCGCAATATCTCTACCGATTTTCTTTTTGCAAGTACCTCCTGCGGATGCAATTTAATATACTGCAGATTGTCCTGCAACCCATCAATCTTGATAAAAGGGCAATATTCATCCAGTGCTGTCCATGCTGTATTTCCTCGATACACAAGGCGATCACCCTCAATGCGACCACGCCCTTCACGCCATCCGTCCAATACAAGTCTTGTCCTGTCGCACACTTTCTCCAGTTGTTTCGAACTTATTCCATGAGCATCATAAAAAGCTTCATCAAGCAAAAACTTTCCTATGCTGTATGTTTTCATATCCACTCCTTCCTCCGAGCGAGAGAAGCAAACCTCATGCGGTTTGGCAAAATGCACACCCCCTTCTGCATCTTCAACCTTCATAATATATGCTTCCATGAGTGAAACACGCACCTTAGCACCGTTTTCCTGCATCAGCGATAAAATTCGTCGAATATCCTCGCAATGTTCCTCCTGCCAGTTCTGACTATCGCTAAAAATGCGTAAATCTCGCGCGTCCCCACAATATTTCTCGATATATTTTTCCATGATAAACTGACAATTATCAAATTCTACAATTTCAAATACACCTTTGAATAATTCCCCATAGTGTTCTGCCATTTCCGCATGAATGAGCAATTTCGCTGCCAGATGATGATATTTATTCTCTGCCTCTATGTATAGAACTGGTTTTCCGCCTGCCCATGCAGGGCACAAACGATTCTCCATATTCAGAGAGAGTGGCGCCTTTTTCAAAGGATTCCACACCTTACTCAAACATTCGTAAAAAATTTTCTCATAACTCTCTGTTCTTGGACTAGAATGATATTGATATCTCTTCCGCCATTGCGCCAATAGGAAATCGTACAGGTCTGTCAATTCGTCTTTGATTTTATCCGTTTTTTCCTTTTCATCCTCATTTGCAACCTCATCAAATTCCAGCGTACGCTCAGGCAGTTCGCAGAGTTTTTCTGCCCAATCGGACAGGGTAAAGAGTCTGAGGCCAAGATCATCTTTCAGCCACAAAAAATATGGATTGAACTGCTTAGCACTATCGTCGCTGAGCCCAACGAACGGCGGAACATCTTTGAACGATTCCCCCCACAGAGATGAATCCCGAAATTTCGCCATGCCGTAAGGAACGGCAAGCACGAGTTCTTCCGCCTTGTAATAATTTCGTTTCGCATCCGGCAGCAGTTTCGCCTCACGAAACCTTTGCGTAAGCTTTTTCTTCAAGCCCAAATGCATTTCATTTTCTTTTTCAGCCTCAAAGGCACGCATGAGCACCGAGCGCAAAAAGTTTTGCGAAATAAGCTTCCTCGCAGCAAGATCCTCCATGGTATCCGCAATCAATTCCCCAAGAACAGAAAAAAGCTCTTTGTTGAAGCCGGATCCTGTCATCAATCGTTCTCTCGAAACAGCCGTCTCAAAACTGCCATGAATGAAGAACGGCAGATTGCTCGGTTCACGCGTCGGAAAATAGACCCATACATGGCTATCCTGCAAAGCCTCGATACTCGTGCCGCCTGCGTTCAGCGAATAGGCGACAGCGACCTCCGCTGCCTTCATCTTTGGATGCTCCCATATCCTTTTATACTTCAGATAGAAATGCGTCGTCTCGTTCTCATCGGACAAGCTTCTGCAGCGGCAAGCGATGCGCTCCTGCTTTTTATCCAAATAGCGCAGCTTGATATATACAGTTTCTCCCGATGAACTATCCATCCAATAGAGATCCTTGATGGTGCGAAGGAAGAGCAGGATTTCTCCGGACAGGCTTTCGAGCTTCTCCAATATGCCTTCCCCGCCAATATCGACGATTTTTCCTTCCTCATCTCTTTTCTGGAAAGGAATCACGATTTTCGTCAGATGCGTGCACGTTCGGAAAGGGCGGTATATCTTTTCTCCATAAAAATACGAGAGCTCCTTTTTTTCTTTCTGCGCATCCCACCCGCCTTTCAGTTCCACGGGCAATAAATAGTTCTCTATGGCAAAAGCCTCACCATCGGAATAAATTTCGGGGCGGCAAGTGTACTTGAAAACCGATTTGAATCCCATGCCAAAGCGCCCTATAGTGCTAGCGCTGTCCCTGTCCTTTGTCCCCTCCAGCATGGAGGAAACACCGACGACATCCGCTCGATCAAAAGGCTTGCCATCGTGATAAAAGACGAACCGATCCTCATGGAGTGCAAAGGCTGCGCATCTTGCTCCCGCATCCTCCGCATTTTGCAGAAGCTCATAAATAAAATGATTGCTGTCCGAATAATGACCGGCCAGAAGAGCTTCGTATTTTTGCGGTTTATTCGTCAACTCCTTCCAGTCTTCCTTATTCTTATCATAAATCTTTTGATAATCAATCTTCCCCATCCCGCGCCACCTCCTCTACATGTAAAATGCCCTGCACCAAGAGTTTCGTATAGATATCCGCTTTTTTCTCCCTATCCTTTAACTGCTTGATTTGCGATTCATGCTTATGTCGCGTGTTCTGTATCTGCGCCTCTCTCATGCGCCGAATCTTTTCATCGGCTATACCCTCCAGAGAATTTTGCAGGACGCCGAGTTGTTGCTGCAGCACATGCTCCACATGGCTCTGCCGATAGCGGCACTCTTCTCGCACCTTTTTGCAGTAAATTTCTTTTTCCGCCTGCCAACGCTTGTAATGAAGCTCTTCCAGGACTTCCTGCACCTCCGTCTGAAAAGCGCCGGCATCTGCACCGTCATAATCCGATGCCTGATGCATTTGCGAGAGCAGATGCTGTTCCACCAGCGGCTCCTGACTGATGACAAGCAAGCGGATATCCGGTCGCAAGCCCACATATTTCCATGAATAAAGCCAAAAACCATATGTGCCGGGCGGAATTTCCTCAGACTTCAGACAAATCTCGATGCGGCAGGGCAGATTTTCACTCTCATGCGCTGCCGCCTGTTGAACGAACGGATGCATCTGCGTGAGGAATGCCGCTTCATCGTTCTCCTTTGCATAATCGCTGTCGAAAGTGACAGAAAGACGCGGTTGCTCCGACTCCAAATAAGCCTGCCATAAATTCGCCGCTCGCGTATTCAGTGGTACATTCATCTGCCTGAGTTTACCGAGAAGCCACCGTCGTTTTTCTGCGCCAAGGTGCAGTTTATGGCCTGCACCTCTCCCTTGCAGATACTCCCCTTCGCCCCAGCGAGCTTCCAAAAAACTGCCGACGAGTTTTTGAATACTGTCGGGATTGATCCATGTATTTCTTGCAGCCTTTACATCTTCCGCTATATATTCCGAGAGATCGAAGCCATAAAGAGATTTTTCAGCTTGCTCTAAGTGCTGCATCTCCTGGACTTTTCGAACCTCATTGTCCGACAGCTGCTCCAACTTCATTTTCCGCTCTTCATCATTGAGTTTTTCGTCCAACATGATCTTACGAATACTCGCATTGATATCCCCGAGGATTTCCGAGCACTCGCCGATGCTCGCCTCAAACACACCGATCTTTCGGAGGCAGCGATCGTATATGATTGCATCGATAGTATCGCTCGTAATCATGTTGCATATATTGACGGCGTCACTTTTCTGCCCGTGGCGGTCGATGCGCCCGATTCGCTGCTCAATGCGCATGGGATTCCACGGCAAATCATAATTGACCATGGTATCACAGAATTGATAGTCAAGACCCTCGCACCCCACCTCACTGAAAAGCAGAATATCCAGAGCGTCCTTCTCCGACCGATCGAGCAAGAACCTCTGCCGCAGAACATAGCGTTCCTGATCGGGAACGGAGCCGTCCACCTTTCCCACGCGGATGCCGACTTCCGCAAGCCGCTTTTGCAGATAAGACAGCGTATGTCGGAACGAACTGAAGAGTATGACGCGATTGTTTTTCATGGTCTGCTTTTCCTTCAAAATTTCCAACAGTCTATCAAACCTCGGATCCTCAGGAGGAAGTTTCGCGGCAGTGCGCACGACCTCCGACGCAAGCTGCGTCATGGAATTCTGATCATCGTCATGCAACGCAAGCGTCGTTGACTCTTCCTCATACATCTCGCCGTCTTCCATGAATTGATCCCGCCGTCTCGATAAAATATCCTGCAGGAACGGAACGAGGCCATAGATGCAGCTCGCTGCTTGGCGCATAAGCGTACACATCATGAAGCGCACCGTCCGACTGTCATGCATCTTTGCCAAAGCGGCTGTTTCAAACGCCATCAATGCCTCATACAGTTCCTTCTGCGCCGAGTTGTAGGGTACCTCCTCCACCTGCGTCCTGCGAATGCAAAAATCACCAATGTCTTTCCTTCGCGTTCGATTGATCATCACGTGAAATGAATGGAATCGCTCGATCTTTGCAATCGTTTCGATGCGTTCTTCCTTTGTGACCTGTGGGTTTTCCAAAAAGGAAGCTACATCTGAAAAATTTGGATTTTGCGGCAAAACTCGCCCGCCCCATGCTGTAGACAGCATGTTGCACAGCTCTTTTTTTCCTGCTTCCTGCCAACCCTGTTCTTGCTTTCGCACGATGCGCAGGAGATTGTTTACAAAGACATTCGGCTCCGCCATGGTCTTGAAGATATCCTTGTCGATGATTACGTCCGGCCGCAGGAGATTCAGAAGCGTATAGAGATCATCCGTACTGTTCTGCAGCGGCGTCGCCGTTAAAAACACAACAGCCTCCGCATTGCGGCAAAAGAGTTCCACCCCTTGATATGCCCAGGTATTCGCGTTGCGAATATTATGCGCCTCATCAACGATGACGAGATCAAAACGCGGCAACGGATCGAGATCTTCCAAGCCGCATCTTTTATGTCGCCGATTGGAGGTTGAGCGCCTCCCTCGGATGGAATCTTCACTGAACAACGAATAGGGCATGATCACCTTGCTGTACCGCTGCGGCCATACGCCATCCCGCTCCGCATCCGAAATGCATCCGCGCAGACCTTCGCCATCCAAGTGCTCGAAATCCTCGTCAAAGCGTTTCATCTCATTTTTCCACTTGTTCTCTGCTACCAAAGGGCGCGGACAAATGATGAGTACGGATTCGAGCTTGGCGCGCGCCTCCATCTCCTTCAGGATCAGACCAGCTTCGATCGTTTTGCCGACACCGACGTCATCTGCAACGAGAATGCGCGGGCTGTCTGCCTGAATCATGCAAAGAGCGGGGCGAAACTGGTAAGGCACGAAGTCGATGCGCGCCGAATTCAATGAATAGAGATTCCTCGCGCCCGGATTATGGATCTGATACCCAACCATGGCAGAGAGCGCTTCGGCAATGGGCAGAATTTCTTCCTCTGCCTCCTTATGCAATCGCAACTGCTCTCGATAGTACGTTTCGCACCTTCGATCAATAAGCACTTTGTAACTGTTCCCCTGAATGTCGACCACCGCCCCGACAACCGCTGAATCGCTTGCCAGTTCTACAATATCACCTATGGCGATTTCCCGATCTGTCTCCGGTGTTCCCTTTTCATCCTGTCGCATTGGCACTGCCTCCCATATCGCAATCCTTCTATTCGGTTATCGTTCATTTTCCATCAGCCTATAATAGCTGAATCTTTCGTACCTTCTGTGCGCCATACGATTTGTATCTGATTACTATTAATTACATCAGATGAAAAAGGATGTCGCCTGCAAGCAGGAGCGACAACTTTTCAAACAACGTCACGCGCATCACCTCATCGCATGGAGGAGAACCGACCGTCGCCAGTCACCGGGGCGATTATAGCATGCGCTGCGCAAAAATCACCAGAGAAGCACTCCATTGAAAATCTCTTCCGCTTCCTTGACAAAGAGCCGTCCATATATAATGTTTAACAATCGCCGCCTTTTCTGCTATAATAGGGTATCACGACAAAAATAACCGCGGCTTGAAAAGAGCGGCGGCTTGATTCAGAGAGGATGGAATATGACGATGCGACAGATCTCGCCGGGGCAGGAGCGTTGGGCGCTCCTCATCATGGCGTTTCTCTTTGCGCTTGCCGCACCGTTCCTGCCGGTTTTGGGCGTGGTCTTTCTTCTGGGCTGGACGGCGCCGCTGGTCGTCTTGATCGTGCGCCACGGCTACGGCTATGCCGTGCCCGGCGTCGTCCTTGCGGCAGGTTTCTACTATGCCGTGCTCGGCGCTCTGGGGGCACTGCATACGCTTTTTCTCGTCGTGCCGCTGGCGTTCTTCCTAGGATTCGGCCTTCGCCGCAAATGGGAGGCGGTGCGCCTCATCAAGTGGGGGCTCGTGATCTCGCTTTCGGGCACGCTCGTCTCGCTGCTCTTTGCAGCGCTCATCTTCGGCGTTGACCCTCTGGCGCCCTTTATCGAAGCTGTGCGCGAGTCGTACCAAGGGCTCGGCTCTGCCATGCAGTCGAGCGGCAGCCTTACGCCGACCGAGACGCAGGCTTTGGAGAAGCAGGTCGCCTCGCTCGTCGAGACGGTCTCTCTGATCGCGCCGACGATCTTCGTCGTGGAGTCGGCTCTCGCCGTCCTCGTGAACTTCGTCGCCGCGGGCGTCCTGTTCTCTCGTATTGGCCAGAAGATGCCGTCCTTGCCGCCGTTTCGTGAGTGGCGCTTTTCCGTCTACTTCCTCTTCCTCTTCGGCTTTTCCCTCGTGGGGCTTTACTGGGGCGGCACACGCCACATCCCGCTTCTTTATGAAGCATCGCTCAACGGCGACATCATTGCGACGTTCGCAGGTCTCATCCAGGGCTTTTCGCTCTTGTGGTATGTGGCCGACCACTGGAAGATCGGACGCTTCTGGCGCTGGACGATCGTCGCCTTCGCTGTTTTGAGCGCATTTCTCATGCAGCTCATCGCCTTTACGGGGCTTTTCGATATGTACTTCGACTACCGCCGCCGCTTCAGCCGTCGGCGCTAGGAGATGCCGTCCCATCGGCATTTTCCAATCTCATAGGAGGTGGCTTTCTTGCCCCGAAATCTGTCGGCGTGGGTGGATGCCTGCGTCCATCTCGCCGCTTTGCTGGCACTCGTTTTGGTGCTGTCTTATTACAACGCTTATGTAGCTTCCATCGCTTTCGTCGTCTGGCTGCTCGTCGCGCTCTTCGCGCGCGAGCGCTGCCGGGCGCGCAAGCTCGCCTTTGACACCTACTGCCGCGACGTCGTGCGCAACGTCAGCGAGGTGACGAACTTCGCGATCGAGCGTCTGCCGCAGGCAGTCGTCATCGTCAACCCCGAGGGGCGCATCGCTTGGACGAACAGCATCGCCAAAGAGTATCTGGGGGAAAATCCCGAACCGGGGCTTTCTCTCAAGGATTTCTGGCCAAGCGTCATCTTAGAGCCGATCTGGGGCGCGTCGGGCGAGTATGTGTTCGCCCATGAAGCGCACTATTACAAGGTGCGCTACCGCCCCATCGTGACGTCGGACGACATCCAGGGCCTCATGGCGCTCTACGTGGAAGACTGGACGGAATACGAGGAGATGCGCATCTTCTTCAAGAACAGCCGCGCCGTGCTCGCCTACATCCAGATCGACAATTTCGACGAGGTCATGCAGGGGCTTTCCGAAGCGGAGCGCACGGCGCTGCTCTTCGAGGCGAACCGCCGTCTCGACGAATGGCTCAAGGGACTCGGCGGCTTCATGCGCCGCGTGAGCGACGATCTCTACGTCGCCGTACTGGAGCGAAAATCCCTCGACCGCGCGATCGAGGAGCACTTCGACATCCTCGACCGCGTGCGCACCCTGCAGAGCACGAACCGCCTGCCGCTGACGCTTTCCATGGGGCTTGCCGTCGCGGAAGAGCAGTCGATGGAAGAGCTTGGCCGGGAAGCGCAGGCGGGACTCGACCTCGCGCTCGGGCGCGGCGGCGACCAAGTCGCCGTGCGCATGGGCGGCAAGAACCAGTTCTTCGGCGGCAAGGCGAAGGCGGTCGAGAAGCATACGCGCGTCAAGGCGCGCGTCGTCGCCCATGCCGTGCGCGAGATCATCGAGAATGCCGACGAAGTCTTCATCATGGGACACCACAACGAGGACTTCGACTGCTTCGGCGCAGCGATCGGCGTGGCGAAGATGGCGCACGAACTCAAGAAGCCCGTTCATATCGTCTTGAGTGATATGAACGAGGGCATCGACAAGCTCACCGATCTTTTGCGGGACGCGCCCGAATACGAAGGCCTGCTCGTTCGTGCCGAGGACTTGGAGCCGATCGATTCCTTGAATCCCGTGCTCTTCGTCGTCGACACGCACATCCCGCACCTCGTCGCCGCGCCCGTGCTCCTAGAGCGCATCGCGCAGGTCATCGTCATCGACCACCATCGCCGCTCGGGCGAGAGCTTCATCAAGTCGCCGCTGCTCGTCTACATCGAGCCGGCATCGAGCTCGACGAGCGAGCTTGTGACGGAGCTTTTGATGTACTTCAACGACGACCTCGTGCTCTCGCGCCTCGCGGCGACGGCGCTCTATTCGGGCATCGTCGTCGATACGAAGAACTTTACCGTGCAGACGGGCATCCGCACCTTCGAGGCGGCGGCGTATCTTCGGCGAGGCGGCGCTGACCCGGTCGTCGTGCGTCACCTTTTCCGCGCGGACTTCGATACGGAAAAGGCGCTGTCGGCGGCGAAAGCGGGAGCGCGTCTTTTCCCCGGCGGACTCATCACGGCGCGATTCCCTGCCGCCATCCCGAATGTGCAGGCGATCGCAGGCCAGGTCGCAGACGCGCTCCTTCGCATCGAGGGCGTGCGCATGAGCCTCGTCTTCTTCCAGCTCGACGCCGACACCGTCGGCATCAGCGCCCGCTCGACGGGCGAGCTGAACATGCAGGTCATCATGGAAAGCTTCGGCGGCGGCGGTCATCAGAACGTCGCGGGCGCACAGGTCAAGGGCGAACCGCTCGCCTCGATCGAGGAACGCGCCATCGCCATCAGTGAGAAACATATAGAGGAGAATGATAAAGATGAAAGTGATATTGCAGCAGGACGTCAAGAAGGTCGGAAGCAAGGGTGACATCGTCGAGGTTTCGGAAGGCTACGGCAGGAACTTCCTGCTGCCCAAGAAGCTCGCCGTCGAAGCGACGGCAGCGAACCTTGAGACGGCGAAGCAGAAGGCGAATTCCGCCGCAAGGAAGAAGCAGCAGGCGACCGACGAAGCGCGTCTTCTGGCCGCGCAGCTCGAAAAGGTCAGCGTCAAGGTCGCCGTGCGCATCGGTGAAGGCGGCAAGCTCTTCGGCTCGGTCACGGGAAAAGACGTCGCCGACGCGCTCGCCAAGGAGCATGGCATCGACGTCGACCGCCGCAAGATTTCTCTGAAGAGCGAGGTCACGGGCGCGGGCGAGTACGAGGCAGTGATCAAGGTGCATCCCGAGATCCAGAGCACGATCCACGTTCTCGTCGTCGCCGAATGAAGAGGAAAGAGGTATCATGCTGAAATTTTTCAAGCGTCTTTTCTCAAGCCCCGCAGCGCCCGCGCCCGAACCTCAGGCCGACGCGGCGGCAGAGCGCCTCGACCGCGAGATCGATGCGCTCTATTCGATTCTCGCCGACGAGGCGGGATCGGACAGGCTCGTCATCAAGGCGGGCAAGATGGACGCCATGCGCCTCATGCGCTCGCCCGTTCGCGGCGAGCGCGTTCTTGCGCTTGAGCGCATCGTTTACGAGAACCCGACGATCGAGCGCGTGCCGACGGAGTCGGAGATCCCCGCCATCCTCGTCGAGCTTTCCGAGCGCATCGCCGACATCATGGCGCGGCGCAGCATGGAGGACAAGATCGAGCAGAAGATTCAAGAAAAGCTTGAAGAGAACCATCAAGACTATGTGCAGGACATCCGCATGCAGGTCTTGAAGGACGAGAAGAGCGCGATCGAGTCGCCGCAGGCGGCGAAGAAGCGCGAGGAACTCGAAGCGCTCGAAAAGGTTCATCTCACGCAGTCCGTCATGGAGCTTCTGCGCCCCAAGACGCTCGAAGAGGTCGTCGGCCAAGAGCGTGCCGTCAAGGCGCTCGCCTCGAAGCTCGCCTCGCCCTACCCGCAGCACCTCCTGCTCTACGGGCCTCCGGGCGTCGGCAAGACGACGGCGGCGCGCATCGTCCTCGAAGCCGTCAAGAAGGAGGCGCACTCGCCTTTTGCCGAGAACGCGCCCTTCGTCGAGACGGACGGCACGACGCTGCGCTGGGATTCGCGCGACATGACGAACCCGCTCTTAGGCTCGGTGCACGACCCGATCTATCAGG
>ERZ773009.2643-NODE-2643-length-11348-cov-8.886921_pt1 | contig 11348 bp, 7 predicted proteins | sample MGYA00580663_ERZ773009 | MGnify/ENA primary metagenome ERZ773009 (study PRJEB29015, sample SAMEA2737969) | human oral metagenome | biome: human oral; feature: human-associated habitat; material: dental | place: China | collected 2026 ... | reverse complement strand
CGGGGGGACGAGGTCTATGTACGGGGGGACTTGTGGGGGACCGTCGAAACCGTTTACTCGCTCGGCCTGCGCGAAGACCCCAGTAGGGTGCGTTACACGCTTGTGTACCGACGCAGCGACGGCACAGTAGGGCTCAGCCGGCGCGGCGAGGGGGAGGTTCGGATGAGGCTGCTGACCCCGGAACGGCGCAACGCACTCGAAATCATGGACTACGTGCGCGACGAAGTGAGGGGCCGGGCGAGGTGGGCGGGCGCCTGGCAGGAAAACACGGGGCGCTCCACGAAGTGGAGGGCCGAGAAGGACTCGGCGAGGGCAGCGGCCACGTTGGCGAACGTGTGGGAGTGGCTGCGCAGAGTCCCACCGGGCTCGGCGCTCGAGGCCTATCTGACGGGCACGAGCAGCGCGAGCACGGGAGCGGAGCAGGACATCATCATGCCCTTCGCCTCCAACCTCGAGCAGCGCAGGGCTCTCGAAGCGGCGCTTTCGCACCAACTCTCCGTGATCGACGGCCCTCCAGGAACCGGCAAGACGCAGACGATCCTCAACCTGGTCACGACCCTTGTCGCCCAGGGGAAAACGGTCGGCATCGTCTCCGGAGCGAACTCGGCGGTCGACAACGTCGTGGAGAAGCTCACCGAGGAGGGGTACGGGTTCCTGGTGGCGAACGTGGGGAATCGGGAGAAAGTGGAGGCGTTCCTCCGCGAACAAGGGCGCCTCAGGGAGCTGCGGGAGGAGTGGGAGGCCACGGCCAGCCCCGGAGCCGACGGGACGCCGGTTGCGGTCGACCCCGATGGCCTCCACGAACGCGAGGCGCGCCTCGTCCAACTGTGGCAGGACGGGAGGGACATTCCCCGGATCCGGGCGGAACTCGCTGCGACGCGCAAGGAGCGCCAGCTCCTCGAAGTGAAGATCCGGGAGTCCCGGCGCCCGCTCCCGGACGTCTCCGGTTTCCCCGTCGTGAGGCGGGGCCCGGAGGCGCTGGCGGATCTGCTCGCCCTCGCGCGGTCAGCGCCCAAGCCCCACCGGGGAGTGCTCGGCCTCGTCGAAAGAATCCGCCGCTATTTCGCCTACGGCTCCCTCAAGGGGGTGCGGCTGGACGACGCCGACACGCAGGCCGCATTGCAACTGCAGTGGTACCGGGCCTACGAGGAGGAGACCGCCTCGCGGATCGAGCACGCGGAGGAGCGCTCCCGCAATGCCGGGGCCCAGGAGGAGGCGCGCGAGTACCGCAGCCAATCGCGGGCCGTGCTCGACAGGGCGCTCCGACGCCGTTTCACGGCCGCGCCCCGGGCCTTCCTCACGTCGACCGAGTACCTCAGCGCGCAGACCCGGTCCCTGCTCGCCACGTACCCCGTGGTCGCTTCCACCTGCCATTCGATCCGCGGGAACCTGGACGAGTCGGCCCTGCTCGACTGGGTCATCATCGACGAGTCCTCCCAAGTCGTCATCCCCGAGGGCATAGCGGCGCTGAGCAAGGCCCGCAACGCCGTCATCGTCGGGGACGAGAAACAACTGGGCCCCGTCCTGGCGGGGTGGAAGGACAGCCACCGCGAGCCGCCGGATCCCCGTTACGACGTGCGGTCCTTGTCGCTCCTGGAGTCCGTCAAGGCGCTCGGTGAGCTGGCCGGGATCCCGCGCACCCTCCTCAGAGAGCACTACCGGTGCCGTCCGGCCATCATCGAGTTCTGCAACCGCATGTACTACGACGGCCAGCTCATCGCGATGACGGATCCGTCCGACGCCCGGGAACCGCCCATGCGCGTCGTGCGCGCCGCTCCGGGCAACCACGCGCGCCGCCTGCCCCGTGGCCGGTACTCCCAGCGCGAGATCGACATCATCGCCCAGTTGGAGGATCTGCGACTGCTGGACCGCGGCGTCACCACAGGGGACAAAGACGAGTCGGGGGACTACGTGCTCGGGATCGTGACCCCCTACCGGGAGCAGGCGAACCGCGCGGGCGCGCGGGTGCGGCAGGAATCGGAGGGCAGTGGGCACGCGAGGTGGCTCGCGGAAACGGCTCACAAGTTCCAGGGCCGCGGTGCGGGCACGATCGTGTTCTCCACGGTGCTGGACTCCGACGACACCGCCGGCGGGGATACGGGGTTCTACGACGACTCGCGGATCACGAACGTCGCTGTTTCACGGGCGAAGGACCGGGTCGTCGTTGTGACCGCCCACGGAGGGGTGCGCCACAGCCGCAATGTGACCGCGCTGCTCGACTACATCACCATGCTGGATCCCGAGCAGGTCGTCGAATCCGACATCGTGTCAGTGTTCGATGTCCTCTACGCCCACTACTCGGACGCTGTGCGCCAGTACGCGCACAGCAAATGGCACGGCCCCAGCCGCTTCCCCTCGGAGAACATCATCGACGCGCTCCTGGGGGGCGTCCTCGCCGAGACGCGCTACGCGCGCCTGGGCTACCAGTTCCAGGTGCATCTGCGCGACGTGCTGCCGCACACGCGCCGTCTCAACGAGGAGCAGCGGCAGCTCGTCTGGCACGGCAGCGCCCTCGACTTCGGAGTGTTCTCCACGGTCACGCACAAACTGGTCCTGGGCATCGAGGTCGACGGGTTCCGCTACCACGAGGGCGACCCCGCTCAGCGCCGCCGTGATGCCTTGAAGGACCAGGTGATGCGGGCCTACGGCGTGCCCGTTCTCCGGCTGCCGACGAACGGCTCCAATGAGGAGGCGAGGATCCGGGCCGCGCTCGACGCTGTGGAGCAGGACCCCTTCCCCCCACGGTTCGCGTGAGGGGACCGTGGGGATCGGGCGCGCCCCGCCAGGCGCCCGCCCCGCGCTCCGCGGGGGAGGAACGCTGTCCCGGTTGCATCCAGGCGGCGCGGTCGGGGCGCCCCACGCGCCTTCCAAGGCGTCTCCGGCTCTTCGGTCCCGGTTTTCACGAATGCCGCTGAGAATCTGTACGAATGCTACTGTCCGTCACCATCCCCGCTTGTCAGTTCCGGTGCCGACAATGTGCGCACCTGTGCGCCATCCGCGCTGACTGCAGAAACGCTGAGTGTCTTCGTGGAGTTCTCGGTTAGCGATGACACTGACCGTACAGTCACAAGGAGACGAGACTCCATGGAGGCGACTGTGTCATTGTAAGTCTTCACACTCTTCTCCAAAGCCTTGCCCAGCTTATCCAAGTGTTGCGCCACATTAGCCATGCGCTCGTAGAGCCTGCGTCCCAGGGCAATGATCTCATCCGCCTGATCGTTGATCGCTGTGTGCGCCCACGCGCTCGCGCATGTGCGTGCTAACGCAAGAAGGGTGACAGGTGAGGAAAGAGCAACACCCTGGGAAAAACCGTGTTCCAACAGTGTGGGATCCGCGTGTAGAGCTGCTGACAGTGCTGCCTCAGAGGGGACGAAGAGGACAACCAACGCGGGGGATTTCCCAAGTGCGCGAGCGTAATCGCGCTTCGCGAGGGCATCGATATGTGCTCGCAGGGCCTTCGCGTGGCCCGCGAAGTGCTCGCGGCGCTCGCGTTCCGCATCCTCTCCTGCGCCGACAACAGCGCAGGCCCGCAGGTAGGAATCCATAGGGGCTTTCGCGTCGAGCGCGAGGAACCCTTCACCAGGTAGGTGGATCGTGACATCCGGCCGCGAACGGCGATTGCCTGAAGAAACTGCATAGGTCTCCCGGCCGTCGCGTTCCTGAACGACGGCGCCGATTGAGCGTTGCTCGGAAAAATCCACGTGCGGCATCATGCCGGAAACCTCGAGGATGCGGACGAGCTCCACTTCACCCCATGTGCCGCGCGCGCTGCGTGAACGCAGGGCGCCTTCCAGTGATGCGGTCATCCGGGCCAGTTCGGTCTCACGCTGGGCTGCGGTCCGCAGTTGCTCGGAGAGCTTTCCGTGTTGTGCGGCCTCGCGTTGGGCGTCGGCGCGCAACTGTTCTGCGAGAGCGTTGTGCTGATCGGCGCGCTGTCGCTCCATTGTTTCAACGCGTACGCCCATTTGTTCTAACTGCGTGCGGATAGGGGAAAGCGCAGCGACGATGGCGTTCTCCCTCGTCGCGGCGGCTTCAGCTGATTGGGTGCGTGCCTGCCACTGTGCGACCTCGGCGCGCAGCGCGGTGATTTGATCCGCATTCTGCTGAATCGTAGCGCCTCGTTGGGCGACCGCCCCGAAGTATCCGAGCGCAGCGCCGATAATGATACCGATCACGAGGAAGAGGATGGAAGACATCATGCCAGAAGTGTAGGCGTCAACATTTCGTCTGGAATCTACATGAGGGGCGTGTGGTGAACGTGTTGTTCAATCGGTGTTCATTTATTTATCATTTCGTCACAGATCGCGGCTAATGAACTTTGTTCAGATGCTGGCGAGCTGTTCATCGGTAGAGGCTATCAGTACAAGAGCGGGGCGCATTCCGTGCGCATTCGAGTCGACGAGGTGCTTGGGTCGTGAAACAGCTTCAGTGTTCCACGGTCTGTTTCACGCGCTGTGCCTCTCGCTGCGGCCACGCGGATGCAGGACGACGACTCGAACGCAGAGCCCGTCAAGCCTCGAAGCGATCCTGCCCCGCGGTCCCGCCGGGGGCGGCGCGATGCAGCACCGGCGCAAACTCACAGCCCCACAACAACCCGTGTCTCCGTGCGGGCGGCGCGATGGCTCCGCGACCCGCCTCGCACGGTCCCACCCCGCCTCACAGTGACGCGCGCGCCCGCGTGCGGCGTACTCCCATGGCGACTGAGAGGATCGCCAAGGCGAAGAGGGCGCAGATCCCGCAGTCGGCCAGCAGGGGGAGGAGCGCTTCCGCGGACGTCGAGGTGGCGGCGTACGCCCCGGAGAGCGCCTGGTCCACCCAGTACCCGGGTGTGAGCCTGGCGGCCCGGGCGACGGCGTCGGGCAGCCAGTCGATGGGCACCCAGGTCCCGCCCAGGAAGGACAACGCCATGCCCCCGATATTGGCGATGGCGTTGGCCGCGTTCTCGCCCAGGCCGATCTGCCCTATGAGGAACCCCAGTGACACGGCCACGAGCGTGTAGGCCCCCAGGGCGGCGCCGACCACGCCCAGCAGCGGCGCGGACGCCGCGAGGGCGCTCATCCCGAAGACGGCCACTCCCAGTCCGAACACCCACAGCCACCCGACGGCGCCGACGACCAGGCAGGCGCCCAGCACACCGAGGCTGTGGGTCCCGCTGCCCACCGGCGCCGCAGTGAGGCGGGAGCGCACGGCCCGGCGCCCCAACGACGCCATGAGCGTCGCGATCGCGACGACCGCGAAAGCCAAGAGCGGGTACAGGGAGAACCGGGCGTAGACGAGGAGGCTGTGCGGCAGGGGGGTGGCGTCCTGGGCGATCCTCTCGGTGGGGGCGCAGTGGCGCATCGTCTCCTCCGCCAGGGCGACGGCCCGGGCCGGGTCGTCGGTGAGCGCGGACAGGTAGTCGGCGACCTTCCCCACGTAGGAGTCGGCGCGCACGTCCATGAGTGCGCCCGAGGCCGACTCGTACCCGATGACCGTGTCCATCTGCGGCGGCCCGCCCCCGCCTCGCGCGGCCCGCTGCAGCGCCTCCCCGTAACCGGCGGGGATGATGAGGATGTAGCTGATGCGGTTCTGCGCGGTGGCGTCCTGGATGGCCCGGGTGGAGTCCTCCAGCGGTTTCGCCTCGCCGACGGACTCGATGTAGTCCTTGATCCCCCGGGAGATGGTGGAGCCGTCGCGGTCGATGACGGCCACGCTCGCCGTCGCCTGCTTGACCTGGTGGGAGGACCCCTCGGACCGGGCCAGGCCGGTGAGCAGGCCGAGCATGGACAGGAGCACCAGGTAGACCAGGACGTACGCCCGGTGGGCGGCCACGATCCTCAACGACGTTCTAAAGGTGCTCATGGGTCATCCTCCTGGCGCGGATCAGGGCGATTGCGAGGAACAGGCCCGTCATGCCCGCCAGGACGGCGCAGCTGCGGGCGAAGGGCTCCAAGGAGTCGTAGTAGAGCAGGGCGTAGAAGCAATGGGATGCCTGCCACAGGGGGTTGGCCTGCGCCAGGAGCGGCGCGTTGAGCTCGACCGCGTTGGCCACGGACTGCGCGCCGGGCCCGTACAGGCCGGTGAACAGTGACAGGAGGCAGGTGATCGCGGAGACCACCCCGATCCCGGCTCTGCCTGCCGATCCCAGGGCGGCGCCCCCGGCGCTCGACATGAGGCTGGCGGCCCCGAGCGCCACGAGACACAGGCCCACGTGCGGTCCGAAGTCCACTCCGACCACCGCGGCGATGAATGCGAAGGCGATGAGCAGGCAGACCAGGACGCACGCCCAGGAGGCCGTGAGTGTGGCGGTGAGGACCTGCCACCTCGGCAGGCCCGCCAGGATGCGCCGCGCCCCCAGGGGGGAGGAGGCCATGATGCCCTGCACGGCGACCATGGTGACGGTCGTGCCCATGCCGCTGGCGAAGGCGAGCAGCGCGAAGTAGTAGCGGGTCGCGGGTTTGACGGGGTTCTGCGTCACCGAGACCGGGCGGGTGAAGGAGCGGTCGGCCCCCGCCCCGGCCACCTGTTCGGGCGGTGCGCCCGCTTCGGCCAGCGCCCGGTGCTCGGCCGCCGCCTGGGTGTAGGAGTCCATGACCACCCGCAGGACCCGGGTCGTCTCAGCCTCGTTGCCCTTCTGGGACACGTGCAGCACCGGCCCGCCGTCCTCGACGGCGAGGTAGCCGTTCGTGTCGCCCCGTTTCGCGGCGGCCTCGGCCTCGGACGCGGTGGAATGGGAGACTTTCATGATGAGGCGCGGGTCGGCGCCCTCGGAGGAGACGCGCTCGACGACGGCGTCCAGTCCGGGGGCCGCCCAGTACGCGTCGTCCTGGACGACGCCGAAACTCATGGGGGTGGCCTCGTAGGCCTTCTCCAGGTTGGAGAACTGCGCCATGAAGATGAGCGACAGCACGACCGGGAAGCCGAGCGTCCACACGAGCAGGATGCGGTCGCGCAGGAGCCGGAGCACCTGGTAGCGGAAGACGGTCACCATGTCAGGCCGCCTCGTCCCGCAGCGCGCGGCCGGTGATCTCCAGGAACACCTCGTTGAGGGTCGGGGGCTCGGAGACGACCCGGCCGCAGGTCGCGCCGACCCCGGCCAGCGCGCCCATGACGTCGGAGAGGTTGTGCGGCCCGGCGGCGCACTCGATGAGCGCGGTGGGCGCCTCGTAGGCGACGGAGCGCACCCGCTCGAGGCGGCGCAGCGCCTCCAGGGCCTCCTCGCCCAGGGGGAGCGGGTCGACGACCTCCACCCGGATGCGCTCGCCCGTGCCGATCATGGCCTTGAGCTCGTCGGAGGTGCCCGAGGCCACCTGGCGTCCGCGGTCCATGATGGTGATCCGGTCGCACAACTGCTCCACCTCCTCCATGTAGTGGCTCGTGTAGATGACGGTGGCGCCCTCCTGGTTGAGGCGCTTGATGCCGTCGAGGATGGCGCTGCGGCTCTGGGGGTCCACGGCCACCGTGGGCTCGTCGAGGATGATGAGGTCGGGGCGGTGCGCGATCCCGCACGCGATGTTGAGGCGGCGCAGCAGCCCGCCCGAGAGCCTCTTCGGTTTGAAGACCGCGAACTTCTCCAACCCGACGAAGGCGACAGCCTCGGAGACCATGCGCCGCCGCAGGCCGCGGTCGCGCACGTACAGGGCGCAGAAGGCGTCGACGTTCTCGGCCACGGTGAGCTCGTCGAAGACGGCGACCTCCTGGGGCACCACGCCGATGCGGCGCTTGAGGCCGTAGGCGGTGGGCGACATGGGCTCGCCGAACACGCGGATCGCCCCCTTGTCGTAGGAGAGCAGTTGGAGGAGGCAGTTGATCGTCGTGGTCTTGCCCGAGCCGTTGGGGCCGAGCAGGCCGACGACCTCGCCCCGCCCGATCCTCAGGGACAGCCCGTCCACGGCGATCAGCTCCCCGTAGCGCTTCACCAGGGACTCGATCTCGACGGCGGCGCTGGTCCGACTGTCGCTCTCACGGGGGGCGCTCGCCCGGCCGTCGGTCCTGTGCGTGGTGTCCGCCGGATTGTCGTTCCCGTGGGCGGTGTCCGCCCGGCCGTCGCTCCCGCTCGGGATGCTCGCCCGGTTGTCGTTCCCGGGCGCGGTGCCCGCCGTTCCGGCTCTGCGCTGCCGGTCTGTACTCGTCCTGGTTCCGCGCGCCGGCTCCGCGTCCCCGCCCGCCTCGTTCCGCTGCGCGCCCTCGGCGCCGTTCTCGGAGTCCATTCCTCCCCGCCTTCCTCATGTCGGTGCGTTGGCCCCGTCCCCCCAATCATCCCGACGAGGCGGGCGCCGCGGAAGTGCGGGAAGTCATGAGTGCGGAGGGAGGGCATGACTTCTGTCATGACTTCGACGGGGTTCTGCGGACGCGGGGCGCGCCCGGCCCTTGATCGCCGATAATCGGGGCATGAGGGTCTTGGCGGACAAAGGCGCGCTCCTGTGCGGATGCCTCCTGATGTGGAGGGCGGACACCGCCACCGTGGTCTGGCTGCTGCTCGCCGTGACGGTCAGCGGACTGGCAGTGGTGGCGGAGCACTGGCCCTGGTTCGCCGCCGTCCCGGCCGCCTACCTGCTGGTCGCGGCGCTCGCGGCGGCCCCGGCTGTGGGCGCGCCGCTGGCCGTCTACGACCTCGCCCGGGCCAGTGCTGGTCGTCCGCCGTGGCAGCGCTCGGCAGCCGCCGCCGTGTGCGCCCCGATCGTGGTCGCGGCGGTGGGCAGGGGCGAGCCAACCGCGGTCTACACGGCGGCCCTGGGGGCGGTCGCCGCGCTGCTGGCGCTGCGCACCCGCCAGGGGGAGGCCACCCGCCAGAACCTGAACGCCGCCCGCGACGACCTGCGCGAAAGGGTCCTGGCCCTGCAGGACGCGAACGCCCGGATGCTCCAGATGCAGGACGACGAGCTGCGCGCCGCCGCCCTGTCCGAGCGCACGCGCATCGCCCGCGAGATCCACGACGGGGTCGGGCACCTGCTCACCCGCCTCCTGCTGCGGGTCAAGGCCCTTCAGATCACCCACCGCGAGCATCCCGGCGTCGTCACCGACCTGGCCGCACTGGATGACGGGCTCGACGAGGCGCTGGACTCCATGCGCCGCTCCGTCCACGCCCTGTCCGACCAGGGGGAGGACCTGGCGGTTTCCCTCAACCTGCTGGGCTCGCGGAGCGCCATCGCAACAGTGGACGTGGACTGCTCGCTGGACGCGGAACCGCCGCGCACGGTTTCACGCTGCATCACGGCCGTCGTGCGCGAAGCCCTCACCAACGCGGCGCGGCACGGCGGCGCAGCCTCGGCGCGGGTCACCGTCATCGACTACCCCGCCTTCTGGCAGGTCACGGTCGACAACGACGGCGCTGTTCCCGCCGGGGACGCGGAGCCGGACGGCGGCTCGCCCGGCTCCGGGGCCTCCCCCGGCAGTGCGCCATCGGACCGCGGGTCCGGGCTCGGGATGCCAGGCGTCCGAAGGGCAGGGCTCGGGACACCATCCGTCCGAAGGTCCGGGCTCGGGGCGCCAGGCGACGGCGTGATCCGCCCCGGCCTCGGACTGCGCGCGATGACGGACCGGGTCGAGGCTCTGGGCGGGACCGTGCGGATCACTCCCCGCCCCCGTTTCACAGTGTTCGCGACGATCCCGAAAGACAAGGACGGTGCGGTATGAGGGTTCTCATCGTCGATGACGACGCCATCGTCGTCCAATCGCTGGCGACCATCTTGTCAGCCGAGGACGGCATCGACGTGGTCGGCACGTGCTTGTCCGGCGCGGAGGCGGTCCAGGAGTTCCGGCGGCTGCGCCCCGACGTGCTCCTCATGGATATCCGCATGCCCGGTGCCGATGGGCTCAGCGCCGCGGAGGAGATCCTGGAGGGGGACCCGCAGGCGCGCATCGTGTTCCTCACGACCTTCTCGGACGACGAGTACATCGTGCGGGCCCTGAGAATGGGGGCGCGCGGCTACCTCATCAAACAGGACGTCGCCCAGATCGCCCCGGCACTGCGCTCCGTCATGGTCGGCGTGTGCGTCCTGGAGGGCGACGTGCTCGAGCGCGGGGCCTCCATGGGCATGCGCGCCTTGCCCGCCCCCGCGCCCGGCAGTGGGTCGGGGAAGAATGGCGGCCGTCCCGGGGCGCACGGAGATCCGGGCGAGCCCGCGGGCGCGGTGGGGGTCCCGGACCCGAGGAGCACGGTCTTCGCCTCGTTGACCGACCGCGAGTACGAGGTCGTCGAGGCAGTGGCGGCCGGCCTGGACAACGCCGAGACGGCGGAGAGGCTCTTCATGAGCGAGGGCACGGTGCGCAACCACATCAGTTCCATCCTGGCCAAGACGGGGCTGCGCAACCGCACGCAGGTGGCGGTCCGGTACTACCGCGCCGGAAGGTGAGGAATCCCGGTCGGCGGTCGCAACGGCCAGTCGGAGCAGGCACTACCGCAGGCGGGCGCGACTGCCGACGGGCGGGGGCTGTCCGTCTGCGGGGTCCGTCCGCGCTGCCCGTTGCGCCTACTGGTCCAAAATGCGTCTGGGTTTCGCTGCATTCGGACGGCTTAGCCGCGGGTTGGTCCAAAATGCGTCTGAGTTCAGCGGTTTCGGCCCGATCTGGGCGGATTCGGGCAGACTCAGACGCATTTTGGAACACGTGCCCGCCGTGCCTCCGTTCCCACCCGAGACTCAGACGCATTTTGGAACACCAGACGACCTGCCGAACACTACGCCACCATGTGGAGATCCACTGCCACGCCGCGGACAGCGCGCACCGATGGACCAGCAGAAGACGCGCATCGCACGGCGTCCCCGAACCTATGAATGCCTCCACACACGCTGTCGGACCTTGGTGCTTACCCGCTACCTCAGGCAGGCTGACTCTGCTATCGTTCCGCTCATGGGCACCAACGACGGATCGACCTCATCTCCGCGCGAACCTGGTGGGGAAGCGGCGCGGGAACCGGGTGAACGGGTTGCGCGCGGATCTGATGGAGAAGCGGATCGCGAGCCTGACGGAGCAACGGCACAGGGGCAAGGCGAACTGGTCGCGCGGGCGCCGGGCGCCACTCTCATTGAGGTTTTCCCGGAGATCGCGCTCATAGTCGGCGAGTCGCTCAGCGCGCTGCGCGACGAAGTCACAAGCGATCTGGTCGAACTGCCTTTCGGCGTTGACCATGTCGAACTGGACAAGGTGCTCGGAACAGCGGGCGTTCTCGCACAAACGGCTTCCGCTGCACTAGCGGTCGGGAACCTGCAGGGGCTCGTGCGCCTCACCCCGGACACCGTGGCAGCGATGAACGGGGAGCTGAAACCCCTCGTGAGCGGCGGCGACAACCTCGGCGTCCTGACGGACGCGGGCGGGCGGTTCGCCAGGCAGGTCCGTTGGAAGCCAGTCGGCCCGCAGGTCGCTGGGGG
>ERZ773009.2640-NODE-2640-length-11356-cov-11.534466_pt1 | contig 11356 bp, 11 predicted proteins | sample MGYA00580663_ERZ773009 | MGnify/ENA primary metagenome ERZ773009 (study PRJEB29015, sample SAMEA2737969) | human oral metagenome | biome: human oral; feature: human-associated habitat; material: dental | place: China | collected 2026 ... | reverse complement strand
AGTTCTGCGTCGAGGGCGGCGGACGCGGCGATGCGGACGGAGACAACGCCAAGACCCTCAGCGGAGCGGGCACGCCCGGTATCCTTCATGGCGCATACAGCTACCTCCTCCAGAACGAGGACGGACAGGTCGTCGAGGCATACAGTATCTCGGCGGGGCTGGACTATCCCGGGGTCGGCCCCGAGCATTCCTTCTTCAAGGACGAGGGCATCGTCACCTATGTCTCTGTAACGGACAAGGAAGCGCTTGCCGCATTTCAGCGTCTCTCGCGCATCGAGGGCATCATCCCCGCGCTCGAGAGTTCGCACGCACTCGCCTACCTCGAAAAACTTATGCCCGAGACGAAGGCGGGCGAGAACGTCGTCGTCTGCCTCTCGGGGCGCGGCGATAAGGATGTGCAAATGGTCGCAAAGGAACTGGGGGAGAAGATCGCATGAGCAAGCGTCTGGATGAAAAACTTGCGAAGCTCCGCGCCGAGGGACGCACGGGGCTCTATATCTACGTCACGGCGGGCTGCCCAAGCGCAGAGGCGACCGTGGACATCGTGCGCCGCGCCGAGGAGGCGGGTGCGGATGTGATCGAGCTTGGGCTGCCGTTCTCTGATCCGATGGCGGATGGTCCTGTTATTCAGGAGGCGAGCGTCATTGCCTTGAAGCAGGGCATGACAATGAAGAAGGCGCTCGAGATCGTCAAGGAAATCCGCAAGCATTCGGAGATTCCTCTGATCGGCATGGGCTACATCAATATGGTGCATCACTACGGCTTTGAGAAATTCGTCGAGGATTTCAAGGCGGCGGGGATGGATGGCGTAATCTTCCCCGACGTGCCGCACGAGGAGTCTGCCGATATGCGCCGCATCTGTGCTGCGCATGACTTCACACTCACGGAGTTCATTACGCCCGGCACAACCGAGGAGCGTATGGCGGAAACGTGCAGGGACGCACGCGGCTTTATCTACTGCATCTCGAACTATGGCGTCACGGGCGTCAAGGAAATCGACTACTCCATCATCGGCGGCGTCTGCAAGGCGGCACGCCGCTATACGGACGTACCGCTCGCCATCGGCTTCGGCATCGGCACACCCGAGGCGGCGGCACGCGCGGGCAAACAGGCGGACGGCGTTATCGTCGGCAGTGCGGTCGTCAAGCAGATTCTCGAAGGCAATATCGACGGCGGTATTCAGCTGATTGCCGATATGCGCAAGGCGCTCGATGCGTAAATGAATAAAAGGCTCACCTGCCGCGTAGCGGGTGAGCTTTTCTGCTTGTTTGGAAAGGCGGGGCATTATGAAATACCTACTCGATACAGCGCATCTCGACGACATCCGTGAACTTTCCGAATACCTCCCCATCGCGGGCGTGACGAGCAATCCAACCATTGTAAAGAAGGAAGGGGCGATTCCCTTCTTTGCCCACATGCGCGAGATTCGCAGCATCATCGGCAATCTGCGCCCTCTGCACATCCAGGTGACGGCACGGGATTACGACGGCATGATGCGCGATGCGGATGCCGTGTTTCGGAATGTGGACGAAAAGGTCTATATCAAAGTTCCGGTCGACTTTACGGGTGTCAAGGTCATCAAGGCACTGAAACGCCAGGGGGCGAATGTCACGGCGACAGCCGTTTACGGCATGGATCAGGCGTTCATGGCACTCGAAGCGGGCGCGGACTGCATTGCACCATATTTCAACCGCATGGAGGCACTCGGTGTCGATGCAGCGTCTGTCGTAGGCAACATCGCGGGCATCATCAATCACTACGGCTACGAGACGGAAATCCTTGCGGCGAGCTTCAAGCAGCCCGCGCAGATCGACCGCGCCATCCTCGCGGGCGCACACTCCGTCACAGTCGCTCCCGATGTCCTGCGGCAGATCTTTGCGAAGAAGGTCGTGACGGAGGCCGTGGCAGCATTTGCCGATGATTGGGCAGGACTCTACGGCGGCAAGACGCTTGCAGAACTTGAGAACTGAAATTACGTTCGAGGCACTATAGATACTCCCTTTGGACTTTCACATGAAGGTTCAAAGGGAGTATTTTAATTTGAATCAATAATATATGACAAAATAGAAGGAAAATTTATAAAAATATAGAATTATATGAATGGAGTGTGATAGAGATGAAAGAACATCTTGCACATATACGCCGTGATGAGTCGGCAGAGCAGACGATACGTGCCCATCTCCTGCGCGTGGGCGACCTTATGGCGGCATATGCAGCAGGTATCGGTCTGTCATCGACGGCGCGCCTCATCGGCATACTCCATGATCTCGGCAAGTGTACGGCGGAGTTTGCAGAGTATCTTGACTGGTGCCGTAAGCATCCGGGAGATTACAGCCGTGCAGGTGATGTGGATCACTCGACGGCGGGCGGACAGTTGCTGTTGGTACAGTATGGAAGAAAGAATGCAGATTATAGGTTTGTTGCAGAAATCGCATCGCTTGTGATTTTTTCACATCATACTGGCTTACTGAATTATTATGGACAAGATGGAAAAGATGAATCTTCTGATTTTCTTCGCCGTAACGATAAGGCGGATATACTCTCTCGGGTCGATCTCAAATATTTTTTCAGTGAAGTGATTGCGGAGGAAGAACTTAATAGAATATTTGAACAGTCGATTTATGAGATTGCCGATTTGGATGCGAAAATTGCGCGTGCCGTACATTGTCCGGATGACAAGATGAATGAAGCATATTGTTTTTACTGGGGCATGGTACACAAACTCCTGCTTAGCATGCTGGTTGACGCAGATCGCCTGGACAGCGCGGAATTTGAGCTGGATAGACCACTGACGGATGAATGGGAAACTGCTGAGATATGGGCGGATTTCTCTGATAAATTGGAGTGTAAACTTGCGAGTTTTTCTCTCCCAAAGGAACCAAAAGCAAAAAAGATCGCACAGCTTCGCCAAAAGATCAGTGATGATTGTTTGAAAGCCGCAGAGGAGGAGCCGGGAATTTTCAAACTTTGTGTCCCAACGGGCGGAGGAAAAACGCTGGCAAGCATGCGTTTTGCACTACAGCATGCACAGAGATATCAAAAGAAAAGAATTATCGTCGTCATTCCTTATACCTCGATCATCGACCAGAATGTTAAAGAAATTCGCGATATTTTCCACATGGATAGAGCGATTCTGGAGCATCACTCCAATGTCGTTACCGAGGCGGACGGAGAAGACACGGAGAGTATGGACTGGCGCCGTATCCTGACAGAACGATGGGATGTGCCCATCATATTTACAACACAGGTGCAGTTTCTCAACACACTCTTTGCTGGCGGGAACAGTTCCATTCGCAGGTTGAATTCTCTGCAGGACAGTATTGTAATCTTTGACGAGATACAGACTCTTCCTGTACGATGTACTTTCCTTTTCAATGCAGCCATGAATTTTCTTAAAGACTTCTGCCGCATTACAGCGGTTCTGTGTACGGCAACTCAGCCGCCTTTGGAGAGCCTGGCTGTTTCAATCAATCTCAGTGAAAACGCAGCCCTGACCTCGGATATTGAAAAGACATTTGAAGGATTCGAAAGAGTAGATGTTGAAAATTGCTATTGTGACGGAGGGTGGTCTGCGGAGGAGATTGCCTCAGAAATCTGCAAAAGCGTGGAAGAAATCGGGGATGTACTCTGTATTGTGAATCTCACAAAAAAAGCGAAGGAAATCTATCAGGCTGTTTCGGAAAAGATACAGCTTTCAGATAAAGAGATACGAACTGTACACCTTAGCACGAGGATGTGTCCAGCACATCGTAAAGAAACATTAAAAGAAGTTCGAATTGCACTTGATGGAGGTAAAAATCATCCGGAGAAAAGGCTTGTTTGTATCAGCACCCAGCTAATCGAAGCGGGAGTTGACGTGTCTTTTCCCGTGGTCTATCGTGCTATGGCTGGATTCTCCTCCATCGCGCAGGCTGCGGGGCGATGTAATCGGCACGGGGAAATGGAGAAGGGGCTAGTTCGGGTCTTTGACTGTGCTGATGAAAATCTTGATCACTTGAAAGACATTCGTCACGGGAAAAATATTGCTCGCGTTATGCTTTGTGATAGAGCGGCAAATACAATTTTAAGCCCCTCAATCATGCAGGAGTACTTTCGCAGGTTTTATGCTGGACGTACTGGGAAAGAAATGCGATATCCTCTGAGCACTCAAAATACAATATTTGACTTATTGAGCGGCAATAGCGCAGGTGTGCAGGCTCGTATGGGGCGCGGGGATAGGATCTCTTCTTATTTTAGGCAGGCATTTCGGGATGCGGGGCATGCTTTTACCGTCATAGATTCGCATACCGATGCCGTGCTGGTTCCCTATGCGGGCGGGAAGGATATGATTGTCGCGTTTGATGACAGGATTTTCGACAGGAAATCAATCGGAAAGCAGATGAAAGCGGCACAGCAATACATGGTTAACCTCTTTTCGTATGAAATAAAAGAACTCGCAGGACTTGGCGCAGTCTGGCGGACAGAGAGCGGGGTGATGGCGCTGCGTGAGGAATACTACAATGAGGCGTTCGGTGTGCAGACAGAGGAGCAGGAGAATACTTACTGCTCCATTTAAGGAGGTGAACATATGAGAAATTCGATTGAGTTTCAGGTCTATGGGAGGATGGCTCTCTTTACCGATCCAATCACAAAGATTGGCGGTGAGCGTTCTTCCTACTCCGTGCCGACGTATCAGGCACTAAAGGGAATTACCGAAAGCGTGTACTGGAAACCTACATTCTATTGGGTGATCGACGAGGTGCGTGTTATGAATCGGATCACGACACAGTCGCGTGGTGTGAAGCCGATGAAGTATAGCGGTGGTCGTAACGAACTCTCCATCTATACATATCTGAGCGATGTATGCTATCAGGTGCGTGCGCATTTCGAGTTCAATCTGCATCGCAAGGAACTGGCGGCAGATAGGGATGAGCATAAGCATCACAATATCGCAAAGCGAATGGTGAAGCGCGGCGGACGGCGGGACATCTTCCTCGGTACGCGTGAATGTCAGGGCTATGTCGAGCCTGTGATCTACGGCGAGGGAGTCGGATACTACGACAAAGCAGGTGAGATGCCGCTCGGCACGATGTTCCACGGATTCAACTATGCCGATGAGACGGGCGGCAATATGCTCCAAGTGCGCCTTTGGCAGCCGGTAATGGAAGACGGTGTGATTCGTTTCCCGCGCCCGGAGGAATGCCGTCTTGTGCGCGACATTCGCAAGGTGAAGAGCAAGCTCTTCGATAAGAACAGCGTTACCTTTGCTGCAGATGAATGGGAGGAATTGGAAGGGGGGAGATTATGAGCTGGATGGAACAGCTGGTTCAGACCTATGATGAGAACGAGCGCTTTGTCGGCGGAGATAATGTTGATGGGGTGAAGGTTGCTTTATCTCCGATAGGGTATAGCATACATGATGCATGGCTCGAAGTAGTATTGAGAGAAAACGGAGAATTTATTGATGCATTTGAACTTCCTAAGGAAGAACGGGCAACCCCTATGCCTTGTACGCCATACCCAAGAACATCAAAAGCAGTGCCGCATCCGTTGTTTGATAACCTGTCGTATGTGTCTAGAGACTACCAGAAATTTATTGAAAATCCATCAAAGAAAGATAAGGAGTCTTATGAGGCCTATAAAGAGCTTCTCACAAAGTGGGTGAAGCAAGAAGATTCTCCATTGATTGTGCGAGCAGTTTATGCATATATCAGTCAGCATGACTTAATTCATGATTTAATTGAAAGGAAGATTGCGACAGAGAAAAAAATAAAATCAAAGTTATCATCGGTTGTTCGATTTAGCATAGAGGGGCGTATTGATCCTTGGCGAGACAAAGAGGTACAAGACTCCTATAAAAAAATATATAGTAGTTTATTCTATGAGAATGCATCCAAGTCTCTTTGTTATGGATCAGGCAAGATGATGGTAACTGTTGAGAAACCTGATACCAGAGGAATTCGAACGCATGGAGATGGGACAAGGCTTATTTCTTCCAATGATGAAGACAATTTTACTTTTCGTGGACGGTTTGTTTTAGGAAAGGAATGTCTTTCAATTGGAGAAGAAACCGTTCAAAAATCGATGAATGCCTTGCGATGGCTTGTTGAGAATCAAGGAAAAAACGTTGATGGGCGTGTGTTCCTTGCATGGGGCAGAAACTCCGTGTCGATTCCTTCCGTCTTTGATGATACGGAGGGATTGATACACAAGCGCAGACCTATGGAGGCGGCGCAGCCGGATACTCTGAAAATGTGGGCTCAGAATCTGCATAAAGCGTTGGATGGCTATCGGCATGATTTTCGGCGTGCAAAGACGAGTCAGGTTAATGTCATAATCCTAGACGCAGTGACTGATAAGGGGCGGCTTTCTATCTGCTATTACAGCGAGATGGCGGGCGAGGACTTTATCGAACGAATCGAAAAATGGCATACAGCTGGTCAGTGGTATCAGCGAAATCAAGATACAAGGGACAAGAAAAATCCAGGTTGGTATCCACCCTACTTTGGAGTTCCTAGTCCACGAAAGCTGGTTTATGCATATCGTGGTGATAACGTCAGTGATAAGCAGCTGAAGATGGAACTTCATAGAATATTCTTCTCTATTGTCCAAGGCGTTCCATTGCCTGCAGATATTGAGCGAATGGCGTTTAGCCGAGTGGTAAAAAGGGCAATATGTGATCCGTTGGAAAAATGGGAGCATCTGATTTTAGAACCTGCCTGTTCTATTATTTGCAATCGGTTGAATCGCAAAAAGGAGGTATATACTGTGGCATTGAATGAGAGAAAGACCAATCGGTCATATCTGTTTGGTAGGCTGTTGGCTGTTGCCGATCAGATGGAGCGTGAAACATTCACTGCAGAGGAAAAGGGGAGTCGTATCACCAACGCAATGCGTTATATGAATATCTTTTCCTCACGGCCGGTTTCGACATGGGAAACCATACAAAAAAAGCTTCTTCCTTATCAGGCAAAACGGGAAAAGTATGGAGGAAAAGAAATAGCGCTTATCGATGAAATTATCTCTATGTTTGATGATGGGGACTTTTGCTCGAATGCACCGTTAGAGGTTGAATTCCTTTTGGGATTATCCTGCCAACGGCATGTGTTCAGAAAAGAGAATAAGAAGGATGCAATGAGAGAGGAGAATAAATGATGGCTGCTTTGGAAAAGAAAATTGATTTTATTGGATTTATCATTGTGGATCACTCGAATCCGAATGGAGATCCGTTGAATGGGAATCAGCCTCGTACAGACTACGATGGCTATGGGGAAATGTCCGATGTATGCATTAAGCGTAAAATACGGAATCGACTGCAGGATGCAGGAGAGAGAATTCTTATCCAGGCAGATGAACGTTCTGACGATGGCTGTGATAGTATTCGTTCTCGTGTAGAAAAACATCCAAAAGTTGGATTGATATTGGCGCAGATGAATAAGGGCAAAGGAAAAGGTCAAGGTGTGGAAAACAAAAGAGAAATGCGGCTAGAATTTGAAAGAGAAGTATGCAGAGCATGGATAGATGTTCGAACTTTTGGTCAGGTTTTTGCGTTAAAAAAGCAGGATAAGAGAAAAAACAAAGAAGAGGAATCTGAATCAACAGATACTGATGGCGTATCCGTCGGTGTGCGTGGGCCTGTCACAATCCATACTGCCGTCAGCCTCGATCCTGTCACTATCACGGGCGTTCAGATCACGAAGAGTGTCAACAATGAGCCGGGCGATAAGAAAGGCTCAGACACGATGGGCATGAAGTATCGTGTAGACTTCGGCGTATACAAATTTCAGGGCAGCATCAATGTCCAGCTTGCTGAAAAGACGGGATTCAGTGACGAGGATGCAGCAAAGGTCAAAGAGGCGCTGCTCACCATCTTTGAGAATGATGCCTCCTCCGCGCGTCCTGAGGGCAGTATGGAGATGAGCCGTTTCTACTGGATCGAGCATGCGAATAAGACAGGGGCGGCATCAAGTGCGAAGGTGCATCGCTCCGTGTCAGCACAGAAAAAGGATGGTGTAGATGCGCCGTCACGAATTGATGACTATGTATTTGACGATGCACCGCTCTATGAAATCGGTGACGTTCGCATTGAAAAATACGTTGAGGGAAGTCTGGTCGACTGATATGAGCTATGCTGAGGGAGAGTACCTCATGCTCTCGGAGATCCAGCACTACGCGTTCTGTCCGCGGCAGTGGGCGCTGATTCATCTGGAACAGCATTGGCAGGAAAACGTCCTCACCGTGGAAGGCAATGCCCTCCACGAAAAGGCGCACGACGAGAATATCAAGGAGAAGCGTGGGAAGAAGATCATCGTGCGCGGTATGCGCGTGGCATCCGCCCGACTGGGAATCAGCGGCGCTTGCGATGTAGTCGAGTTCCACGCCGATCCTGCAGGGATACAGATTCCATCCTACGATGGGCGATACTCTGTTATTCCGGTTGAGTACAAGCGGGGAAAGCCGAAGGAGGGGGATGAAGACGTTCTCCAACTGACCTTGCAGGCACTTTGCCTGGAGGATATGTTGGCTGCGGATATCCCTGTTGGCTATCTTTACTATGGGGAGATCCGCCGACGGGTCAAGGTGATGTTCTCGGATGAGCTGAAAGAGCGGATTCCCGTTCTTGTACAGGAAATGCGGCAATATATTCGGCGCGGGCATACGCCTATGGTCAAACGCCGCAAAGGCTGTACAAACTGCTCTCTGAACAATGTCTGCATGCCGAAGCTGAAAAGACTTGGATCGGCACAGCAGTATCTTGAAAGGAGGCTTGCAGAGGGATGAAGCCTCTTTTGAATACACTCTTTGTCAATCAGGATGAGGCGTATCTGGCACTGGATGGCGGCAATGTCGTCGTTCTTCGAGAGGATCGGGAACTTGCGCGTTTTCCGTTGCATAACTTCGAGCAGATCACCACCTTCGGCTATACGGGGGCAAGCCCTGCACTCATGCGGAAATGTGCGGAGGATAACATCGCGCTGACATTCATGACCCCCGAGGGACGGTTTCAAGCGCGTGTCATTGGTAGAACGAACGGCAATGTCCTGCTGCGCAGAGAGCAATATCGCCGTGCAGATGACGAGACGGCAAGCCTTGTCCTTGCACGGAGTTTCATCCTCGGAAAAATCTACAATGCGCGCTGGATCATAGAGCGAATGCGCAGAGATTATGCCATGCGTATTGATGAGGAGAAGTTTCAGAACGTCAGTGCATTCCTTCAAAACTCTTGCCGTGAGGTTATGCAGACCTCAGATTTGGAAACATTGCGTGGCGTCGAGGGCAAGGCTGCCGTCAGCTATTTCTCGGCGTTTGACGATATGATCCTCAAACAGAAAGAGCAGTTCTTCTTCACGGAACGCAACCGCAGACCGCCGCTCGACAACATGAACTGTCTCCTGTCCTTTCTATACGCGCTCCTCATGAATGATGTGGGGGCTGCGGTCGAGGGGGTTGGACTGGACTCCTATGTCGGCTTTCTCCACCGTGACCGTCCGGGCAGGCAGTCACTTGCGCTTGATCTTATGGAGGAACTACGGCCGTTGGCAGATCGCACGGCATTTTCTATGGTCAACACAAAGAAGATCAATGGTAAAGACTTTCGCTTGGAAGAGGGCGGCGCTGTGTATTTGACCGATGATGGGCGCAAGAAAATCATTGAAGCATGGCACGCACATAAAGAGGGAATGGTGACGCATCCGTTCTTGGAGGAAAAGATCAAGTGGGGTCTTGTCCCGCATGTGCAGGCATTGCTTCTGGCACGATATCTGCGCGGTGATCTCGATGCCTATCCGCCCTTTTTGTGGAAATAGGGGATTGCAATGTACGTTTTAATCACCTATGATATTAAGACAGGCGATATAGACGGACGCAGACGCCTGCGGCAGGTTGCACGAAAGTGCAGAGCCTATGGACAGCGTGTGCAAAACTCCGTCTTCGAGTGCAAGGTCGATCCCACGCAGTGCAAACAGCTGGAACTTGCATTGTTGGATATCATCGACCTGCAGGAAGACAGCCTTCGCGTTTACTATCTTGGCAAGGATAAAGGACCGAAGGTCAAGCATTATGGCACGAAAGAATCCTATGATTTGGAATCTGCCATCATCATCTGAGCATTTTTTCGGAGTGCGAAGGTGAAGTGAACAGAAAATACGGTGTAAAAATATAGGTGTGCGAACCATGCCGGAGGAGGGGCGTGGGGCAGAATGCCGAGAAAATCATATTTGTGGCGAGTAACACCCATAAATATGTGGCAAAAGGGGGCGCTCGTAACCTCGTTTGCTGTCGCGCCCCGCACGGGGCGCGTGGATTGAAACGTGCAGCAGTCCACGGATGGCGGGCGTACATGGGTCGCGCCCCGCACGGGGCGCGTGGATTGAAACGGGCTTAATATCCGCATACTCGTCGAGGATTACCGTCGCGCCCCGCACGGGGCGCGTGGATTGAAACAACACGCAGTACAACGCCGCTCTTGAAGCGCATTGTCGCGCCCCGCACGGGGCGCGTGGATTGAAACCGGGCTCTGCGATGGATATTCTCTCCTCCGGCTAGTCGCGCCCCGCACGGGGCGCGTGGATTGAAACGCAGAGCGAACGTCAATCTGGGATTATCGCCGCCGCCGCGTATATCTGCTCACGAACTATTGGAGCACGCACGCGGAGGATCTGCATCGCGTCTACTGGCTGCGCGAGCATGGATACGATCCATACGTCATGATCTACGACAAGCCGAATGCGCCGCGAGAGACGCGCCGATTGCAGCGATGGGTAAACAACAAGATCATATTCCGATCTTGTGAGAGGTTTGAGGACTATAAAGGATGAGGCGGTGGAGACGATGACACTCGGCAGTCTATTTGACGGCATCGGTGGGTGGCTTCTTGCGGCGTGTCATGCAGGAGTTACGCCCGTCTGGGCAAGCGAGATCGAGCCGTTCCCGCAATCCGTGACGGCGCGGCATTTTCCCAATGTTAAGCAGCTCGGGGACATTACGCAGATTGACCCAGACGAAATAGAGCCTGTGGATATTATCTGTGCGGGCAGCCCGTGTCAAGACTTATCCATCGCCGGAAAAAGAAAGGGGTTGGATGGTGAACGCAGTGGATTGTTCCGTACAGCAGTTGACATTGTTCGGAGAATACGAGCGTCCACGGGGGGGAGATCCCCGCGCTATTTCGTTTGGGAGAACGTCCCCGGAGCATTCAGCGGTAACAAAGGGGCTGATTTTAGAGCCGTACTTGAGGAAATCGGACAGACCGAAATTCCAGTACCTGATGGCGGGAAATGGGCACGCGCAGGGGTGGTTGAATGCGATGAGTGTCAAATCGCGTGGCGCGTCCTCGACGCTCAATATTGGGGAGTGCCCCAACGTCGCCGTAGAATCT
>ERZ773009.2638-NODE-2638-length-11357-cov-18.948416_pt1 | contig 11357 bp, 7 predicted proteins | sample MGYA00580663_ERZ773009 | MGnify/ENA primary metagenome ERZ773009 (study PRJEB29015, sample SAMEA2737969) | human oral metagenome | biome: human oral; feature: human-associated habitat; material: dental | place: China | collected 2026 ... | reverse complement strand
GGTGACTGTCCGCGTGCGTCGGATGAATCCCCGCCGCCTCGACGCGCCGCAGCTGCGCGGTGAGCTCCGCACGCACATCATCGAGGCTGACGGCTCCGCGCAGAAGCCGCACGGCAAATGCCGTGTGATCGTCCACGAAGACACCCGCCTCCGTCACGAGCGACGGGATCTCAGCGGGCGGCAGAACGGGATTGCCGTTCACGAGCGTCAGATGGATGCCGACCCCGAGCTCTGGGCTGCGTGCGGCAAGTTCTGCCGCATCGTCGAACGCCACGCCGCCGGGCATGAGCGTCGCCGAGCGCAGAACGCCATCCGCGACACCGCGCTCGACCGCGCGGTTGATGAGTGTGTGCCGTCCGAAATCGTCCGCATTCAGAATGATTTGTTTCAACGTAGTTCTTCCCCTGTGTTTTCAGTATCGCATGGTATTCTATCATAACGTATCATTAGAATGGAGTTTTGTCAAAAGTAATGATAAAAGGTGGCTGTGATAAATGTTACGGGAGCATGCATGTCCATAACATTTGACGTAGACTCAATAAAAGAAAACGAGGTGTTTGCGTGGAGCACACATTAAGGATGTGGTCTTCATAATATTTTCGACAAAAAATATGAAATTACCTTTTCTATATAGGACTTTTATAGTAAAATAGCATAGAAGATCTATCGGTTACAAAGGAGTATTACATGATCGTTGAAATCATCAGTGTAGGCACGGAGCTGCTCATGGGCAGCATCGTCAACACGAATGCACAGCATATTGCACGCGCCCTCGCGCACATGGGACTGGACGCATACTATCAGACCGTCGTCGGCGACAACCCCGAGCGGCTGCGCGCCGCGCTCGACATCGCGTACACGCGCGCGGACTGCGTCATCACCACGGGCGGGCTTGGCCCCACGAAGGACGACCTGACAAAGGAAATGCTCATCTCCTACTTTGGCTGCACCCCCGTCGAGGATGCGGAGGCACTGCGTCGTCTGGAGGAACGCGCGGCAAAGCGCGGCATTCCCCTCTCGGACAGTATGCGCAAGCAGGCGACCGTACCCTCGGGCGCAACGGTGCTCCAGAACGACCACGGTACCGCGCCCGGCGTCATCATCGAGCAGGACGGTCGTGCGTGCATCATGCTCCCGGGGCCTCCGAAGGAGATGAAGCCGATGTTCGAGACGGCGTGCGACGTATTCCTGCGCGCGAAAAGTGATAAAGTTTTTGTCTCCATGAACATCAAACTCTACTCCATGGCGGAAAAAGGGCTGCCCGTCGGCGAGTCGCCCGTTGCCGACCGCCTCGGCGCACTCGTGGACGGAGAGAACCCCTCCGTTGCCACCTATGCGAAGGAGGACGGCTGTCTCGTGCGCATCACGGCAGCGGCACCGACCGCAGAGGAGGCACGCGCACTGCTCGCCCCGACCCTTGCGGCGACGCGCGAAGCCATCGGCGAAGAGTACATTCGGACGATGGACGAGGACTAAATGCGGATGGGAATGTTGCGGAGGAGCATCGGGGGGCTCCTTGCCGTTTGTATGATACTGAGTGCCGTACCCGCAGGTGCGGCGGAAAAACCTGCGCCGCGCCATGCGTCGCAGAAGAACACGGGAGGAGCGGAGCGTGCCATGAAGGAGATTACGGCACAGGTGCAGCGCGTGCATCCCACACAGGCGCAGCAGGCGGCGCAACTCTCCTCCGTTCTCCTGCACTGGCAGCCCGTTCCTGCGGCAGTGCGCTATGCTGTGCGCGTCCTGCGGGCGGATGCACACGGGAAAATGAAGACACTCGACACCATGAACCGCGTCTATACGACAGGGCTCCATGTGCCGCTCGCCTCGTACGGCAGCACAGACAACCTCTACTGGACGGTGCAGCCGCTCGACTACGACGGCGCACCGATCGCGGCAGAGTCCACGCCGCGCCCCATCGTCGGTGAGACTGCAGATCCGGCTGCGCCGGTGCTGACGGCGCAGTTCGGCGAAATGCCGTATGCACCTCTCTATCCCGTCTACGCGTGGATTCCGCTGAGCGGACAACAGCATCACGAGGTCGAGGTCTATCGCCGCGCGGGCGGACGTGACATCTATCTCCATACGCTGCAGGCGGGCGAGTACGATGTCTACGATGATGAAGCGTTTACCGTGCCGGGCGAATACTTCTACCGCGTGCGCGGAACGACGGGGGCGGGCACACCGATCTCGGAGTGGTCGGAGAACGGCACATTCACCGTTGCTGACCGTACGCCGATTGCCGCACTCGGGGACAGCATCACACACGGCGGCGGCGCGATTACCGTCCCGCCCTCCTACACGCTTTACGACTGGGAGAGCTACTGCTCCGTCCCTGTGAAAAACCTCGGGCACAGCGGCGACACAACGGCGGCGATGCTCGCACGTTTCGAGCGCGACGTTTTGCCCTTTTCGCCGCGCGTCCTCATCATTATGGGGGGCGTCAACGACTACCGCGTCGGCATCTACGGTGCGGAGACGGTCCGCAACCTCGCCGCACTGCGTGAGAAATGCAGGGCACATGGTATCACGCCGATCTTTCTGACAGTGACACCGATCCGTCCCGCGATGATGACCGCGCGCATGACGATCCAGACACCGCCGTCCGATTGGTGGGCGCACCGTGACTACATCAACAACTGGGTCATGCAGCAGGAGTACAGCCTCGATGTCTCCAGTGTCCTCGCGGATGCGGATGGTGAGCTTGAGGCGGGGTATACGACCGACGGCCTGCACCCCGACCTCATGGGCAAAAAGTACATCGGCGAGCGCGTCGATGCCTATCTGCGCACGCATTTTGCATATGTCGCACAGCAGGCGGAACGGCACGTGCGCATCCTGAGAGAAGATAAAGGAATCGCTGATAAAATGAAGTCCGCGCTTCCTAAAGAGTAACGGGAGGGAGATCTATGCCTCGCAGCCTGCGCCTCGGCGCGATCCTGTTTCTTGCCGCCGCCCTCATTGGCGGCGCGTACACGGGCTACTGCTATCATCGTGACCGCACGCCCGAGGCGGCACTCCATCAGATTGCGCGCGCCGTCCTCACCGAGGATCGGAAGCTCTTTGCGGAATACGTCGATGAGGATGCCGTGCTCACCACCATGCACGAAGATGTGAGTACACTTCTCGCGGACAACATTGCCGCGCTCCACGAGCGTCATCCGCACGACTGGTTCTTCCGTCACGACAGTGCCTTTATGCGGGACTACATGGCGGAGCATCGTACGGAGTACATCGATGTGGCACGCATGGTGCTGACCTACTACTTCGACGCGGAGCGCGTGCCCGTGACGAAGGCGGAGGGCAATGCGCGCTGGGGCTCGGATGAACTGCGTGCCTTTGCCGCGCACTATACGGTCAATACGGAGCCGGCCGTGATCTCGGGCGACCGTGCGGCCATCGTCTGCCGCGTGCGCGGTGACGACAGTGACTATGGACGGCTTCTGCCCGAGGGCTCTCTTACGATGGAGCTTGAGCGGCAGGCGAGCGGACATTGGAAGCTCGTGCACATATGGACGGATATCGCGCGCGAACATGGTTTTTATGCTTTTGTTGACGCGGCGGAGCGATATTGGGAACTTCAAGGTTGGGATTAAGGAATCGCTGAATTTATCAGTGCTTCCTTAAGTGAAGGGAGAATGAGAGCATGAAGTATGAATTTACAAAAGACTATCTGACCGGCATTGATGAGATCGACAAGGAGCACGCGCGGCTCTTTGAGATCGCGAATGAGTGCTATGACCTCGTCATGGACGATGAGGCGATGGACCGCTTCGACAAGATTGTCGCACTGCTCGACGAGCTGCGCAGCTATGCGGCGACACATTTCGCCAACGAGGAAGCGTACATGGAGCGCATCCAATACGAACGCCGCTTCAGCGAGCGGTATCAGCACCTGCGCTTCATCCAGAAACTCAGCGAGATCAACCTCGACGACATCGATGAGAACCAGCAGGAGTATCTGCTTGGCATCCTCGACTTTCTGGCACGCTGGCTCTACGGTCATATCAAGGTCATGGACTGCCGCATTCCGAAGGAAGAGGACATTGCTGCGCAGAGAGCAGCGAATGAAAATGCCGCGACAGAGCCGCCTGCTCCGCAGCCGAAGGACGAGCCTGCTGCTGTAGAGCCGAGCGCGCAGCCGGAGGAGGAGACTCCTGCACAGGATGCCCCACTTGCGGAAGCTCCGTCGGATGCTGCCGAACCCGCCGCTGACGTTGAGACACCTGCGGAGGATGCACAGGAGGAGGCTGTGCCGGCAACAGACGAGAGCACGACGAAGAAGCCGAAGAAAAGCACCGCGAAGCCGAAGAAAACCAAGAAAAAATAGAGGCTGAATCCCGAGGGAGCGGCGAGAAAAAGATACGTTGTGGAGAAATGGGTGTATTGCGGAAGCACGGATAAATCTATGCCCATCCGAGGGACTTTTTTATCAGTGACTCCTTAGGAAAAGTGAGAAAGAGCCATCATGAAATACGAGTTTACCGATGATTATCTGACGGGCATTCCGTCCGTCGACGCGCAGCACAAGAAGCTTTTCGATCTGACGAACGAGTGCTATGAGCTCGTGATGGAGTGCACGGACGACGATAAATACGATAAGATCGTCGCGATTCTGGACGAACTTGCCGCCTATGCGGGTACGCATTTCGCACATGAGGAGGCGTACGGGGAGAGCGTGAAGGATCCGCACCGATTCAGTCACCGTGCCCTGCACCTGCGTTTCATGAAGAAGGTCGCCGAGGTCGACCTCGATGCTGTCGACGAGAACCAGCAGGAGTATCTGCTGAGCATCCTCGACTTCCTCGCACATTGGCTCTACGAACATATCAAGGGACGGGACTGCAAACTCCCGCACGCGCACTGAGCGCACAAAAACACCCCGCAATGAGCAGTTGCGGGGTGTTTTTGCTGTGTATTATATTTTAGGAGAGCTCTGGAAACCGTATCCCTTCCACGAGATACTGTTTCAAACGAAAGCCTGTAGATAATATAGCATATGAGAGAATGAAATTCAATAGCATGATGAAAAATAAGGCTATATAAATTTTATATCAGAAAGATAAAGGAAAGTTATTTTTCGATAAAAAAGAAGAAATTAGGAAGAAAGAACTATGTTCAAGTACACAAAAAAAATCTATAATGTAGATGGACAAAGGAAATGTCTCAAAATAGGCTGTGTACAGAATGCACAGGTCTGCAATACTCATAAGGAAATGAGGTGGCTGTCATGGCAGTCATATCACTTGCGACGGTTCTGGACGATCCGGCAAAACGGATTCCGATCCACGCGATGGTGCGTGCGGCGGCAATTTATCCCGCGAAGGATGACGATCTTATCGAGGGGATGCGTGCGCAGCGGCTCGCCTATCGGGAGGAGATTCGTCAGCTGCACCGCATGGACAGTGATGCGTACGAACTCGACATCGAGTCGCTGACGCGTTCGCTGCGCTCGTTGGAGGAGGATATCCACAGCGACGCGACGCGCGAGCTATTCGGCGATCCGTACATCGTCGAGCTGGGCGGACACGGTCCCGTGACCGATGCCGATGCGGCGTCGGCCTAGTACGCACGGAGGACACAATTCTGAACAACTGCATAGAACTGCAAACGAAAACCGCAGGAAGCTGAGTCGGTGGAATGACCGATTGAGCTTTCTGCGGTTTTTTTGTGCTGTGATGGATGATATGAAACGTCCTATGCGAACTCCACGCAAACGCTTAGTTACGCAAGCGGTCGGACACTTATCTGCCTAAATACCTGCGGACTTCTTAAACGCGCGCTGCGCGCTTGAACGAAAGAAATCCGCAGGGGGCAGAACGTGTCCTCGCTTCCGCTTGCTCCACTAGGGTTTGCTTAGGAGCAACGCACAGGTCTGTTATCAACCGATCACTGTTTCGTCTTGATCTGTTCCAAGATGAACGGATCCTTGATTTTCCCGTCCTCCGCAAAGAGGATAATCTTCGACATGATCTCCGCCGTCTTCGGATCCTCGTCGAGGAACGGCAGGAAGAGGCGGCCGCGGTGCTGACTGTGGACGGGCAGGACGTTCACCATTGCGCCCGCCTTCTGCTGCACGATGCCGCTGCCGAGGTGGACGGTATAGTCGCCGAGCGTTCCGTGGATATGCGCGTGCGTGCCCTCGAGACGGACGTTGTCGAGCTTAAAGAGCGGCAGATTGAACTGCACGATGGCGCGGCGCATCTCGATGGTCGAGTGGCTTGCCTCGGGGTCGACGCCGCCGACGTGCGCGACGGAGACGACGAGATCGACATCGCGCATGACCTCGGTGAAGATGAGGTCGGGCACATCGTCGATCGGCAGTTTCTTGAACGTCTTGCGGTCGAAGAAATCCACCCATTCGAGCGTCGGTGCTTCGATGTCGGCGGGCGAGAACCAGTCGGCGAGCGCGTAGATGCGTGCGATGATGTTCGCCTTGTAGTAGACGCGCTGCAAGCCCTCCTCGCCATCGACGACCCAGCGGCGCGTCTTGAGCAGCGCGACGGTTTTGGCGGGCTGGATCTGGTGTCCCGCGTAGCGACGGCTCGTTTCCTTGCCGTGTTCGTCCGCCGTCTTGACGTAGAGCTCGCGGAACACCTGCTTGAACGGCTGACGGATGCCCTTTTCAAAGAGATACTTCTGATACGCCGCCCATGTGCCGCTCTCATAGAGATCGAGCGCGTGGGCGATTTTCAGCTTCGTGTCGCCCGCGACCTCGGTGCGCGTGCCGTCCGCAGCGACGAGTGCGCCGTCCGCGTAGAAGCCGAGCGCATTCCCCGCGCAAAAGACGAGTGGCTTTAGGAGCGGCGCGATGACGGGGTTGTACTCCATGACATTCGCAATCTCGCGGGCGAGGAGCGGCGTGCCGTCCTCCATCATCTCTTCGAGCATCTTCCGCGCACGGCGGTACTGCTCCCGCAGGTTCTTCTCCGCTTCCTTCAGTTCGAGCACGTAGGCGTTCTTTTTCAGCTTGGCGGGGATGGATTTCAGCGGTTTTCCGCCCTTGGTGCAGGAGAGGGAGACGGCGCCGTCCTCTGCGACGGAGAGCCACAGCTCGACACCATCGACCTCCTTCGGGGTGAAATGGGCGGCGTGCGCCTTGATGAGCTCTGTCTCCGCCGTCCACACGAGGCGCGTCACATCGTCAAAACCGCAGGCACGCGCGAGGTTCGAGAGGGCAATCTCGACCGCCTTGCCCTCGCTCGCGCGGCGTTGTGCACCGAACTGACGGCTCTCCCTGAGGAAGTTTTGCAGGAATGCGTAGCGTGCGAGCATATCCTTCTCCCGTGCGCGTTTCAGGGGGATCAGCCCGCAGCACAGGACGAGATCCTTGTTGCGCTTTGCCGCAATCTCCTTCTCCACGTCCGCGAGCTTCATCACGCCGCGCACGGCATCGGCGAATTTACGCGCCCGCGCGTGCTTCGCGCCGTCGGAGATGTATTTCGCGCTCTCGTAGAGGAGGTCGAAATGCGCCTTGCCCAGCTCCTTGTACGCCGTGCGGAACCAGTCGATGTCGAACGCGCCCTCCTTCAGATCCTCGATGGGGATGGGCGTGTATTTGGCGATCATGCTCTCGCGATCCTTCGGGATGTCGCTCATATGCGCTTGGAAGTAGTAGCAGCCGCTCGCCATGCCGCGCCAGCCGAGGTGCGCCTCGATGAGCGGGATCCACTGTGGCGCGTACATTGCCGTCTCGACGAGGCGCTGCTCCGTGATGCCTGTTTCCGAGAGAGCCGCCTTCAGGTCTGCCGCCGTTTCGCCCGCACGCGGATGAGAGACTTTCAGCAGATGGCTGAGGGTCGATGCCTTTGCCTCGTTCGATCCGTAGTACCAACTGCCGCGGTCGAGTTTCAGCGCACCGAGCGCCTGTAGGATGCGCACGAGCGTCGGGATGCCCTCGACGCGGAGGATGCTGCGCACGGCGGCGGAGTGGCGTGCGGGGGTGTCGCCGCGCCGCAGTTCTGCCGTGACGATGCAGTCGATGACCCGCTGCCCCTCCTCCTTGACAAAGGCGAGCACGTCCTCCGTCTGTGCTCCTCTAAATTCGGGATCACTTGGGTTTGGCAGTTTGCCGCTGCGATAGCGTTCGAGTACCTGCACGCGATTCGTTTCCACTGCTTTTTGTTTGCGTGCGGCATCCGCGCTCATCCCGTCCGCCTGCGTGCCGAGGAGCATCTTGTAGAACGCGTCCTTCTTCACCATGCCGAGGAGATGTGCCTGTGCGTGCTCGATGATGCCGACCATGCCGGATTCCAGCTCCTGCTCCGTGCGCAGCAGCTGTGCTTCGAGCCGCTCCATCATGCGGTATCGCAGGGCATAGGACGGTGCGAACTCCGCCGCCCCCTGATAGAGCCGCGTGCCGTGCAGGGCGGTCTGCATGAGCGCGGTATGGTGCATGATCTGGCGCGTGTTCCCTGTGCGCCACTGGTTTTTGTACTCCACGAGAAAGAGGTTTTCGTCAAAGCAGTCGTAGGCACGGCTCATCATCAGCAGCCCTGCGGCAAAGACGAATGAGCGGTTCTCCTCCGCATATGTCTCATAGAGCACGCGGATGACATTTTTCCCTGTCTGCCGGCCGACGTAACCCTCGCCGAAGTAACTCAGCTTCTGCGCGGCGAGGGCGGCGGGGAACGCTGTCCAGTCCCGCTCAGTTATGCGCGTCAGACCCTCGGTAAAGAATGCGTCCTCCGCCTTCGGCATACGGAGCGCGATGGCGAGCTGATAGAGCGTAGGGAAGTCCACGATTTCCTGTCGGTAGAACTCCTCCCAGACTTCGGCGAGAGGATAGCGCCCGATATGCTCGGGCGCGTCCTTCGCGTGCTTTGCGTCTGCGCGTTCGTAAAAGCCCGCCGCAAGCGTCGTCTCCTCTCTGCCGATCCAGCGGCTCTTGTACTCGTAGTCCTCGTGTTTCGCATAGAGCGCGTTCAACTTCGTGACGATGGCAAGCAGTTCCTCGTCCGTGCGCGGAAATATGTCTTTGAGCGTGAGCGTGTTGACGACGCGGACGTTTTTCGTCGCCGCATCGTAGCCGCCCGTCACACCGTCCGTATTTGCCGCATCCGTGATTTCGATGTTGAAATCCGGCGTATAGGACGCGTCATACAGCTCCTGCTCCTGTGCGTTCGCCCCCGCGCTGCTCGACAGCCCGTCGATCAGCACCTGTTCGTCCGAGGTAGGCGACTTGATCCCGTGCGCGAGGGAGAGCAGTTCCTCCTGTGTGAGGCGCCCGTCCGCCTTGCAGCGCAGGAGGAGGTCAAGCGCGCCGAGGCGTTTGTTCACGTCCTTCTGCGTGAGGAGGTCTGCGATGCTTGTGCGGAGCAATTCGTCCTCCTGCGTGTAGAGGAGGTCGAGCACCGCGCGGCGTGTTTGTGGATTCTTCAGACGCAGCAGGGCGGCGATGTTTGTATGATGACGCGAAATGAGCTTGTTTTTCGCGAGGATGTCCTTTGCCGTATCGGGGGCAGTGCGGAGGAGATCGACGAGGGCCGCTTCCTGCACCGCTGTTCTCGGCACGGCAAGCAGAATTTCCGCTGCCTGTGCGCCGATCCACGCGACGGAGAGAACGGGGGCGACGCGATCCGTCAGCGTACCGTCTGCGCAGAGCGCGGCGAGGATCATCGCGCCTGCAAGCGATTCCTTCCTCAGCGTTACGCCGTACCACGGGAAGATGCACGGGCGGTATTCGATCTCCTTGCGCTTCATCTGATCCATTGCGCGTTCGCAGAGATCGAAGAAGGCGGCCGCCTCCTCCGTGCTCGCGAAATACGCAGACGGGTCGAAGGTTTTCATAAATTCAGCGGCATAATAAATGCGGAAATCCGCCGTCACAAAGGGGAGATAGCAGGCAATGCACTTCATGTCCTCAGCATCGGGAACGGCATTTGTGATTCCCGCGAGTACGCGTTTTGCTGTGCGCCGTGCATATGCTTCGTCCTGTATCACGTTCAGATAATACGAGACGAGCAGAACGGAGTGCGGCTTGCCTCTCTCTATCATATGTTCCATACCCGCGATCAGTTCTGTGAGATCCCGGCTTCCCTTGCTCCACAGCCCGACCATTGCCTCAACATTGTCCGCACTTTCGATGAGTGCGTCCGCCTCCTGCGGATTTTGCAGCACGCGGAGCATCAGCGCGAGCTGCTTCTTGTCCACACGGTCGGCGTATGTGCCGCTGACGCCGATGGTTGTTGCAATCGCGCGGCGCACGGACGAGAAGCGGATGAGATCGTGCTCTGCAATCAGCCCCATCATGTAGGCAAAGTGTTCCTGCCGCCCGCAGTCCATCGTCTCGCAGACCGCCTGCCGCAGCCCCTCCTGCAGCTTGCCCGCAAGCAGGAGTTTTCCGACGAGTTCCACAAGCTCTGTACTGCGTGATTGGAAGATGCCGCAGAGCGCCTCGTAGGTGAGGATGTTCGTATTGTTCTCGCTGAGGAGCATATCGCGCGTGATGGCGAGCACCTCCGCATCCCTGCGGTTGAGCCGCGCGGCGATCTGCACGGACGGGAGGAAGCTGCTGCCGTACTTCGCCACATCGTACTCCCTGCGCAGGAGCTGCGGCACGGTCAGCCCGGAGATGTGCTGGCGAATCAGCCGCTGGACCAGCCCCCAGATGTGAGGGGCGTGTTGATGATAGTCGCGTGAGCGGATCAGGCGGCGATGACAGCCCGTTGTATATGGGTAGTCGGCAAGACTGCTCGCGATGTCCGCCAGATCTGCGCGCAGCTCACACCCCATCATGAGGTCAAAGGCGGGGTAGAGCACGGGCGGCAGGATATCTTCCGCCGTGCAGACCTTGCCGCGGCTGCTGCGCTGAAAATTCTCCACGATGCGATCCCAGTCATAGTCGGGATCGCCGTCCTCGTCCTGATAGAAAAAGAGTGCATCGAGCAGGGCTTTGTTCTGCGCATCGAGCGACTTGCGTCCTGCTTTCAGGTTTTTCAGATAGGCGGTCATTTCCTCATCGTTCAGATAGCAGCTGATCATGCACATTTCTCCTTACGTTTACCACATACGTCCCGCGAGCATTGTCAGGCGGACAAAGGTGATCTCATCGTTTTCATGGAGCGTGACAGGCGTGTCGAGCGGCCCCTCTAGCTCCGCACCGTTCACGAAAATCCGATAGATGCCGTCGGTGAAGCACTGGTGTGCGTTCGCAATCGCCGCCGCGAGATCCTGCACTTTCCCGCTATAGTCCGCGCCGAACCCGACCTTGCCGACCGTGGCGGCATCCGCGATCTCCTCACTCGTCAGATAGGCGAGCGCTGTCTCCCCCGCCGCCGCCCGTTCATTGAAGCGCGTGACCTCCGCCGTGACGAACGCCGAAATCAGCCCACCAATGCTGCGCACCGCACCGATCT
>ERZ773009.2637-NODE-2637-length-11358-cov-6.146156_pt1 | contig 11358 bp, 12 predicted proteins | sample MGYA00580663_ERZ773009 | MGnify/ENA primary metagenome ERZ773009 (study PRJEB29015, sample SAMEA2737969) | human oral metagenome | biome: human oral; feature: human-associated habitat; material: dental | place: China | collected 2026 ... | reverse complement strand
CGCGAGAACGGTACTTATTCGTCGCGAGAACGGTACTTGTTCGTCGTGAGAACGGGTCCGGGGCCGTGGCTCCTACCTGGCACGAGCACGGCCGACTGGTCAGCCAGGCCAGCGGGCCGGGGCGCCGGGCTCCTGCCCGGTACGGCGGATTCGAGACCCGCTCAACGCACCTGCCGATCCCGCTCCCACGCCCGGATGGTACGGCGGATCAGCGTGGTTCCCCCATCCGCGCCTCCGGGGCCACGGGCCGCGCCTCCGGGGCCACGGGGAGAGCCGGCAGGCTGGCCCCGGGACCCGCCGCCTGCTCCTGGTCCCACCGGGCCACGTCCTCCCAGGTGTCCAGGTCGCGCAGGATCCAGGTGTCGGCGGGGGTGAGCGTCCTCAGTGACAGGACCGCCATGGCCCGCCTGACCGACACGTCACGCAACGGCACGCCGCCCGGGGCCACCCCGGCCGCCAGGGGAGCCGGGCGGTAGACCCCCAGGAGGTGCTGGACGTAGCCGCCAGCCCCCGCGGTCCTCACGCAGACCCCGTCGGTGCCCGCCCCGGCCCGGGCCAGGGCGTCCAGCAGCCCAGGCAGCGCCCTCCAGGAGCCGGGCGCGTCGCAGGTCAGCAGGGCAACGGCGGGGCCGGGTGCGGCAGGACCGGTCCCCGCACCCGTCTCGGCACCCGTCCCGGACGTGCCCGCCCTGGCGCCCCCCGACCCGGGAGCGCTCGCCCCGGATACCGCTGTGCCGTCGGCACCGGACACGTACCTGGTCCTGCTCCCGGACCCGGTGCGGGGGCCCAGGAGCCCCAGGGCCCCAAGACCCGCAGCCACCCCGGCTACCGGACCTCCCAGCGGCGGATCCTCCAGGGCGCGCAGGACGCCGTCGGGCAGCGCCACCTGCTGCGGCGCCACGACGACGACGCGCCCGTCAGGCAGGCCCCGGCCGCGGAGCCCGGCCACGCCGTCGAGCACGTGGTCCAGCATGCGCCGCCCCGCGACCAGGACGTCAGGCTTGCAGGCCCCGCCCAGACGCCGCCCGGTGCCCCCCGCCAGGACAATGACGTCCAGGCCGCCCCCGGCCGTGTCCGCGCCCCCGCTCACGCCCGCGTCACCCCTCACGCCCGTGCCCCCTGGGCCGGGCGTACCCACGTCCCTGAGCGGCCCCCCGACTTGGCCGTCACCATGGCGCGGCGGAGGGTCACCTCCCGGTCCACGCCCTTGACCATGTCCACCACGGCCAGGGCCGCCACCGTCACCGCCGTCAGGGCCTCCATCTCCACCCCGGTGCGGTCCGCGGTACGCACCGTCGCCTCAATGCGTACGCCCCAGTCCTCCACGCCCAGGTCCACCCGGGCCCCGTGGACGCCGATAACGTGGGCCAGCGGCAGCAGGTCAGGCACCTTCTTGGCCGCCGCGATCCCCGCGACCCGGGCCACGGCCAGGACGTCGCCCTTGGGGACGGTGCCCTGGCGCAGGGCCGCCACCACCTGCGGGGAGCAGGCGACCTCAGCGCGGGCGGAGGCGGAGCGGACGGTCGGGGTCTTGGCGGTGACATCAACCATGTAGGCGGCGCCCTCGCTGTCAAGGTGGGTCAGGCGGATCGGGGTACTCATGTCCGTCAGGCTCTCTGCCACGGGGCGGTCAGGGGCGGTCAGGGACGGGCGGGGGCGGGCAGGGGCAGGAGGCGCAGGGGCTGCCCCAGCTCGACGGCGGGCACATCCTCGTCCACCACGGCCAGGGCCTGGGCCTGGGGCAGGGAGGCCACCAGGTGGGAGCCCGAGCCCAGCCGGTGGGTGGGGGCCACCCAGGTGTCCTCCTGCCCGGGGTGCCCCGCAGGCGCGGGGACCAGGCGCACGGGCACGTGCTGGCGCCGTCCTACGGGGGACGACCAGGCGCTCGCGGCACGCGCGTACCCGTTCGGGGCGGCGGGCGTCGACGGCTGGAGCCCCGCCAGGCGCGCCAGGGCCGGACGCACGAGGCTGGTGAAGGACACCAGGACGCTGACCGGGTTGCCCGGCAGGGCCAGGAGCGGGACCCGGCGTCCCCTGACGTCAATGTGCCCGTGGGCCTGGGGCTTGCCCGGCTGCATGGCGAGGCTGGCGAAGGTGAGGTGGACCCGGGCGGACTGCCCGTCCGTGGCGGCCCCGGCAGGCTCCTGGTGCTGGGCGGCCAGCATGGTCAGGGGGTCGAAGGCCCCGGCGGAGACGCCGCCGGAGGTTACCACCAGGTCCGCGTCGGCGGCTGCCTGGAGCAGGACCTCGGCCAGGGAGGCGGAGGTGTCAGCGGCGCGCCACGTCCCGGCGCAGTGCGCCCCCACCTCCGTCAGCAGGCCCGCCAGCAGGAGGCTGTTGGAGTCGGGGACGTGGCCCGGCGCCAGGGGCTGGCCCGGCTCACTCAGCTCGGCGCCGGTGGACACCACGGCGACGCGCGGCCGGGGGCGCACCAGGACCGTCCCGTGACCGGTGGAGGCCAGGGCGGCCAGCTCACGGGCCCCCAGGAGCGTGCCCCGCCCCAGGACGGGAGCCCCGCAGGCCGTGTTCTCCCCGGCGTGCCGGACGTTGGCGCCCGCCTGGGGCAGGACGCGCACCGTCACCTGGTCGGGCAGGGGCCGGGGGCCGGGCTCCTGGTCGGTGTCCTCGACCCTGACCACGGTGTCGGCGCCGGCTGGCAGGGTCGCGCCGGTCATAATGCGGGCGGCCGTGCCTGGCTCCAGGGGGGTGGGGACGCTGCCGGCGGGGACGTCCTGGGACACGGGCAGGACCACGGGGGCCGCGCCGCCCAGGTCCTGCCGGCGCAGCGCGTAGCCGTCCATGGCGGAGTTGGTCCACGGCGGCACGGCCAGCAGCGCCCGGACGTCCTGGGCCAGCACGGTGCCGTGGGCCCGGGCCAGGGGCAGGGTCACCGGGGTCAGGGGCTCCAGGGCGGACAGGACCGTGCGCAGGTGGTCCTCGACAGGTGTCAGCGGTGACATGGGGCCTCCCTGGGTGGGTCGGGTCGACGGCGGTACAGGGCCTATCATGCCGCCCGGTGGCGCCGGGACGCGCCTAAGCGGGCCGACCGCCGGGCGATCGAGCTCTTTATGCCGCCCGGTGGCGCTGGGACGTGCCTGGTGGCAGGCTACGGAGCGTCCTCGGCCGGTACCCCAGAGAGGCCCCAGCATGTCTGTCACCGACCCCGCACCCTGGTCCCGGCCGCACACGGCCGGGGAGGCCGGCGGTGCTTCCACTGGTGCTGCCGCGGCCCCGGCCGACGGTGCTGCCGCTGGCGTCCCTGACACTGGCGGCGCTGACGCGGTCGCTCCTGACACTGGCGGCGCTGACGCGGTTGCCACTCACGGGAGCGGCAGTGTCCCCGGGCCTGGTGTCCTCACGCCGGGGGCTGACACGCCGCCCGTGAGCCCGTCCGGGAGCACGGCAGCCGGTGTCCTTACGCCCAGGGCTGACGGCGGTGGTACGGCTGACCGGGAGGCCGGGGTCGCGGCCCCGGCCGACGGCTCCGGCGCGGCCAGCGTGGGCAAATCCGGCGCGGTCATTGTGTGCTCGGGGGTGACGACGCGGCCGGTCAGCGCCACGGAACTGGCCCGTCAGGTCTCCTGCGCGGCCGCCGGGGCCGTGGTCACCTTCGAGGGCGTGGTACGTGACCACGACGGCGGCCGGGGGGTGAGGGGTATCACCTACAGTGCCCACCCGATGGCCGCCGACGTCATGACCCAGATCGCTGCCGACGTCGCCGCGCACCCGGGCCTGCGGGCCCTGGGCGTGGTCCACCGGGTCGGTGACCTGGTCGTGGGAGACACCGCCCTGGCGGTGGCCGTGAGCGCTGACCACCGGGCGGAGGCCTTCGCGGCGGCCAGCGCCCTGGTGGAGCAGGTCAAGGCGCGCCTGCCCGTGTGGAAACACCAGCTCTTCGCCGACGGCACGGCCGAGTGGTCCAATATGGCCTGAGCCTGCCTCCGGCGGGGCAGACGGGCGGGGCGGTAGGTGGGACCAGGACGTCCCGTTCTGGTTCTTGAAAGTGGGACAGGGCGCTCCGCCAGCCTCCGGCGAGGGGCGGCAGTGCGGCCTCCGGTGGAGAGCCAGCAGCACGCCCCCTGGGCGCGCCGGGTGATTGGAGGCCAGGACCCGGGGGCTCACGCACCCCACCAGCGCCCTCTGGACGCACCGGGTGACCGGCGCCTCAGCCTCCGGCGAAGGGCGGCAGCACGTCGACCCGGTCGCCGTCAGCGAGCTCCTGCAGGCCGTCGGCGGGCGCGCTCAGGGAGTTCACCAGGTAGCTCGACAGCCCGATGACGCGCGCCATCTGGGTCCCGCGCCCGGCCAGCGCCTCGCGCAGGGCCGCCAGGGTGGTACCCGGTGCCACCTCCAGGCGCTCGTGGGTGGTGCCAGCGGCCTCGGCGGCGGCGGCGAAGTAGCGGATCTCAATGGCGTTCACGTCTCTCCCGGGTCGGTGGGTGCAGTAGACGGGGACGAGGCTACCCGCAGCGTCCGCGGCGGCCTCCCATGGCAGGCCAGGGGAGCGGGCTGGGCCTCGACCCCACCTGCCTCCCATGGCCGGCCACGCAGGGGGCGGCGCGCCAGCCATGCGCCCGGACCGTCCACGCCGTCGCACTGGCCACGCACAGGCGGCGTTGCACATTCATCTTGGGGGCGGCGACGAGGCGTTGGCGTCATTCCAACGTTTTGTCTCCCGGATGCGGGTCCCAGGACAAGATGAATGTGCAACGGCGCCCGCGTTGCACATTCATCCTTGTTTTAGACCCCGGACCGCTGACATAATCCGCGTGATCTCGCGCTTCATTGATCGCCGATTGTAAAAAGAATGTGCAACTCCGGGTCCGGCCTGCCCAGACCTGCCCGCCCAGACCTGCCCGCCTCAGCCGCCAATGGCGCTCATGGTCCGTCCGGGGCGCTCAAAGCCGTCGGGCGTTCGGGCGGGCGTATCCGAGCCGTGCGCCAGGGGCTTGGTCCAGGTGGCCTGGCGCCAGGCCCCGATAAGGTCCTCGTCGCTGGCCCCGCCGCGCAGCAGGGACCGCAGGTCGGTCTCCGTGGGGGAGAACAGGCAGGTCATGAGGCGGCCGTCGGCGGTGACACGGGTGCGGTCGCAGTCGGCGCAGAAGGGCTGGGAGACCGAGGCGATGACGCCCACGCTCCCGGCGGGGTGGTCCGTCCCGGCGGCCACGTGCCACAGGGCGGCGGGACGGCGGTCGGGGCGGCCCGCCGGGGTCAGGGTGAACCCGGCCCCGCGCAGGACGTCCAGGATCTGCTCGGCGGTGACCACGGACCCCGGGCTCCAGGTCCGGCGCGGCCCCAGGGGCATGTGCTCGATAAAACGCAGCTGCCACCCCCGGCGCAGGCACTCACGCAGCAGGTCGGGGGCGTGGTGGGTCAGCCCGGGCTGGGCGACGGCGTTGACCTTGACCGGGCACAGGCCCGCCGCCTGCGCCCCGGCCGCACCGGCCAGCACGTCGGGCAGGCGGTCCCGGCGGGTCAGGGCGGCGTAGGCGTCCGGGTCGAGGGTGTCGATGGAGACGTTGACACGTCTGAGCCCTGCGGCGCGCAGGGCGGGTGCCCGCCTGTCCAGGCCCAGGCCGTTGGTGGTCAGCCCCAGGTCCACGGGGTGCCCGGCAGTGGTGCGCAGGGGAGCGAGGGCGCGGACTATCTCCTCCAGGTCGCGGCGCATGAGGGGCTCGCCGCCGGTCAGCCGGATCCGCTCCACCCCCATGCGGGTGACGGCCAGGCGCGCCAGGCGGGCGATCTCCGCGGTGGTGAGCAGCTCGGGCGTGGGCAGCCAGTCCAGGCCCTGGGCCGGCATGCAGTAGGTGCAGCGCAGGTTGCAGCGGTCGGTGACCGACAGGCGCAGGTCACGCACCGTGCGCCCGTGGCGGTCCAGCAGGGGGGCCACCGGCCCCTGGACGGAGGAGGCCCGCTGGGGCGGGGCTGGGAGCGCGCGGACGGGGGCCGCCGGTCCCTGGGTGGGTGGGGCCACGGGCTGGCAGACGGCTGGGACGGGGCGCAGGGAGGGCAGGCCCAGGAACGTCGTCGCCCGGGTCGTGGGAAGCGGCCGGGTCGAGGGCACCGTGTCCAGGGCTGTCATAGCGCAGAGGATAGCGGGGCCGCCGCCCGACGGGGGCTGGCGTTGGGTGCTCCTGGGCCGCCCGACGCCGCCCACCGGGCGCGCCACCTGCCCGGGGGCGACGTCGTGCTGGTGGTGTCCGTGGCGATGGTCCCGTGGGCGCGCCACCTGCCCGGGGGCGACGTCGTGCTGGTGGTGTCCGTGGCAATGGTCCCATGGGCGCGCCACCTGCCGGAGGGCAGCAGGCGACGACCCGCGGGCGGCAGAGCGTGGGCGAGCCACCTACCCGAGGGCCGGCGGACCGTGCGTCGCCTGCCCGGGGGCGACGGGGCGTATCTCAGGCGGTGCGCAGGATCTCCACGCGGGCGTAGCCGTCCTCGGCCTCCAGCAGGGTGTGCTGGAAGGTCATGGGCAGCTGCTGGTCGATCTGGACCAGGAGCGGGGTGGGCACGTGGGGCGCCACCAGGTCGAGGCCCTCACCCACCTGCAGGCTTGAGACGGCGCCGATGACGGCGGCGTGGCGCAGGCGGTGGGGGATCGCGCGGGCGTCCAGGGTCAGGCGCTCGGGGTCGTGCTCGCCGCAGCCACAGCTGTGGCCGGTACGACGGATCTCGGTCACGGGGATGAGGTTCGGGTCCTCGCTCATGGGTGCTCCTTACGGGAGGTCAGGCACATAGTGCTCGGTGCTGGCCGACGGGCCGGGGCACCTGCGTCCGGGTAGGACGTTGAAAGGTGCGGTCGCAGTTTATTACGGTTGCCGTTGTGGATAACAAGGCCGACCTGGTGCGGGCCCTGACGGCCCTGGGGGGACCGGGGTGAGCCCCGCGCCGTCCTCACCACCACGTCGTCCCCACCGCCGCACCACCCAGGTGCGCCGCAACGCCGTCGTGGTGGGCTGGCTGGTGAGTGCCGCCGTCCTGGCCGTGCTGGTCCTGGGCGGGCCCCTGGCCTCGTGGGGGACCTGGCTGCCCCTGCACGCCCTCCTCCTGGGCGGTATCGGCAGCGCTATCACCGTGTGGTCCGCGCACTTCGCCGACACCCTCCTGCACCGCCCCGCCCTGGGCGGCGCCGCCCTGGTCAACGTCCGGTTGGGCGTCCACGGCCTGGGGACCGCCACCGTCCTGGTAGGGATTACGGCAGCCCGCCCGGGGCTCGCCCTGGGTGGGGTGGGGCTGGTGGTCCTCGCCGCGCTCACCGGTGTGGCGGCCATAAGCGTCCAGTACCGGCGGGCCGTGGCCCCGCGCCTGGGCACCCTGGCCCTGGCCTACGTGGTGGCCCTGACGCTCCTGGCGGTGGGTGCCACCCTGGGCTACCTGACGAGCTGGGCCGAGGACCGTGGCGCCTCCGGGCTCGCCGACCGCCTCTACGTGGCCCACACCATGACCATGCTCCTGGGGTTCGTGGGGACCACGGTCCTGGGCACGCTCACGGTCCTGTGGCCCACCATGCTGCGCACCAAGATGGAGCCCGAGGCGCCCCGGTGGGCTCTCCGGGGGCTGCCCCTCCTGGTGGCGGGGACGGCGCTGGTGGCCTGCTCCGGGCTGTGGTCGCCCCTGGGCGGTATCGGCGCCCTGGTCTACCTCACAGGAGCAGGCGGGGTGGTCCTCCCCGCCTGGCGCACCGCCCGGCGCGTGCCGCCGACGTCCTTCGCCACCGCCTCGGCAACCGCGGCCGTGACCTGGTTCCTGGGCTGCGTGGTGGTGCTCGGGGCGGGGATCACCGTCGCCGGTCCCGACGCCGGGGCGTCGGGGGCCCGTGACCTCATCCACGCCCTGCGGGTGGCCCTGGGGGCGGGCTTCGCCCTGCAGATTCTCGTCGGTGCCCTGAGCTACCTCACCCCGGTCATGCTCGGCGGCGGCCCCAAGGCGTCGCGTGCCACGAACCTCGTCATGGACCGGGCCGCCGCCTACCGGGTCACCGCGGCCAACTCCTGCCTCCTGCTGGCCCTCATCCCGGCACTGCCCTGGGAGGCGCGTCTGACCTGCGGGGCCACGGCGGGGTGCGTCACCCTGTACGCCCTGGTGGGTATGGTGCTCTCCGGACTTGAGGTGCGTCGTCGCTCCCGGGACGGTGCGGCCTCGCGCTCCCGTCGTCAGCCCTAAGGACCACCATGAGTGACAAGCACGAGCCCGACCCCCGTGGACCAGGGTCGGCACCGTCTGCGGGCGCCGGGCCCGGCCCGGCCAGCGGCACCGGTCCCGCCCCGGCCAGCGACCCTGCTCGCCGGCCCCCGCGGGGCCAGCGGCGACCAGGGCGCTGCGTACCACACCCTTCCCCGGCGTGGGAACCCCGCCGCGGGCCCCGTGCTCAGTACGGTGGAGGCGTGACAAGCACAGCGGATAACCGGGGCTCAGAGAGCATCCCCGAGCGTTTTGAGGTGGCCCTCCTCAGCCTGCGCGACGCCCCGCGGCCCCGTGGCCTGGTCCTTGAGGAGGTGCCGGCCCCCCGGCTGGCCCCCTGGGCGGCGGCGCTGAGCGCGAGCACGGTGGAGACCACGCCCTCCGTCCCCCTGGCCTCCGGTCGGCTCGTGGTGCTGCACGACCCCGGCGGCCAGCCCGCCTGGGACGGGGACTTCCGGCTCGTGGTGGAGGTGCGCGCCCAGATCGACGACGAGAGCGGCACGGACCCCTTCCTGGGGGCGGTCGCCTGGTCCTGGCTGACCGACTCCCTGGACGACACCGGCGCGGGCTACCACTCGCTGGTGGGCACCGTCACCCGGGCGCTGTCGGAGACCTTCGGGGGGCTGTCCCTGTCCGACGCCTGTACGCACATCGAGGTGCGCGCCTCCTGGTCCCCGCGCACCCCCGACCTGGCCCCCCACCTGCAGGCCTGGTACGAGCTCATCCACCTGGCCAGCGGGCACGAGCCCCAGCTCGCCCAGCCCCTGACCCTGGCACCGCTCGAGACGACGACGTCCACCTCCTTCCTCGCCCCGGTCACCGACCTCATGGGGGTCCTGCGGTGAGCCCTGTCCCGGCGCCCGCACCGGTCCCCGGGACGACAGCCCACCCCATCCCCGTCGAGCGCACCCGCCCCTACCTCAGGCCCGCCGAGGACCTGCCACCGGTCACGGACTCCCCCGCGGCACTGCGTGCTGCCTGCCAGGACCTGGCCGCCGGCCACGGTCCGGTGGCCGTGGACGCCGAGCGGGCCTCGGGCTTCCGCTACGGCCAGGACGCCTACCTCATCCAGCTGCGCCGTGAGGGCACCGGGACGGTCCTGGTGGATCCTCTCGGCGCCGGGGACCTGCACCCCCTGGCCGAGGTCCTGGAGGAGCCTGAGTGGATCCTCCACGCCGCGGACCAGGACCTGCCCTGCCTGGCCGAACGCGGCCTGGCTCCGCGCCGCCTGTTCGACACCGAGCTCGCCGCCCGCCTGCTGGGTCGTGAGCACGTCGGCCTGGGGGCGGTGGTCGAGGAGACCCTGGGGCTGCGCCTGGCCAAGGACCACGCCGCCGCGGACTGGTCGATCCGGCCCCTGCCGGAGTCCTGGCTGGTCTACGCCGCCCTGGACGTCGAGCTCCTCATCCCCCTGCGCCAGGCCCTGGCCCAGGAGCTCGACTTCCAGGGCAAGGCGGCCTGGGCCGCCCAGGAGTTCGAGTACGAGCGGACCCGTCCCGCGCGCTCGGCCAAGGTCGACCCCTGGCGCAAGACGCCCAAGGCCGGGCGGGCGCTGCGCAACCGTCGGTCCCTGGCCGTCCTGCGGGAGATGTGGACCGCCCGCGAGGCCCTCGCCGCCGACCTGGACATCACCCCCTCCAAGGTACTGCCCCACCGGGCCCTGGTCACCGCCGCGATTATGCGCCCGACCTCGCGGCGCAAGCTCATGGCCCTGCACGACTTCTCCTCCCGCCAGGCACGCCTGCACATGGAGACCTGGTGGCAGGCGCTCGACCGGGCCCTGGCCCTGCCGGAGGAGGAGCTGCCCCCCCTGCGCGGGCCCCTGGCGCCCGGGGAACTGACCAGCCCGCGCTCCTGGGCGCGCCACCACACCGACGCCGCCCGCCTCCTGGACCCGGTACGGGCCGCGGTACGCCGTCGTGCCGAGGAGCTGCGGGTGCCCCAGGAGCTGCTCCTGGCGCCCGACACCCAGCGGCGCCTGGCCTGGGACCTGGGTGAGGCCGTCGCCGCCGGGGAGGACGTGGACGTACGGGCCGGGGCCGTCAAGAAGCGCCTGGCCGCCATGGACGCGCGCCCCTGGCAGGTCGAGCAGGTCGGCCCCACCCTGGCCCGCACCCTGCGCCGGGTCCTCTAGCGGCCCCGCGGCCCAGCGACGCACCGGTCAAGGGGCCGTGTCATCGCAGCCCCGCCACCAGGCGGCGCACTGGCGCTAGGCGCTCAGGGCGCCGCTGCCGCCCGGGGCGCGGCGGCGCGGCGTGACCGGCTTTAAGGAGCCGCCCCGGCCACCGGCTCAGTGGACGGTGAAGCCGTGGGAGCGGAAGATGGCACGGGTGGACTCCACGAGCTCGGGCTCGGGGGGGCGGGTGTCACGCAGCTTGTAGTCCAGGCCCAGGGTGTCCCACTTGTCGGTGCCCATCTGGTGGAAGGGCAGGACCTCCACCCGGCTGACCACGGGGCGCCAGCGCTCGATAATGCGGGCGACGTTCTCCACGTTGGCCGGGTCGTCGGTCAGGCCCGGGACCAGGACGAAGCGCGCCCAGATCTCAATACCCTTGGCAGCCAGGCGGTCGCCGAAGGCGATGGTGGGCGCCAGGGACCGCCCGGTGACCTTCTTGTAGGTCTCCTCGTCCCCGCTCTTGACGTCAAGCAGCACCAGGTCGACGTTGTCGAGCATGGCGTCGGTGGCGTTGGCGCCCAGGAAGCCGGAGGTGTCCAGACAGGTGTGGATCCCCATCTTCTTGGCCCCCTCCAGCAGGCGCGCGGCAAAGGCCGGCTGCATGAGGACCTCCCCGCCCGAGAGCGTGATACCGCCCTTGGAGGCGCGGAAGACCCCCCGGTAGCGGCGCATGCGCCGCAGCAGCTCGTCGGCCTCCACCGGCTCCCCGTCCTTCATGAGGAAGGTGTCGGGGTTGTGGCAGTACAGGCAGCGCAGCGGGCAGCCGTTAAGGAAGACTGTCATGCGCGTGCCGGGGCCGTCAACAGCGGTGACGAGCTCCCACGAGTGAATGGAACCCAGCGTGCCCTCACGCATGCGACGCAGGCGCTCGGAGCGCTCCAGGTCCGTGATCTCCTCCAGACCTTCGACGCCAGCGCCGACGGTACGGGATTGGGGAGCTTGGAAGTCCTGCTCACGGAACGTGGGGAGAGCGAGGGGCTGCGACATGATTCCTTCTTCGC
>ERZ773009.2632-NODE-2632-length-11372-cov-2.185473_pt1 | contig 11372 bp, 13 predicted proteins | sample MGYA00580663_ERZ773009 | MGnify/ENA primary metagenome ERZ773009 (study PRJEB29015, sample SAMEA2737969) | human oral metagenome | biome: human oral; feature: human-associated habitat; material: dental | place: China | collected 2026 ... | reverse complement strand
GGTCCTCGGCGTCCTTTGCGGTCATGCCGGGGGACAGCTTTCCAGCCAACCTCAGAAGGTCCTCGGCTGCGCTGGCGGCAAGGGCGGGAGCACGGCCGGGCAGCAGAAGCAGGATGCAGACGAAGAGGAAAACGATCCACCACAGGGGGCTTTCGGTATGATTCCGTCCCGAGTCGTTCCGGTTCATGGAGGCTCACTCCGTCCTTTCGAACGCCGATTGATGTCGACAATGCCGATGATAAAATGCGGGACACGACAAAAATAGATCATACACCATCCCCGGAAAAATTTCCTCATGGACCTCCCTCCGCGGTATAATAAAATTGTAGGATCATGGAGCGGGGAGATGGACAAAATCGTGTCCGTTCGTAAAATAGACGAATATTACATGAACCGCGCGCTCTCTCTGGCCTCCCGGGGACAGGGAGCCGCCTCGCCCAACCCGATGGTGGGCTGCGTGATCGTCCGCGACGGCCAGGTGATCGGGGAGGGGTATCATGCCCGCTGCGGCTCAGAGCACGCGGAGGTCGCGGCGCTCGGGGATCTCGCCCGCCGGGGCGGGACGGCCCGCGGCGCCGTGGTCTACGTCAATTTGGAGCCCTGCAGCCATTTCGGCAGAACGCCGCCCTGTGCGCCTCGCCTCGTCGAGGAAGGGGTCGCACGCGTCGTGGCGGGCATGGCGGACCCCAACCCCAGGGTGAACCGCGGAGGATTGGATATCTTGCGCGCGGGGGGCGTCGAGGTCGACGGGCCGTGCCTCGAGTCCGAGTGCCGTTGGCTGAACCGCGGTTTTATCCGGGTGCAGACCCTGGGGCGCCCATGGGTGACGCTCAAGGCCGCGGCGGGGCTTGACGGCCGCATGGCGCTGCCCCATGGCGAGAGCCGGTGGATAACGGCTCCCGAGTCCCGCCAGTGGGCGCATCGGATGCGCGCCTCTCACGACGCCGTCATGGTGGGGGTGGGGACGGTGCTGCAGGACGACCCCGAGCTGACCGTACGCGACGCGGAGGGGGAAAGCCCCCTTCGCGTCGTGGTGGATTCCTGTCTCTCGACCCCCGTCTCCGCAAAGGTGGTGACGGGGTCGGGAGGCTGTCTGATCTTCACCTGCTGTGAGGACCCCGCCAGGGCGGACGCACTGACGGCCGCAGGAGCGCGGGTCCGCAGGGTGCCCGAGCGCGGCGGGAGGGTGGACCTCGAGTCGGTGCTGTCGTCCCTGGCCGAGGAGGGGGTCCTGAGCCTCATGGTCGAGGGGGGCGCGGGGGTCCTGACGGCGTTTATGGAGCTTGGGCTTGCGGACAGCCTGGCCCTCTTCACCTCGTGCCGCATCATGGGGGAGGGGCCGGGAATCGGGACGGGCCTGCGTTTGGGCGCCATGTCCGAGTCCCTCCTTTTGCGGGACGCGACGGTGCGCCGGGTGGGACCCGATTTTCTGACGGAGGCGCTCTTTTCATGTTCACCGGGCTTGTAGAGGCGGTCGGCGCGGTGCGCGCCTTTCGCAGGGCGGAGGAGGTCTCTTTGCTGTCCATTGAGTGCCCCGCCCTGGCGTCCGAGCTGGTGCTGGGGCAGTCCGTGGCGGTGAGCGGCGCATGCCTTTCCGTCGTGGCCCTGCACGGGGACGTCTTCGACGTGGAGATGATGCCGGAGACCGCGGAGCGCACGTGGTTCGCCGACCTGAGGCCGGGGACCGCCGTCAACCTGGAGCGGGCCATGGCCCTGGGGGATCGGCTGGACGGGCACCTGGTCCTGGGGCATGTCGACGGGACCGCCGTCCTGAAGCGCCTCTCGGGGACCGGGCGGACCCGGGTGGCCTGTTTCGGCGCCGGGCCGCCGCTGCTGAGGGGGATCGTCCCCAAGGGGTCGGTTGCGATAGACGGCGTCAGCCTGACCGTCATCGGCGTCTCCGCCTCGGATTTCTCCGTCGGGCTCATTCCGACGACGCTTGCGTCCTGTACCCTGGGGCGGATGGCGGTGGGGACCGTCGTGAACCTGGAGACCGACATTTTGGGCAAGTACGTGGAACGCCTTCTGGGATCTCGAGGCTCCGGAATGCGTCTGTCGATGGAGGAGCTGAGAGACCTTGGATACTGAAGTGCGGAATTGGGAAGCGGGATCGGTCTTCAACACGGTCGAGGAGGCGATCGAGGACATCCGCCGGGGGCGTATGGTTCTCGTCGCGGACGACGAGAACCGGGAGAACGAGGGCGACCTTATCGTGGCCGCGGCGCACGCGACGGCGGATAACGTCAACTTCATGGCCCGGTATGCACGGGGCCTGATCTGCGCCCCCGTGTCGGGGGAGATCGCCCGAAGGCTGCGTCTCGACCCCCTGACCGCGCACAGCACGGGCAGGAAGTCCACCGCGTTCCTGGTCACGGTGGACGCCCGTGAGGGGACGACGACGGGGATCTCGGCGGAGGAGCGTGCCCTTACGGCCCGCCTCCTGTCCGACCTCGAAGCCCGTCCCGAGGATTTCCTGCGCCCCGGGCACCTCTTTCCCCTGGAGGCCTGCGAGGGCGGCGTCCTGGTGCGCGCCGGCCATACCGAGGCCACGGTCGATCTCGTGCGACTGGCCGGGCTGCCCGCCGCCGGGCTCTGCTGCGGGGTGATGAACGACGACGGGACCATGGCGCGGCTTCCGGACCTGATCGCGTTCGCGAAACGGCATGGGCTGAAGTTCGTCGCGGTGAAGGACCTCATCGCCTGGCGTTGCGCCCGGGAGAAGCTGGTCGAAAAGCGGGTTGAGGTCAACCTCCCGACGGAGTTCGGCTTCTTTTGCGTCCACGCCTACCGCAGCAAATTGCAGGACGACGACGCGCATACCCACGTCGCCTTGGTCAAGGGGGACATCTCGGGGCCGGACCCCGTCCTGGTTCGGGTGCACAGCGAGTGCTTCACCGGGGATATCTTCGGTTCCCTGCGCTGCGACTGCGGTCCTCAGCTCCATGCAGCCCTCTCCATGATCGAGAGGGAGGGCGCGGGCGTTCTGCTCTACATGCGGCAGGAGGGGCGCGGCATCGGCCTGCTCAACAAGCTGAGGGCCTACCGGCTGCAGGACGAGGGGATGGATACGGTCGACGCCAATGTGGCGCTGGGCTTCCCCCCGGACCTCCGGGACTACGGCACGGGGGCGCAGATTCTCATGGACCTCGGGCTGAGGAGGATTCGGCTGCTGACGAACAACCCCAAGAAGGTGATCGGCCTCGGGGGATACGGGCTCGAGATCGTGGACCGGGTTCCTCTGGTGATCGAGCCGAACGAGTACAACGAGAGGTATATGCGGACCAAGGAGCTGCGGATGGGACACGTGCTGCACGGGATCTGAACGTAGCTTTTTACTTGCAGGGGAGCCTGCTCCCTTGGCGGGGGCGGAGCCCCTGAATGGGGTTGTTTATCGAGTCGTTTAAGGAGGCTTATCTGCGATGCGGACGATAGAGGGAAAATTGCTGGGAACGGGGCTTTCCGTGGCGATCGTGGTCTCCCGATTCAACGACCTGATCTCCGAAAAGCTGCTGGAGGGGGCCAAGGACGCGCTTCTGCGCCACGACGTGTCCCATCAGGCCGTGGAGGTCTTCAGGGTTCCGGGGGCCTGGGAGCTGCCCCTGGCGGCCAAGGAGCTGGCCCTGAGCGGCAAGTACGACGCGATCATCGCCCTGGGGGCGGTCATACGGGGCGACACGCCGCACTTCGACTACGTCTCCGCCGAGATGTCGAAGGGGCTGGCCCAGGTGGGGCTGGAGCATCGGGTGCCGGTGGTCTTCGGCGTCCTGACCTGCGATACCCTGGAGCAGGCCCTGCTCCGCGCGGGCAGCAAGGCGGGCAACAAGGGGGCGGACAGCGCGCACACCGCCATCGAGATGGCCAACCTGCTGAGGAATATCCGCCTTTCCGGGGGGGCGAAGGGGGAGCTGCGCGATGCTTGACCTGCGCTGGATCCTCGCGAACCGCGAGGAGGCGGAACGCTGTCTGAGGGACCGACGGCACGATTTCGACCTCGGCGTCCTGGAGTCTCTGGACGGAAGGCGCCGCAGGCTGATCGCCGAGACCGAGGAACTGAAGGCCCGGAGGAACGAGGGGTCCCGTAAGGTCGGGGAGGCGAAGCGGTCGGGGACGGACGCGTCCGCCCTCATGGAGGAGATACGCCTCATGGGGGACGGCATCCGGGAGCGGGATTCCGCCCTCGCGGAGGTCGAGGACGAGCTGAAACGCTTCCTGATGACCCTGCCCAACCGCCTGCACGAGAGCACGCCCGTGGGCGCGGACGAGAACGACAATCCCGTGGTGCGCTCCTGGGGCGAGCCGAAGGACTTCGGCTTCGAGCCCAAGCCCCATTGGGAGCTGGCCGAGGATCTGGGGATCATGGACTTCGAGAAGGGCGTCATGCTCGCCCAGAGCCGGTTCACCCTCCTGAGGGGCATGGGGGCCCGGATGGAGCGGGCGCTGATCTCCTTCATGCTGGACCTGCACACCACCCGGCACGGCTACATGGAGATGGAGCCGCCCTTCATGGTGCGCTCCGAGATCCTGGAGGGGACGGGACAGCTTCCGAAGTTCGCGGAGGACCTCTATCGGATAGAGGGGGAGGACCTCTGGATGATCCCGACCGCGGAGGTGCCCCTGACGAATCTGCACCGGGGGACGATCCTGGAGGAGTCCGACCTTCCGAAATATTACACGGCCTATACCCCGTGCTTCCGCCGGGAGGCCGGCTCGGCGGGGCGCGACGTCCGGGGGATGCTGCGCCAGCATCAGTTCGACAAGGTGGAGATGGTCAAGCTCTGCACCCCGGAGACGAGCTATGAGGAGCTGGAGAAACTGACGGCGAATGCGGAAAGGGTGCTGCAGCTTTTGGAATTGCCCTACCGTGTCGTGGCGCTCTGCTCCGGCGACATCGGGTTCGGGGCGGCCAAGACCTACGACCTCGAGGTGTGGTTTCCCTCTCAGGGCAAGTACCGTGAGATCAGCTCCTGCAGTAATTGCGAGGACTTCCAGGCCCGCCGCATGGATACGCGCTACCGGCCGGCGGGCGGGGGGCGGCCCCGCTTCGTCCACACCCTCAACGGATCCGGTGTGGCTATTGGACGGGCGTTGATAGCCGTTCTGGAGAACGGCCAGGCTCAGGACGGAAGCATCAGGATCCCGGAGGCGCTCGTCCCCTATATGGGCGGCGTGGCCGAGCTCCGAAGGAACTAGGGGGCGTCTCGGTGGCCGGCTATGCGGCGATGGTGGCGGGGTGCGGCGCCGCGGCGCTGCTCTGCGTCGGGGTCCAGTATTGCGCGAAACGGATGCTGGAGCCCCGCCAGTACGGCTATTTCCGCGACCTTCTGCTGGCGGGGTGCTGGATGCTCATGGCGCTGTGGTTTGGCGACGTCAACGCCCGTATCGTGGTGGGAGGCGCCTTTCTGGCCGGGATCGCGGGCCTTGGCGAGGACCTGTACTCCGACCGGCGCTGGCGCCTGGGCTACCTTCTGATCGGCCTCTTCTGCGCGCTTGCCGGTCCCTCGATCGCCTTCCTGAGGTTCGCGGATGGGGAGTACGTCTACCTGACGCCCCTGGCCTCGCTGGTCGCCACGACCCTCTGGTTCACCCTGTTTCCCCTGTTGTTTCGTCATCTGGACGAGATTCCGGGGTTGCTGGGCCATATCCTCGCCGTCACGTTCTCGCTCATGCTCATGGCGGTGCTGCTGATGGGGCATGCTGCGGCCGATGCGTTCTTCATGGCCTTTTCGGGGATGGCCCTGCTCGGCGCCTTCTGGAGCCGGTTCGGCAATGCCTACAGGCAGGCGGGGCACGCCATGTCCGCGATGTGGAGCGTCCTCGCGGCCGGGACGGCGGTGCTTGGCGGCAGCAAGGGCATCGTCTTCAGCTCCATGCTCTTTCTCTCCCTGGGGCTCTTCGCGATCCCCCTGGCGGAGGTCTCGCTGCACTGGGCCAGCATGTTCTTCACGGAGTACCCTTACGGGACGGAGCGGCTTTACCGCTGCATGATCGCCCGGGGCCTCGAGCACCCCGACGCCGTTCGGTTTGTCGCGGGGCTCTGTGCGCTCGTGAGCATCGCCGCGGCGCTTCTCCAGTCCCCGACGACCTATCGGGCCTGGGTTTGGTGGCTGGCCGCCGGGTTCTGCTCCCTGGGGGTAGTGGTGCCCCTTCTGCTGCGCCGCCGGTCCCGATCGCCGATGAATCGGGAGAAGCCGTCGCTCTGGGGCGTTCGGATCGACAACGTCTCCATGAATTACGCGGTGTCCCGGGCGCGGGGGCTGATCCTGAGCCCCGGGGAGGAGGCCCGCCTCGTCGCGACCGTCAACGCCCTGGGGATGGAGGAGGCCGTGCGGGACCCCGGCTACCGGGCGGCCCTCGGCGATGCCTCCATGGTCCTGGCGGATGGGGTCGGGCTCCTCTGGGGAATGCGTTTTCTGGGCATGTCCCTGCAGGAACGGGTGACGGGGATCGATTTTGCCGAGCAGCTCTGCCGCGTCGCGGCGGTCGAGGAGTGGCCCGTATACTTTCTGGGCGCCAAGGGGGACACGGCCGCGGCCTGTGCGGAGGCCCTCTCGGTGCGCTGTCCCGGGCTGATCGTCGCGGGCGCGCGGGACGGGTACTTCGACGTCGAGGACGCGGCCGTGGCCGACGCCGTCGCGTCGAGCGGCGCGCGCATCCTCCTGGTTGCGATGGGCCTCCCCCGGCAGGAGAAGTGGGTTGCGCTTCACAAAAAACGACTGGGCGGCCTCCTGGCGGTAGGGGTGGGGGGCGCTTTCGACGTGTTTGCCGGCCGCCTCTCCCGGGCTCCGGCCCTGGTGCAGAGGATCGGGATGGAATGGTTCTACCGGCTCTGTCAGGAGCCGGGCCGCTGGAGTCGGGACCTGAGGCTGGCGTCCTTCGTCCTCCGCGTCCTGGCGACGCGCCTGGGGCTGTACGGGAGAGGGGCGCCTCGCTGAGCGCAGGTTCGGCGCGGCGCAAGCGCGACGTCACGACGTAAAAATGAAGATCGTCGTCCTGACCGTCGGCAGGCCCAGGGAGAAAAGGCTGGCCTCCCTGGCGGACGAGTATCTGGCGCGGATTCGGCCCGCGGGACTCGTCGGCGTGGAGCGGGTGTCCGACGCCGCCGCCCGGCCGGCGGAGGCGGTCGAGCGCGAGGGGCAGGAGCTCTTGAAGCGCATCCGGCCTCGGGACTGCGTCGTGTTGCTCCGGGAGGACGGGACGGAACGGTCCAGCCGGGAGCTGGCCTCCTTTCTCTCCGAGAGGATGGAGGCGACGGCGGGACGCGTGGTGATGGTCGTCGGCGGCCCCTGGGGCACGAGCCGCGGGCTGGGGGACCGGGCCGACGCCCTCCTGTCCCTCTCCCGCATGACGTTTACGCACGAGATGTGTTTTCTCTTCCTCGCCGAGCAGCTGTACCGCGCCTTTTCGATCCTGGCGAGGACGGGATATCATCATTAAAAATTAACATGGGGGCGTTGTCCCCGTATGAACTCAGGAGGTTTTCGCAGGTGAAGCTGAACAACATGATGAAGCAGGCCCAGAGGATGCAGGCCCAGATGATGGAGATCCAGGAGAAGCTCGGGGAGGAGACCGTCGAGGCCAGCGTCGGAGGCGGGATGGTCAAGGCCGTCTTTACGGGGCAGGGCGCCCTGGTGGAGATCCGCATCGACCCCGAGGTGATCAAGCCCGAGGAGCGGGAGATGCTGGAGGACCTGGTGACCGCGGCGGTCAACGAGGGGCTGCTGAAGAGCAAGGAACTGGCGAACGCCCGGATGGGCGCCGTCACCGGAGCCCTGGGCTCGCTGGGGCTGGGCTTCTAGGGCGCGCTCCTTGGACCCGATCGCCCGCCTGATCTCTCATTTCACGAAGTTTCCGGGCGTGGGGAACAAGAGCGCCCGGAGGATGGTCTTCTACCTTCTGAAACAGGACGCTGCGCAGCTCAGGGAGCTTGGCGCGGGCATCGCCTCCCTCAAGGACGACCTCCACACCTGCAGCGAGTGCGGAAACATATCGGACGGGGATCCCTGTCCGATATGCCGCGACGCCCTGCGGGACCGCAGGACGCTCTGCGTCGTGGAGAACATCGACGACCTCGTCTCCTTCGAACAGGCCGGCATCTACAACGGGCTCTATCACGTGCTGGGGGGCAGGGTCTCCCCGTTCGACGACGAGGACCTGAGCCCGGAGAGCGTGGAGTTCCTTCTGAGGCACATCCGGGACCTGAGGGCCGAGGAGGTCATCATCGCGACGAACCCCCGCATGGAGGGCGACCTCACCTACTATGCCCTTCTGGACATCCTGCGGGGGCTCGACGGCCCGGAGGAGAAGTCGGGTGGGAAGCTCAGGGTCACGCGCCTTGCCTTCGGGCTTCCGGTCGGAGGCTCCATAGAGTTTGCGGACCGCATGACGCTCCATACGGCGCTTGAGTCCCGGACGACGGCCCTGCGGGACTGACGGGTACGGAACCGTAAGGACGGGCTCACGAAGACGAGATAACGAAGATGAGAGCATGAGGACGAGACCGTGAAGCATTTTTCGTTTCTGATCGTTGCGGGAGGAAGCGGGAGCCGCATCGGCGGGGAGAGGAAGCAGTTCCGGCTTCTGGAGGGGCGGCCGCTGTGGCGCTGGAGCGCGGACCTGGCGGCATCGCTGTGGTGCGACGGGATTGCGGAGGTCGTTTTGGTCCTTCCCCGCGGCGAGGTTGCTCCTCAGCCCTGGCCGGAATCTGGTCCCGTCCCGCTCCGCCTGGCCGAGGGAGGGGCCTCGCGGCCGGAGTCCGTCATGAACGGCCTTGCGGCCTGCTCTTGCGATTACGTGATGGTGCATGACGCGGCCCGTCCCCTCGTGAGCGGGGGCCTGCTGAAAAAGCTGATGGAGGCGACGGACGAGCGATTCGGGGCCATCCCCGTCCTGCCGGTCGCCGAGGCGGTCAAGCGCATCGACGCGGAGGGCCGCGTCCACGCCGTGGACCGCGAGGGGCTCTTCACGACCCAGACGCCCCAGTCCTTTTTTCGCAAAAGGCTGGCGTCCGTCCTGGAGAGGCACGGGGCGTCCGTCAAGGACGAGGCCGAGGCCTGGCTTGCCGCGGGGCTGGAGCTTCGATGTCTGGAGGGGGAGCGCTTGAATTTCAAGGTTACGTGGCCGGAGGACCTGCGTGTGGCGAGGGCTCTGGCCCGTGGGTGTGGAGGGGCGGCGGTCCGTACCGGCCTGGGGTACGACGTGCACCGCCTGGTTCCGGAGCGGCCGCTGATCCTGGGAGGGGTCCGCATCGAGGACTCCCCCCTCGGGCTTCTCGGGCACTCGGACGCGGACCTTCTGGCCCATGCCGTCTCGGACGCCCTGCTCGGGGCGGCGGGCCTGCCGGATATCGGCAATCTGTTCCCCGCCTCGGACGGGGCCTATCGGAACGCGGACAGCATGGAGCTGCTGCGGCGCGTCGTGGAGAGAGTCCGGGAGGAGCGATGGAACGTCGTCTGGGTGGATGCGGTCATTCAGGCCCAGATCCCGCGCCTGAACGTCCACCTGCCCGAGATGCGGTCCCGGCTCTCGGCTCTGCTGAACCCCGGCGGCCCGAACTGCGTCAACCTCAAGGCGAAGTCCGCGGAGGGGACGGACGACCCCGGCCTGGGACGCTCCATGACCTGCTGGGCGGCCGCGACCCTGGCCCGCGAGGGGGTGGGGGAGTGATCCGGACGCGCTTCGCCCCCTCGCCCACGGGGGAGCTCCACATCGGAGGGGCCCGGACGGCGCTTTTCAATTTCCTGCTCGCCCGCTCGGCGGGGGAACAGGGCCGGTTTGTCCTTCGGATCGACGACACGGACGCGGAGCGCTCGCGCAGGGAGTTCGAGTTCAAGCTGATGGAGGACCTTCGCTGGCTCGGGCTGGATTGGGACGAGGGGCCGGACGGCCCCGGAGGCGTCCCCTGTCGGCAGAGCGAACGTCTTGGCCTCTATGCGGAATGGATGCTCAGGCTTCGCGAGGCGGGCGCCGTCTACCCTTGCTTCTGCTCGGACGAACGGCTCGGCGCCCTGCGCCGGGATCAGGCGGCCCGAGGCGAGCCGCTACGATGGGCGCTGCCGGGCGTTATCCTCCGGAGAGACCGAGCGCCGCATCGCCTCCGGTGAAAAACCGTGCTGGCGTTTCGCGCTGGGGAGCGAGTCCATCGTCTTCGAGGACGCGGTGCGGGGCCGTCAGGCCTTCCCGGCGGGGACCATCGGGGACTTCGTCCTGGAGCGGAGCGACGGCATGCCCACCTACCTCTTCGCCTCCGCCGTGGACGACCTCGCGATGGAGATCACGCATGTGGTGCGGGGGGACGAGCACGTCCCCAACACGGCGCGCCAGTTGGCGATTCTGGACCGGCTGGGCTGCCCCCGCCCCGTCTTTGCGCACATCCCCATGATCCTGTCGGCGGACCGGCAGAAGCTCAGCAAGCGGACGGGGTCGACCTCCATCCGGGAATACCGGGAGCGGGGTTTCCTCCCCGAGGGGCTTGTCGCCTATCTGGCGACCCTGAGCTGGTCCCCCGGGGACTCCGTCTCCCCGTTCTCGTTGGAGTCGCTCGCCGGAGCCTTTTCTCTCGACCGTATCTCCCGCTCCTCCCCCCTGCACGACGAGTCCCACCTGCTGCACTGGCAGAGGGAGGCGATGCGCCGAAGGGGGACGACCCGCGTCCGGCAGGAGATTGCGGAGCGGGACCCCCGGTTCGGGGTCCTCGAGGACCGTATGGATATCCTGATAGGGGACCTACTGGACGAGCATCCCCTTACGGGGGAGCTGGAACAGGCCCTGGCGTTTCTCGTGGAGCGGCCGACCGGCGAGAGGACGGAGTGGATGCCGATCCTGGCATCCGCCCTGGGGAAGCTGGAGCCCTGGACCGAGGAGGAATTGAACGGCCTGCTGCGCGCGTTCATGAGGGAACGGGGGATGAGGGGGAGGGAGTTCTTCCATCCCTTGAGGCTCCTGCTGACGGGGCGGGAACGGGGGGCCGCGCTGCCGCTGGTTCTGCTGGCCCTGGGGCGTGAGGAGGCCGTGTCCCGTCTTGAGGGCTGATGCCCGGGAGGTCATGATGAGCGTCGTCTATTCGCGCAACAGATTTTTTGACGTGGAGAACTGGACGGGAGCCGAGGTGCTCGGAGGCTTTGAGGACGTGGTGCACGTCGACGACGCTTCCGACCTGACCGTCTTCGAGGCCTATGAGGTTTCGATCGAGGATTCCTGGCCGAGCTTCATCCGGGACCAATCCCTGTGACCGGTCTGCTCCGATAGGGATGCAGGAACCGGTCCCGCTCGGGATTACCGCTCCGGAGCTTGCTGGAACTTTTCTTATCGGTCTGCCCCGTCCGGTCCCTGGCCGCCCCACTCGACGAGGGTGAAGCCCTTTCGGACGAAGGGCG
>ERZ773009.2631-NODE-2631-length-11379-cov-3.956023_pt1 | contig 11379 bp, 8 predicted proteins | sample MGYA00580663_ERZ773009 | MGnify/ENA primary metagenome ERZ773009 (study PRJEB29015, sample SAMEA2737969) | human oral metagenome | biome: human oral; feature: human-associated habitat; material: dental | place: China | collected 2026 ... | reverse complement strand
CATAGACGGGCTGATCGTCGCCACTGGCAGCCTGCAGCACGTCGTCGGTGATGCTGATGCCGTACAGCAGTGCTGCGTGCAGCAACAGAACCCCGCTGAAGGCGGGCAGCATGTGCCAGCGCGGAGGGGGGCGGTCCAGCGCGAGGACTGATTCCAGATCCACGGCGCGGGCCTCACGCTGGTCGGCGGTCTGGGGGGCCTGCGAGGAGGTGCCCGGAGCCGACGGAGGGGAGGACGGTGGTTTCACACGAGAGCGGATGGAGGTTGCTGGGAAAACGGCATGGGTCGACCGATGCCCGATCACCGGGCCGAGAGACTGGCCGGCCCATCAGGGACGGCGTGCTCAGGGCAGGGCGGGGGCAGTCTCCGGGAAGAACCCATGAGGCAAGAGAGCGAACAGAAGCACGACCCGAACAGGCGTGCTCCTGGGTCTTGCCGGAAAACCAGCAGGATGCGGATGCAGGCGCGTTCGGACGGACGGTGTCGAGGCGTTCCGAGTGCAGCGCGCTACCGGGCGGCTTGTTCTGGAATGTGCCGCGCAATGGTAACGATTCGTATTGGAGTCCTCAAATCGGCCGCTGGCAATTTTTCCCGGGATGAGGTCGGCTTGCAAGCATGACCCGATGCCGTGAAGGGGGTTGCCGTGAGCATATTGTTGCAGCGGTTTCGCGGAATGCGCAACGGTTGATGACCGTTCGTCGGTCAGGACGGATTTGCAGGGGGAGGCATCCTGTCCTGAGACGGCTGTCATCGATGCCGACGATCGTGTCCTGGCGGGTACCTGACGCGGAGAATCCGGCCAAACACTCTATACAATCGTCGGATGCACACCCAAGACTCTTCCTTCCTGTCCGACTGGCAGAGCCAGCGGCTCTCCATCCACGTCGACCGCGCAGTGACCGAACTGCGGCGAGGGCGGCCGGTCCTGATTGCTGACCGCAAGGCCATCGACAACATGCCGACGTGGTTGGCTCCCTCCCAGGTCTGGCTGTTTGCCGCGGTGGAGACGCTGACGCCCGAAGGCTGGAAACGGCTGCTACAGTTGGGGATGGTGGACTTTCACCTGTTGCTGTCCGGGCAGCGGGTTGAGGCGCTGGCGCGACGGGAAGGCTGGTCGAATCTGCTGCCCCAGAAGGGCAGCAATCTGGAGCGCCAGGATTTCGAGCAGCCTTTCGAGCTGCTCATGACGCCGTACGGCCCCCCCAATCTCGAGGAGCTGTCATGGATCCGGGCCTATGCCGGTCTGGAGGGCGCGATCTCACGCGAGGCGGCGCTGGCGTTGCGCTACCGCGTGATGTCCCTGGCGGGGGACCCCCATGCTTCGGACTGGGGGGCGCCGGGCAAGGAGACCGAGCCGGCGAGGCCTGATTACGATGGGGCATGGCGGACGATGCCACAGGGGGTCAATCCGCCCTTGCCGTTGGCCCGTGAGGCGCTGGCACTGGCTCGTGAGGCCCGTCTGGCGCCGGCGGTGGTCTGCTGCCAATTGTTGTCGGAGGATGCACGTGCCTTGCTGGACGCCGGTCTGATGCATGTTGACCCGGCGCAAGTGCAGGCCTTCGTGGCTACCCGCCCCGTTCAGCTGGAGCAGGTCAGCGATGCCCCGGTGCCGCTGGCCAGTGCCTGGGCAGCCGATCGGGCAGCTGCTGCCCGGGGGGATGGTGCACAGCCGGCCGGTGCCGTTGGGGGCGATGCCGCCCAGTCGGGCGGGTTCGTCGGGCACACCGATGGCGATCACGCCATCGACAGCCGCTTCGTGGTCTTCCGCGAGAAGGACAGCGACTTCGAGCATGTCGCCGTCATCGTCGGCAATCCGGACTTCAACGGCAAGGAGCCGGTGCGGGTCCGGCTGCATTCCTCGTGCCTGACGGGCGATCTCTTTGGCAGCCTGCGTTGTGACTGCGGCGATCAGCTGCGCGGCACGGTGCAGCGGCTGGCGAAGGACGGCGGCGGCATCGTGCTGTACCTGTCGCAGGAAGGGCGGGGCATCGGCATTGCCAACAAGCTGCGCGCCTACCGGCGGCAGGATGCGGGGCTGGACACCCTGGATGCCAACCATGCGCTGGGCTTCCGGATGGACGAGCGCCACTTCGAGGTGGCGGCTGCCATGCTGAAGTCGCTGGGCTGCACGCACATCAACCTGCTGACCAACAACCCGGCCAAGATCGCCGCCCTGCGTGACGCCGGCATCGACGTGGTGGAGCGTGAAGGGGTCAAGGGCGGGGTCAATGCCCACAACCAGCGCTACCTGCTCACCAAGATGAAGCGTGGCGGCCACCTGTTCGATCAGCAGGATCTGCAGATGGACGATGCCGACAGTACCTCGGGCGGAATGTCGGGCATGGGGCTTGGCGTGGGCCAGGAGGGCACGCTGCCCGGGTACGCTCAAGGGGCTGCCCTCCAGTCCGAGGCTGGCCATGCCACGGTTGGGAGCGGATCCTTGTCGCCCGCGCAGGCAGTGGGCGTCGCAGGGGGCGCAGGGCGTCTTCTGCCGACGGCCGCGTCGGGGGCAGAGGGCGCTGACGCCTCGCCCGAAGGCCGGCCGTTGTCGGTTGCCATCCGCGAAAGGCTGCAGTTTGCCAACCGGCGCTTCCACGCCAACGACAACATTGCCGACTTCATCCATGACGAGGCCGAGCTGGACGCGCTTCAGGACGAGGTGGCAGAGCGCATGCAGGCGCTGCTGGAATCGCTGGTCATCGACACTGAATCTGACCACAACACGCAGGATACGGCACGGCGCGTGGCGCGCATGTACCTGAACGAGGTGTTTGCCGGCCGCTACCGCAAGGCGCCGGCCATGACCGAGTTTCCCAACGTCGAGAAGCTCAACGAGCTGCTGGTGGTGGGCCCCATTACCGTGCGCTCGGCCTGCTCGCACCACTTCTGCCCCATCATGGGCCGGCTGTGGATCGGGGTGCTGCCCAATGCCGACTCCAACCTCATCGGGCTGTCCAAGTATGCGCGGCTGGCTGACTGGATCATGAGCCGCCCGCAGATCCAGGAAGAGGCCGTGAAGACGCTGGCTGACGAGCTGGAGCGGCGTCTGGTGCCGGATGGTCTGGCCGTGGTGATGAAGGCCGACCACTTCTGCATGCACTGGCGCGGTGTGAAGGACGAGAGCCAGATGACGTCTTCCGTCATGCGGGGCGCCTTCCTGCGCAATGCCAGCCTGCGGCGCGAGTTCCTGGGGCTGATCTGACCCCCGGCGAGGTTGATCCGGTCCCGGGCACTTCGGAGCTTTGGACCATGCACCGGTTTTCTGTGGCCTGTGCCATGGCCTTTCCGGGTGGTTTATGGCATGTTTCGTGCTGTGTCGTCGAGGTCCGTGCGGTAAACCCCGATAACCCTTGTCTGGTGTCCGGCCCGCCTGTTGCGGGCCGGGTGATCTGGAGAAATTACCTTCCATGGAAAAACAGACTCTCCTCGTGACCGGCGGTGCCGGTTACATCGGCTCCCACACCGTCGTGGAGCTGCTGGCCGCTGGCCATGACGTGGTCATCCTCGACGACTTCAGCAATAGCTCCCCCCAGGTGGTGGACCGCATTGCCGAGATTGCCGGCCGCCGCCCTGCCCTGGTGGAGGGCGATTCGGGCAACCGCGACACGCTGCGCCGCCTGCTGGCGCAGTACCCGGTCGATGCCACCATCCACTTCGCCGGCTTCAAGGCCGTGGGCGAGTCGGTGGCCAAGCCGCTGGCCTATTACGGCAACAACGTCAGCGGCACCGTGGTGCTGCTGGAATGCCTGGAAGAGGCCGGGGCGCGCCGCCTGGTGTTCAGCTCCTCGGCCACCGTCTACGGTGATCCGGCCAGCGTGCCCATCCGCGAAGACTTCCCCACCGGCCCCACCAATCCCTATGGCCGCACCAAGTGGCACATCGAGCACATGCTCAATGATCTGGCCGTGGCTTCGCCCGAGTGGTCGATCGGCATCCTGCGCTACTTCAACCCGGTGGGGGCTCATGCCTCGGGCCGCATCGGCGAGAATCCGCGCGGCATTCCCAACAACCTCATGCCCTTCGTCACCCAGGTGGCGGTGGGCAAGCGGCCGAAGCTCTCGGTGTTCGGCGGTGACTACCCCACGCATGACGGCACCGGCGTGCGCGACTATATCCACGTGGTGGACCTGGCGCTGGGCCACCTGGCTGCGCTGGAGAAGGTGGTGGCCGGCAAGGGCGCCTGGACGGTGAACCTGGGCACCGGCAAGGGCTACTCGGTGCTGGACTTCGTCAAGGCCTTTGAGAAGGCCAGCGGGAAGCCCATCCCGTACCAGATCGTCGATCGCCGCCCCGGCGACGTGGCGCAGTGCTATGCCGATCCGTCGCTTGCGGCCGAGATGCTGGGCTGGCGCGCGCAGCGTGACCTGCAGCAGATGTGTGCCGACAGCTGGAACTGGCAGCAGAAGAATCCGGACGGCTACTGACCGGCATGACGGACCCTATCCGGCCTTGCCCCGGACGCAGGGCCGGCTCGGTCGGAAGCGGGGCCCGGAGGGCGTTCTGCTCGCATCTGTAGTCCTTTCCAAATGGCGCCATATGGCGCCATTTTTATTTCCGGGGTTCCTGAAAGGGCAGGGAATACCCGAAGATGATGGGCAGAAAATGCCCGATGACATTTTGTTCAGATCCTTTGAAAATCGGCTTGTGGCGCCGGATTTCAGGTGATTTGAGAATCGGTCTGCATCTTTTCGACTGGTTTCATGGAGGCTTCAAGGGGTCTTTGTGAATCGTGCAGTTTGAATTGATATAATGACAACCGTCATGCGACGATAATTTCTCGGCAATCAACCCATTTCATCATTCATCTGCCGGGAATGTTCTGCCAGCCATCGGGCTGTGCCTTTCTTTCGTGTGCCGGGTAAATGTCACCCTGGCAGGGCGGTGCTCAAGCAGGCGTTTTCTGCGTATCGTCCGCACCAGATCGTGACGGGGCGCCCATGCTCCTGCGGGATTTCCTCTGCGGGAATTCCTTCATGGCGCCCATTCGGGGGATTTCTGCATTTTCGTGCCCTCGGCCTAGGCATTTTGTCGGATACATCCCGTATCCCCTTCACCCTGCACCGGTATTGCAGGGCATGGACCGCCTTCATTCGGGCGGGTCTGTCCTTTCTGCCCGCGTTTCAGCCGGGCTGCCGGTCAGAGGGTCGGCGTCGCTTCGTCCGTCAGGACGCATCGTCGGGCCTCCCATCCAGAAGAGGAGTCCATCATGTCACGTTCCAACCTGCTGTCACCCGCTGCCGTTCCGGCTTTCTCGCCGGCATCGTCCGTCATGCGCCTGTCGCGGCCTGTCGGGCGGCTGATGGCCATGGCCGCTCTGGGCGCAGCTGCCTGGCTGGGCGCGCCGGCCGCACATGCCGCCGACACTCCCGCCTGCGAAGTCAGCCATCCGGTGCGCTTCGGCGGCATGAACTGGGAATCCAACCTGGTGCTGACCGAGATCGAGCGGCGCATTCTTGAGAAGGGCTATGGCTGCCAGACGGACGTGCTGCCCACCGAGACCCTGTCGGCGCTGGCCGCCATGGGCCGCGGCGATCTGGACGTGATCAGCGAGATCTGGCAGAACAGCATCGCCGATCCCTGGGCCAAGGCCGTGGCCACTGGCAAGGTGAAGTCGATCGGCACGGTCTACCTGGGAGGCGAGGGCTGGTACATCCCGCGCTATGTGGCCGAGCGCCTGCCGGAGCTGAAATCCATCGAGGATCTGCCCCGGTTCAAGGACGAGTTTGCCGACAATGAGGACCCCGGCAAGGGCCGCTTCTACGGCTGTCCGGTGGGCTGGGGCTGCGAGGTGGTCGCCACCCAGATCTTCAAGGCCGACAAGAAGCTGGCGGAAGCCTTCAACCTGTTTGCACCTGGTACCGGGGCTGCCCAGAAGGCCGCGATCACCTCGGCCTACAAGCGCAAGCGCAACGTCGTCTTCTACTACTGGTCACCCACGCCGATGGTCGCCTCGATGGATCTGGTGCGGCTGAAGTTCCCGCCCTATGACAAGGCCAAGCACCAGTGCCTGACCGATGCGGACTGTGCCAACCCTGAAGTGGTGGACTACCCCGAGAACCCGGTGCTGACAGCCGTCAACACCAAGTTCTCCGAGCAGGCGCCCAAGGCCACCGAGTTCCTGTCGAAGGTTTCGCTACCGGTGGATGTGGTCAACGGCATGCTGGCCCACATGGACGAGGAATCGCTGGAAGCCCCCGATGTGGCCGACTGGTTCCTGAAGAACCATGCCGATATCTGGACGAAGTGGGTGCCGGCCGACGTGGCCGAGCGCGTGAAGGCGGGGCTCTGACATGTTCCCCCAACTCTTCGACCCCGCAAAGCTGCGCAAGGGCATCGACAAGTTCGTCGATGGCATCGTCACCGACTATGGCGACTCGCTGGGGGCACTGTCCGACCACTTCGAGCGCTGGCTGGGCTGGTTCGAGAAGCTGCTGCGCACGGCGCCGTGGTGGTCGGTGGTGCTGACGGTCATCGTCGTCGCCTGGCTGCTCACGCGCCGTATCGGCCTGTCGCTGCTGATGGGCGGGCTGCTGTGCATCATCGGTCTGCTGGGCCTGTGGGACGCCGGCATGCAGACCCTGGCGCTGATGCTGATGGCCACCTTCCTGTCGGTCGTCATCGGCATCCCGGTCGGCATCCTGATGGGGCGGGTGGACTGGGTGCGGGCCGTGCTGAACCCCGTGCTGGACGTCATGCAGACGATGCCCAGCTTCGTCTATCTCATCCCCGTGGTGATGCTCTTTGGCCTGGGCAAGACCCCGGCGCTGATTGCCACCATCATCTACGCGGTGGCCCCGCTCATCCGCCTCACCGATCTGGGCATCCGCCTGGCGGACAAGGAGGTGCTGGAGGCCTCGCGCGCCTATGGCGCCAATACCTGGCAGCAGCTCTTCGGGGTGCAGATTCCGCTGGCGCTGCCCAACATCATGGCCGGCATCAACCAGACCACGATGATGGCGCTGGCCATGGTGGTGATCGCCTCGATGATCGGGGCCACCGGCCTGGGCCAGGAGGTGCTGCAGGGCATCAATCGGCTTGAGGTCGGTCGGGGCCTGATGGCGGGCGTCTCCATCGTGGTGCTGGCCATCCTCTTCGACCGCATCACCCAGGGCTATGGCCGCCGGCAACGACGAGGAGCGCACTGATGAGCAAGATCGAAGTCAGCCACATCTACAAGATCTTCGGCCCGCATCCCGATCGCTGGCTGAAGGCCGTCCAGGATGGCATGAGCAAGGAGGAGCTGCTGACCCGCAGTGGTCATACGCTGGGCCTGCGCGACATCTCCCTGTCCATCGACGAAGGCAGCATCTACGTCATCATGGGCCTGTCGGGTTCGGGCAAATCCACGCTCATCCGGCACTTCAACCGTCTCATCGAGCCCACCTCGGGCGAGATCCGGGTGGATGGCCAGAACGTGGTGGAGCTGGGGCGGCGAGAGCTGGCCCACCTGCGCCAGCAGAAGATGAGCATGGTCTTCCAGCGCTTCGGCCTCTTTCCGCACCGCACCGTGCTGGACAACGCCGCCTACGGTCTGGCCGTGCAGAAGGTGCCGCGCGCGCAGCGTGAGGAGAAGGCGCGCTACTGGCTGGACCAGGTGGGGCTGTCGGGCTTCGAGCATCAGTACCCGCACCAGCTCTCCGGCGGCATGCAGCAGCGGGTGGGGCTGGCCCGCGCACTGGCCACCGATGCCGAGATCCTCCTGATGGACGAGGCTTTCTCGGCACTGGATCCGCTCATCCGCCGCGAGATGCAGGACCACCTGCTGAAGCTGCAGGCACGGCTCAACAAGACCATCGTCTTCATTACCCACGACCTGGACGAGGCGCTGCGCCTGGGCAACCGCATCGCCATCCTGAAGGACGGCGAGCTGGTCCAGGAAGGAGAGCCCGAGGACATCCTGCTGGAGCCGGCCACCGAGTACGTGCAGTCCTTCCTGCAGGACGTGAACCGCAGCAAGGTGCTCAACGCCGGTCATGCGCTGCAGGAGGGTGCGCGGTTGACGCTCACTATGCGTACCCGGCCGAACCATGCGCTGGAGCTGCTTCAGGCGCGCAAGTACGACTATGCGCCCGTGCTGGACGGCAAGCGGCTGGCTGGCGTGCTCACCGTCGGGCGCATCATTGATGCCCTGAAGGAAGGCGCGCGCGACGTGTCCGAATACGTCGAGGAGATGGCCTCGGTGCCGTCCACGGCAGGGCTGGACACCGTGCTGGGCCACCTGTTGCAGAGTGACCAGCCGCTGGCCGTTACGGGCGAGCACGACGAATTCGTCGGCATGCTGTCGCGCAGCAAGGTGCTGAGCCTGGTCAGCAACGAGACGCCCGAGCTGGTGCCGGAAAATGCCGCCAGTGTGCAGCAGGCGGCAGCAGAGGCCGCAGAAGCGGTGGCCGTGGCAGAGGCGATCGTGAGTGCCGAATCTGCCGGGAACGTCGATGCGGCGAGGCCGGGCCATGTGGATGCAGCCGCCGCCGGTAAGGCGTCGGATACGCCGGGGGCTGCTGAGGCGCTGGCTGATGCGGCGGGCATGAAGGCGGGAGCCGCAGACGCCCGGAAAGCGGCCTCGGCCACCCAGGAGCGTTCCTGATCAGGCCAGTCGCCGGCAATCCTGCCCGTGCTCGGTGGCCATCAGCTGCGCCAGCAGCGTGGCCGCCGTTCCCAGACCGGACACGTGCAGGTCGGCATCGATCTCGGCCAGCGGCATCAGCACGAACAGTCGCTCATGCAGGCGCGGATGCGGCAGCGTCAGCACCGCATCCGTGCGGGTCTCGCCAGCGACCAGCAGCAGGTCCAGATCCAGTGTGCGGGGGGCGTTGCGAAACGGCCGCTCACGTCCGAAGGCCAGTTCGATGGCCTGCAGCCCTTCCAGCAGCGAGAGCGGGGGCAGGGTAGTTTCCACGCGCAGCACCTGGTTGATGAAGGGCGGGCCGCCCGCGTCCACCGGTGCGCTCTCGTACAGGCTGGAAACGGCCGTCACCCGTGTCTCGGGCAGCTCGCCGATGCGTTTTCGTGCGGCTTCCAGCGTTTCCTTCGGGCCGCCGACGCGGCTGGGCAGGTTGGCCCCCAGGCCGATCCAGGCCGCGCGGGGCTTCGTCCCGTTTCCCGTGGTCATGATCAGGAGGCTGCGGGGGGCTCGCCGGCGCCGCCATGCCCTTCGGCTGGTGCACCGTTCTCGGTCGAGGCGCTCTTGCGCCGCCGCCGGCGCTTGCGGGTGTTGCGCCCCGATTTGCCGGTGCTGCCCAGGCTTTCCTGCACCAGCTGTTCACGCCGAGAGGAATCGGCGTCGATAAACTCCGTCCACCAGTCCCCCAGTGCAGGATCGATCTCGTTCGAGGTGCAGCGAAGCAGCAGGAAGTCGTAGCTGGCCCGGAAGCGCAGCTGCGTCACCAGCGTGAACGACTGCCGGCCCCGCTTCTCCAGCCGGGGCTGCATCATCCAGATCTCGCGCATGTCGGCCTGGTAGCGCCGGTGCAGGGCCAGCTTGGTGCCCTGTTCGTCCAGCACTTCAGAGATGGCCTGATCCAGCGCCGGTACCAGATGTTCGCCCTGGGCGTGCAGCTGCTGCCAGCGCACCCGCACCTGCGGCCACAGCAGCGAGGCGAACAGGAAGCTGGGCGATACCGACTTGCCCTGCCGCACGCGGGCATCGGTGCGGGTCAGCGCCTCGGTGATGAAGGCTTCGTCCGTCTCGAAGAGCGTGTCCAGCAGCGGCAGGATGCCGTGGTGCAGCCCCTCGTGGCGCAGCCGCTGCAGGCAGGCCAGGCCATGACCGCTTTCCAGCAGCTTCATCACCTCGTCGAACAGCCGCGCCGGCGGCACGTTCTCGAGCAGCGGGGCCAGCGTGCGGATGGGCTGGAGAGTGGGCGGGTCGACCTGGAAATCCAGCTTGGCAGCAAAGCGCACGGTGCGCAGCATCCGTACCGGATCCTCGCGGTAGCGGGTGGTGGGGTCGCCGATCATGCGCAGCAGTCGGGCCGACAGATCATCCACCCCGCCCATCGGATCGATCAGTGTCTCGGCGATCGGATCGTAATAGAGGGCGTTGACGGTGAAATCGCGTCGGTAGGCATCTTCTTCGCGGGTGCCGAACACGTTGTCGTTCAGCATCCGCCCATGGGCGTCGGTCTGGCCGTTGGTATGGGCCGCCCGGAAGGTGGTGACCTCGATGGTCTCGCGCCCGAACATCACATGAACGATGCGAAAGCGCCGGCCGATGATGCGTGCGCGTCGAAAGAGCGACTGCACCGCCTCGGGGGAGGCGTCGGTGGCCACGTCGAAGTCCTTCGGGGCACGGCCCAGCAGCAGGTCGCGCACGCCGCCCCCCACGATGTAGGCGCTGTAGCCGGCATGTTGCAGCTCTTCGCAGGTACGCAGCGCAGCGCTGGAGACCTGCTGGCGGGAAAGTCCCAGCGACTGGGCGGAGAGAATGCGGGGTTCGGGCAGCTTGGGGGCTGGGGAGCGGGGGCGGCCAGGTGTGCGGCCTGGAATGCGGGCGCGGGGACGGGCGGGTGTGCGGGTCGCGGCCGGAGTGTCACGGTCAGCCGGCCGGCCGGCGATCCATTTGAACAATCGGTTGAACACGATACCTATGCTAGGGGGAACAGGTCGATGATCGGCCAGCCGCGCTGGGTCGCCGTCTGGCGCAGCACCGGATCAGGATTGGTGGCTACCGGATGCGTGGCCATCTCCAGCATCGGCAGGTCGTTGCGTGAATCGGAATAGGCCCAGATCTCGTCGAAATCATCTGGCGTCAGTCCCTGTTCCTGCAGCCATTCGCGCAGGCGGACAAGCTTGCCGGCCTGGAAGGTGATCGTGCCCTGGGGCTCGCCCGTGTAGCGGCCATCCTTCACCTCGCCCTCGGCACCCAGCAGGTGCTGCACCCCGAACAGCCCGGCGATGGGGCGGGTGACGAAGGCGTTGGTGGCCGTGACGATGACGCACAGGTCTCCGGCGTCCAGGTGCTTCTTCACCAGGGCCAGGGCCTCGGCGTTCAGCGAGGGCCGGATGACCGTGTCGATGTATTCGCGCCGCCATGCCTCGATCTCGTCGGCAGGCCGCCCCGCCAGAACGCCCAGCACGAAGCGCAGGTGCTCGGCAGGATCCAGCTGGCCGCGCTTGTACTGCTCGAAGAAGGCGTCGATGCGGGCATTGAAGGCTGCCACGTCGGCCACGCGGCCGGTACGGCACAGGAAGCGCCCCCACTCGTTGTCAGAGTCGATGGGCAGCAGCGTGTGGTCCAGATCAAACAGGGCTAGCCTTTTCATGTAGGTCATTCTAAAGCGTTGTGGACACATTTGGGATGTTTTGGCAGGCGTTATGGGTCCGTTCGTCCCTTTGCCGCCCCTTTGCCGTTCCCTCGCCGTCCCTTCGCTGCCCCCTGAA
>ERZ773009.2628-NODE-2628-length-11382-cov-37.829787_pt1 | contig 11382 bp, 8 predicted proteins | sample MGYA00580663_ERZ773009 | MGnify/ENA primary metagenome ERZ773009 (study PRJEB29015, sample SAMEA2737969) | human oral metagenome | biome: human oral; feature: human-associated habitat; material: dental | place: China | collected 2026 ... | reverse complement strand
CCGCTTTTCCATCATCCTTGATGACCTGCAGCTGCGTCGCACCTCCCGGCTGCTGACCCCACGGGGCAGCCTTGCCCGACTTGATCGTCCAGCCCTCGGGCAGTGGATCCTCCGTAAACTCGTACTGGTAGTAGTGGTCGTTCACCGACTCCGGGCGCAGGGAACGCTCCTCGAAGGAGGCGGGGCGGCCGTCCTCGATGGCACCCAGGTAGTTGCCCGCGGGGTGTCCGATGCGGTCCACGTCCCCACCGAAGTCCCGGATGTATTCCTCGACCGAGGAATACACGGTCGGTTCCCCCGCATACCCGTCATTCGGCGGCCAGTCAATCACCCATTCTTCTTTCCCAGTCTTGGGATCAATCTCGGTATGGCCGTGTTCCACCCTCCATTCCTCATAGGTGTACGACGTCCCGTCGGGTTTCACGCCCAAGACCAGCTCGCGTCGGCGCACCATGTCCGCCCCCATCACGTCATCTACCAGCCCTTCAGTCGGCGTAGGCTTGCCATTCGACTGATGCGTATTAAGCGGCATCCTCGATGCCAGGTCGTCCGCACTTTGGGGAAGGACGCGTAGTCGTTTCTCCTTCCATTCATTGGCGAGATCTTCCATGCCGTGCGTGCGCAGATAGTCGTCCAGATGCGAAGATAACCTTCCCGCGGCCCCATCTGCACCAATACCAAGGCGACCCGCACCCTTCAGAGCAAGAGTGCCTAGCCCCATCCCCATATCTCGCAGCATCATGCCTTCGCCAATGACGGGCAGGGATTCAAGCACTGCAGCAGCCCGAGCCGCATTTCCACCACCAGCGGTGAGCGCAGCAAGAACTGCAGCCGGTACAAGTTCACCCAAGGCAGCACCGGGATCGTCTTCCCATCCCTCAGCATTGATTAACGCGTCCCACATTTTCTTCGCGAAGCCTGCCGGGTCTGCAATGATCGCGTCACGTAGCGCAAACAAGTCCTCCGGTGAGATTTTGTTCTGCTTCTGCTTCGCCTGCAGTTCGTCCCAGGTGATCCACCCAAACATGTACCGTCCATAGTCACGCAAACCTTCAAGCGCCATGCCATACTGCATGGAGAGTAGGCCCCACACACCGTCAAAGATGCCCGCTACGGTACGTTTCGCAAAATGAACAGGGGCCCACGACGGATCGGGAGAACGGTTAGCCTGTTCGTACAAAGTCTGAGCAAGAGTCTCGCCAGCAGCATCCGTGTCACTCACTGCTGCTTCGAAGTCGGCGACCGCCTGCGCTTTCATTGCCTCGCCGGGACGCGTGTCACGCTCTGGGTGATACGACAGATCTACCTCAGGTAATCCGAACATACCGGTCTTCGGGTGTTCAGCTGCCCACTTCTGTTCTGCAAGAGCCGCCTCGACGGCAGCGACTCCCTCTTCATACGCGACTTTAGCTTCAGCAGCACGCGTTTGAGCTTGCTCGAGCGCTGAAGCATAGACTTCCCAGGCATCTGCGGCACGGCCGAAAGTCGCCGAGGCGCACCACCAGTTTTCCGGCTGCAGCTTGAAATGCTCGTGAAACCGATCGGCCGCCCGCCCACTCCAGCCAGACACTGAAATCTCCTGCAATGACCATGCGATTCTCTCGAAATCGGACGCACGATCGCGCATGACAGCAATCCGCCCGCGGATGGCAGCAGGATCACCCTTGATCTCAAACGTCGGAGCACCTTTATGTGTCACACTCACGCTAAATCCCCTTCACCAGTGGTTCTGTGGAGATAGCAGCCGCTGCATCACGAGCGCGGGTCATTGCCTCATCACAAGCAGCCATATAGTCAGCGTAGATCCCGGTAACCTTGCCCAGCCGACCGGCTGCTTCGGAAATGTCTCGAAGCATCCCGTTCAGCCCCTGATCCCACTTGGTATTAAAGCTATCCAGTCCCCCTACCACGACAGGATCAGCAACCATTCCAGAGTTGGGCGTATAGTCTGCAACATCGTAGGTTTTATTGCGTTCTTGCAGTTCACTGAGCTTTGTAACCGCTGTGGCTATTGCCTCAAGATCAACTTCAAAATCATGACTTGTCATCACAACCCCTTAATCAACGGCAGCGAATGCAAGAGTTTCAGCGTTAACGCCAGCCTTGCGTATTTCTTCAAATGCTTGTTTCAGAGAATCTAAGGCAGCAGCCAGTTCCTCCGCACGATCGTTAAGACGCTGTGCACATTCCTTTTGCGCCTGCCGAGCCTCAGAACTATCCGTCCATTCAGCGAGTCCAGCCTCCACAAGGTCTGACATCTCTGCACTACGCTTACGCAACTTCGAGGCTGCTCGATCGATGTCGTCCATTACATAGTTCGCTGCTGCCTCATAAAACACAAGGTCATGACCACTCATTGCACGCTCCCAAATGCCCCGGCGTCAATAATTCCTTCAGTCGCTTGCTCTTCCGCCGCGGTGAGTGCTTCATCGACAGAGATCAGCGCCTGCGCATAACGATCCAAGTCCCCAACGTGCGCTGAGCCTGCTTCCCCCCATGCCGTCAGCGCTTCACCCACAATCGACACATACGTTCCATTCACCTGAGAAAGCTGTCCGGTTATATCTGCCTCGAGTGTGCGTGCGATTTCCCCGAGCTCAGTTTCGAAGTCAACCACATAACCCGCAGCCTTCGTTTGTGCGCCAATGACAAGTCCGAAGCCAGGTCCACTCATAACCCGCTCCTCCTTCATAGGATAGAGAGCGGCTAACACCACTCGTTCAACCACTTGTTCAGTTGAACATCGTAGTCAATCACAACACGGTTTACTCGAGCAAATCCGCCGCCTCGAGCCAGGCCTCCTCCAGCTCGTCCATCTCTGACAGGACGTCCTGGTGGGCCGCCGAGACCTTCGTCAGCTCGGACACCGCTGAGGGATCCGTCGCCACCTGGATCGACAGCTTCTCCAGCTTCGCCTCCAGGGACGAGGCCTCGGCGCGCAGGCGCTCCAGCTTGCGTTCGATGCGGGTCATTTCCTTCTTGGCCGCGCGCCGCGCCGCAGCGTCACTCACGCCGCCGCGAGCGCTCCCCTGCCCCACGCTCCCCTGCCCCGCACTGTCCTCGCCCGAGGAGGCGTCCGCGGAGGGTGCGGTCGAGCGGGAAGCGGAGCCGGCCTCGTCGGCGCGAGAGGACGAGCCAAACGCACCGAAGTCGCCGGAGGCGCGCATCTGCAGGTACTGCTCGACGCCGCCGGGCAGGGCGCGGACCTGGCCGTCGCCGAGGAGGGCCACCTGGTGGTCGGTGACGCGTTCGAGGAGGTAGCGGTCGTGTGAGACGACGACGAGGGTGCCCGGGAAGGTGTCAAGCAGGTCCTCCATCGAGGCCAGGGTGTCAGTGTCGAGGTCGTTCGTGGGTTCGTCGAGGAGCAGCACGTTCGGCTGGCTCATCAGCAGGCGCATGAGCTGGAGGCGGCGGCGCTCGCCGCCGGAGATCTCGCTGATGCGCGTGTAGGCGCGGGCGCGTGTGAAGCCCATGCGTTCCGTCATCTGGGAGGCGCTGACTTCCTTGCCGTCCACGACGACGGTCTGGGCGACGTCGGCGACGGCCTCGACGACGCGCATGTCGGCCAGGGCGTCGAGCTCGTGCGTGTCCTGGGAGAGGGTGGCGACGTGGACGGTCTTGCCGCGCTTGACGCGCCCCGACGCGGGCTCGAGGTCCCCGCGCAGCAGGTTCAGGATCGTCGTCTTACCGGCGCCGTTCACGCCGACGATGCCGACGCGCTCGGCGGGGGCCAGGCGCCAGGTGACGCCCTCGAGGATGTCCAGGCGCGAGCCGTCGGGACGCGTGAAGGACACGGAGACGTCCTCGAGGTCGATGACGTCCTTGCCCAGGCGCGCGGTCGCCATCTTCACCAGCTCGACGGTGTCGCGCGGGGGCGGCACGTCGGCGATGAGGGCCTCGGCGGCGGCGATGTGGAACTTGGGCTTCGAGGTGCGGGCAGGGGCCCCGCGGCGCAGCCACGCGAGCTCCTTGGTGAGCAGGTTAGCGCGCTTGGCGGCGGCCACGTCCGCCTGGCGCATGCGCTCGGCGCGGGCCAGCGTGTAGGCGGCGTAGGAGCCGTCGTAGATTTCGACGTGCCCGGCGATCTGCGGGCGGTCACCACCCGGGTCGACGCCGGGGACGACCTCCCAGATGTGCTCGCACACGGCGTCAAGGAACCAGCGGTCGTGGGTGACGGCCAGGAGCGCGCCGGACGCGCCGGGGCGGGCGAAGCGGGCGTTCAGGTGCGCGGCCAGCCAGGCCACGCCCTCGACGTCGAGGTGGTTGGTGGGCTCGTCCAGGCACACGATGTCGGCGGTGGCCGCGAGGACGCGGGCGAGCGCAACGCGGCAGCGCTGACCGCCCGACAGCGTGCCGACGAGGGCAGCGGGGTTGATGTCGGCGAGGAGGCCGGCGTGGATGTCGCGCACGGCCGGGTCGGACGCCCACTCGTATTCCTCCATGCCGGGGTGAACGGCCTGGATGACGGTGTCCTCCGGGTTGAGGGTGTCCGCCTGGGTGAGGACGGCGACGCGCACGCCGTCGCGACGGGTCACCACTCCCCCGTCGGGTTCCTGAGTACCGGCGACGATGCGCAGGAGCGTGGACTTTCCGGCGCCGTTGGGGCCGAGGATACCGACGCGGCTTCCGTCGTCGAGGCCGACCGTGACCCCTTCGAGGAGCTTACGCGATCCGGCGAGGGCGCCGACGTTCTGGGTTCCGAGCAGGTGTGCCATCAGATGGCCTCCGTCGATTCAATGCGGGCGCCGTAGGCGGGCCCGTGGGTGGGGATCGCGCGCGCGACCGTGGGCGCGTCGCTCAGGGTGGCCGCGAGTGCTTGGGCGTGCTCGGCGTCGGGCGCGAGGGCCGCGACGGTCGGGCCGGACCCGGACAGGGTGACGGCCAGGGCTCCCGCATCCTTCGCGGCACCGATGGTCTCGGCGAGCTCGGGACGCAGGCGCAGGGCGGGCGCCTGCAGGTCATTGACGAGGCAGTGGCCCAGTTCCTCGGGTTCCCCGCACAGGGCGGCGACTTCCTCGGGCGTGGGTTCGGCGAGGGCAGGTGCGCCCGCCGCGTCGAGACGGTCGAACTCGCGGAACACCTCGGGGGTGGACAGGCCCTCGCGGGACAGGAGCATGACCCAGTGGTGGTGGCCCTCCTCGTCCCCTTCGCGCAGGACGCTCATGTGGTCCCCGCGCCCGGTTCCCAGCGCAATGCCGCCCGCGAGGCAGGCGGGGACGTCGGCGCCCAGCGAGCGGCCGATCGCCTGCAGTTGCTCGGCGCCCAGGCCCAGCTCCCACAGCTCGTTGCAGGCCACCAGGGCGGCGGCCGCGTCGGCTGACCCGCCGGCCATGCCACCGGCGACGGGCACGCGCTTGTCGACGCGGATGCTCAGGCCAGCGGCGGTAGACGCCCAGGGGCCCGCGGCGGCGAGGCGCTGGAGGACGCGCGCGGCGCGCACGGCCAGGTGGGTCTGCGGGTCCACGTCCGCCATGGCGCGGGTCGTGGCCTCGTCGATGCTGCCGTCGGGCAGGTACGCGATCGTCTCGACGCGCACGCCGGGCGTCTTGGAGGTGCGCACGGTGACGGTTTCGCGCAGGTTCAGGGCCTCGAAGACCGTGACGAGGGGGTGGTAGCCGTCGGGCGTGGGCGCGCCGACGCGCAGGGTCAGGTTGACTTTTCCAGGCGCACTGGCGCGCACTTCACGCATGGCGTTCCTTCTTCCTACCGCTTGTCTGACCGGCGGCCCTCAGCGGGCCGCGGTCGACGCCGCGAGGGTGCCGTTCGCGCGGGCCTCGATGACGGCGCGTCCCAGCTCGACGAACTCGTCGATCGAGAGGGTCTCGCCGCGGCGCGTCGGGTCAATGCCGGCGGCCGACAGGAGGGCCTCGGAGGCCTCGGGGCCGCCCGCCCAGTTCTTGAGGGCCGCACGCAGGGTCTTGCGGCGCTGGCCGAAGGCCACGTCGGTGACCTCGAAGGTGGCGCAACGCAGCTCGTCGTCGCCGCGCGGGGTCTCCAGACGTGTGAGGCGCACGAGGGCGCTATCCACGCCGGGCACGGGCCAGAACACAGAGCGGCCGATCGTCCCGGCGCGCTCAACCGAGCCATACCAGGAGGCCTTCACGGAGGGCACGCCGTAGGTGCGCGATCCGGGGCCGGCGGCCAGGCGGTCCGCGACCTCAGCCTGGACCATGACGACGACGCCCTGGACGGAGGGGAAGGCCTCAAGCATGTTGAGCAGAACCGGCACGGCCACGTTGTACGGCAGGTTCGCAACGAGCTTCGTGGGTGCGGGCCAGTCCACGCCGAAGTCATCGATGCCGCTGATTTCCGTGGCGTCCATGGTGACAACGTGCAAGCGGTCGGCGGCCTCGCTCATACGGGCGCGCACGGTCTGCGGCAGGGCTGCGGCCAGGGTCGGATCAATCTCGACGGCACGCACGCGCGCACCGACTTCCAGGAGCGCGAGCGTCAGGGAACCGAGGCCGGGGCCGACCTCGACGACCTCGTCACCCGCTTCGACACCACCGGCTGCGACGATCTTGCGCACCGTGCCCGCGTCGTGCACGAAGTTCTGGCCGAGCACCTTGGTGGGGCGAATCCCGAGCGCCTCGGAGATGGCCTTGACTTCAAGGGGACCGAGCAGGCCCGTCTCGGAGGGCACGGCTCCCTCGGGCAGGGTCGGGTCGAGGCGGCGGCGCGTGTCGCGCTGGTTGCGTTGGGAGGATCGGCTCACGCTGGCAAGTCTAGTGCACGGGGCCGACGAGGCCGGGGCTGGGGGCACTGTGAGGCTCGAAGCGTCACGGGGCGGGGGCGGGCGGTAAGACCACGCGCACCTCGTACTTGCTGACCTGCTCGCCCAGAACGGCGTTGACCTGCTTCTTCACGACGTCTTCCAAACGCCCCTGAGCCTTGTCAAGCAGACCCTTGGAGACAGCCTCGTCTGCTGCAGCAGCTTCCCGATCCGCCAGGAAGGTGGTGACCTCTCCGACCTCGATCTGGTTAACGATGGAGAAAGACTGGTCGTAGGTCTCGACCGAGGCAGGGTCGATGGACGCGGAGAGAATTTCGACGGCAGGCACGGTCACCGTCACGACGTGCCCCGTTTCGTCCACCTCGACCTAAATCCGGCTGACGTCGGCCACTCCGGCCTTCACTTCTCCCGAATAGGTGATGAGGTAATGGGCGCTCGTGCCCGGCACTTCCATGCCGAACACCTTGGTTCCCTCCTCAGAGTATTTCCCCACCTGGGTGAAGTTGTAGGACTCAGTGGCAAGTTCACCAATGTCCGCGAAAGAGTTTTTCACAAGAGTCGTGTCAACGGTAACGACTGGTTCGCCACCCTGGTCCCCGGACCCGACGCCGAAGACCGGGGCAGCCTTCATGCCACCGGCGAATCCTACACCTGCGATCACCACAGACGCAGCCAACTTAGCAACGGTGGAAAAACCCATGACGACCTCACTGACACAAATAGGGTGAATATTAGGTAACCCTCATGGGGATTGTACGGTAAGCGTCAAGTTGCCACAACCCCTACAACACGCGGATAGGTTATCGGCGTGCGGATAGGTTATCGGCGTGCGGATAGCTTATTTTCCTATCCGCATGCGCCTAACCTATCCACATCTTCACAGCCTATCCATATGCCGACGGCGAGCCGGGCGCCGCACGCATAAGCTTGCCAACACCCAGCTAGACACACTCCCCATTCTGGCGCAGCACGCATCCGCCCCCGGCACACGCCCATAGACACGAACGAAAGCCGGGCCCGACAACCCTCGTTGTCAGGCCCGGCCCTCAGCATCTCTCAGGCTTAGTACCAGCCCACGGCGCTGGAGTGCGCCCAGGCGGAGCAGGGCGTGCCGTAGCGGCCCTTGATGTAGCCGATACCCCAGTTGATCTGGGTGATCGGGTTGGTACGCCAGTCAGCACCGGCCGAGGCCATCTTGGAGCCCGGCAGCGACTGCGGGATGCCGTACGCACCCGACGAGGCGTTCTCAGCGTAGGGATTCCACTGCGACTCGCGGTTCCACAGGAGGACCAGGCACTGGTACTCGCTGTCTCCCCAGCCCTGGGCTGCGACGAGGGGCTTGGCCAGCGAACGCGGGTCCTCGCCGGAGTAGGTGGTCGGGACGGCACCGGCGGCGGCAGCGGCAGCGGCGGCGGCGGCAGCCGTGGCGGAGTCAGTGTTCTTCGTGTCGGCTGCGATAGCGGCGATCTCTTCCTTCGTGGAGATCGTGCCGAGCTTCGCGCGGTAGCGCACGGAGGTCGTACCGTCCGCCTCGACCTTCTCCTCGAGGGTGGCCTTCGGGTCGATGCCTGCGGCGACGAGGGCGGCCGGAGTGGCCTCCTTCGTCCCCTCGCTGCGCACCTGGGTGACGGGCTGAGAGGTGGAGTGCTCGGTGATCGGCACGGTGGTCAGGACCTCTTCGCCCTTCTTCTCCTGCCACACGGTCCACGTGGTGACGCCGTTGACGCCGACCGTCGTCACCTGGGATTCGCCGACGAAGAGGTCGGAGCTGGTCGTCGTCGTCTCACTGAAGGGGATCTCGACGGTCTCGGTGGCCTCACCGCGGGTCACGCGGCTGACGTTGATCGACAGCTCGCCGGCCTCGCCCGTCGTGACGTTCACGCGGTCGAGGGGGTGCACGGAGACGCCGGAGGCCTTGAGGATCGCGCGGGCATCCTGCCCGGGACGTGCGGCGACCTCGCGCGTGGTGCCATCCACCGTGACGACGACGTTGCGAGCGCGCGACACGAGCGGGGTAAGCTCGTCACGTGAGGAGGAACGGTCTGCGGCGAGGCTGACGGTCGAGCCCAGCGGAGCGGCGTCCGCGAGGATCGCATCGGCCGACGAGGCCGTGGTCCAGAGGGTACGGGTCTGACCGTCGACGGCCACCGTGTACGGCTTGGAGGTGCGCACGATGATCGTGTCGCCGTCGCGCACGGCCTCGCCGGTGCCGGGCTGAACGAGGTCGTTGCTGCCAACGCTCACGCCCGCGGCATGCAGCGCGTCGCCGACGGTGTTACCCCAGGAGGTCACGGGGCGCGAGACACCGTTAACCTCGAGCATGACGGATGTGTGCGAGGAGGCGACACCGACGCCTGCGACACCGAGGACACCCGCCGAGGCGAGGGCGGCGACGCTCAGGACGATGCGCGGGGAAGGCGCGAAGGAACGCACGTGGGCGCCCAGGACGTGCAGGGCGCTTGCGGCGGACGCACTCAGGGAGGTGCTCAGGTGGTGGTTCACGATTCTCCAGTTACTCGCTATCGATACTGCCGGTCAGCTTAACGTGCACGCACGCGGGCGCGCCAGGGTCTGGCCGCGCCCGCGTGCAATGTCACGTCAGACGAGGCCCAGCTTGTAGGCGCAGCCCCACTGGCCCCAACCGGAGCGCTGCTGGAGCATGCGCGCACGCATGGTCTGTTCTTCCACGGAGGCATCAGAGGGCAGGCCGGAGCCACCCACGGAACGCCACGTCGGCAGAGAGAATTGGTACATGCCGTAGTAGCCGTTGCCCGTGTTGATCGACGGGTTGCCGCCGGACTCGCACTGGGCGATGGCCGCCCAGATCGCAGCGTCGTCGCCGGAGACGGCGGCGGGAGCAGACCCAGACGAACCAGACGAGGAGGCACCCGAAGAATCGGACGAGGTGGACGAGCTGGACGACGTATCCTCGGCCTTCTTCGCCTTCGTGCCCTTGGAGACGATGCGCTTGGTGGGCTCGGTGCGGGTCGTGGACAGGACGGCGGAGACGGTGACGTCGCCGTCGATGGTCTCCTGGTAGGTCTCGGTCACCTCGGAGCCGGCCACGCCTTCCTGCACGGTCTTCTCGGTACCCTCTTCGGCCTCGGCGTCCTCACGCTCTTCGGTCTCGTACGGGATCTCGGTCGTGGAAGAGACGGTGCCACGCACGACGCGTGCGACGCGCAGGGTGGCCTCGCCGCCGTTGTGCTCGAGGGTGACGCGGTCGATCGGACCGGCGCTGACGCCTGCCTTCTCGAGGATCGCGGTCGTGCCTTCGTCAGAGGAGACGACGACGTCCGTCGTGGTGCCGTCGGCGACGACGTGGACGGTCTGGCCGGCCTCGGCGATGGGCATCTCGGCGCGGGTGTAGGAGCGGTCGGCCGCCATGGATGCGGCGGAGGCCGGCAGGGCAGAGAGCACGCCGGAAATCGACGAGGCAGTGGACCATGCCGTGGTCTGGTTGCCGTCGACCGTCACGTCGTACTCGGTCGCGGTGCGCACGACGACGGTGTCACCGCTCGCGACGGTCTGGTTGGAGGCGGGGGCGACGAGGTCGTGGTCGCCGACGGTCACGCCCGCGCTGTGCAGAGCATCGCCGGCAGTCGTGAAGAAGCCTGAGACATCGCGGGTCACGCCGTCAACTTCGACGGTGACGTGGCGATAGGAGGTGCCAATGGCAGTGGCCGCGGTGCCGGCCACGACAAGGGCCGTCGCGGCTGCGACGGAAATGACGGTTGTACGAGAGGGCTGAAAGCTCACGTGTCTCCAGACTTTGTAGGTTCCGTTTCAGGGCCGCGCCGACGCATCCCCGCGGACTGCGGGCGCATCAGACGGGCAGGCCAATTCGGACTGACACACCCACCGTAACCAATTTGTTACCTTCGCGCGACCACTTTGACGCAATTCACCAGTCAGAGAACGCGCGCGGGAAGGTCGTGCGAGGCCTGATAACCCGCGCTCGTCACAGGAGAGATGCCCTCACCAGGTGCCGTAGACCGCCTCGGTGTTCGCCCGCAGCTGGTCGCACGCAGCCGCCTCGCTGACGCCCCACTGATCCGCAATGAAACGCACGGTGTGCGCCATGACGTAGGAGGCGTTGGGGCAGCCGCGCCACGGCACGGGCGTCAAGTACGGGGCGTCCGTCTCAACCAGGACCAGCTCGCGCGGAAGGACCGCGAGCGCGGCGCGCAGGTCGGAGTTCGCAGGGTATGTGATGGGGCCGGCGAAGGAGGCGTACCATCCGCGCTCGGCGAGGCGCTGCGCCATCGCCGCGTCCCCCGAGTAGCAATGGAAGACGATGCGCTGGTCCGCGCTCGCGCGCTCGTCGAGAATCGCGAGGGTGTCCTCATGGGCGTCGCGGTCGTGGATCTGCAGGGGCAGGCCAGCGCGCTGCGTCATGTCGATGTGCGCGCGGAAGGATTCCTTCTGCGCCTCGCGGCCCGGGTCGGCCGTACGGAAATAATCCAGGCCGCTCTCCCCCACCGCGACGACCATCGGATCGTCCAGCCGAGCCTCGACGGCAGCCAGGGCCTCGTCAAGGGGCACGTGGTAGTCGCGCACGACGGGGACCAGACCGTCAGGCGAGGGGTCCGCACAGCCCGCGTGCAGGGCCGCGTCGTTGGGGTGGATCGCGATCGCGACGCGCACGC
>ERZ773009.2627-NODE-2627-length-11383-cov-8.015978_pt1 | contig 11383 bp, 12 predicted proteins | sample MGYA00580663_ERZ773009 | MGnify/ENA primary metagenome ERZ773009 (study PRJEB29015, sample SAMEA2737969) | human oral metagenome | biome: human oral; feature: human-associated habitat; material: dental | place: China | collected 2026 ... | reverse complement strand
AGCTGCTGGCCTACCAGTACCTCCAGACCCTGCCCAAGATCGCCAACGGCTCCTCGTCCAAGATGTGGATCGTGCCCACGGAGTTCACCGCGGCCCTGGACGGCATCGCCGGCGCCCTGGGCGGGGGAGGCAAGGACGACGGCCCCTCCGGCCCCGGCGACACCCCGGTGAGGGTGGACCTCTCAGGCATGGACACCGACCTGGGCATCGCCGGCGACCTGGCCGCCACCAACCTCCAGGCACCCGAGGACGCCCTGGCCGAGGCCCGCGGCGAGGTGGCCAGCGCCACCCACACCGCCGACCCGTCCACCTCCTCGCGCTCGCGGCACTCCGCCCCTGGCTCGCGTCCGGCGTCCGGCACCCCCAGGACGTACCCGCCCGCACCCGGCGCCCCGGGGATGGTGGGCTACTGACCACCGCGAGAACGGTACTTGTTCGTCGCGAGAACGGTACTTGTTCGCCGTGAGAACGGTACTTGTTCGTCGCGAGAACGGAGTGTGCCCGGCAGGCTCTCGGGCTGCCCGGTCTGCGTGACCGTCCTGCCGCTGGCGTGAGGGCCTCGACGGCGCCACCAGGCCGGAAGGTGACCGGGGCCCGTCCCCGGGCGTGGGGATCTCTTAGCCGGTCTGACCGTAGGGGGGCTGGGTGCCGTAGCCCGTGGCCCCGGGCCGGCCGTAGCCAGTCTGCGGACTCTGCCCGTAGCCAGTGGCCTGCCCGTAGGTGGTGGGCGTGGGCTGGGTGCCGTGAGGAGACTGGGTGCCGTAGCCGGTGGGCGGGGGCGTGCCCTGCGTGCCGCGAGGCCCTGGTGTGCCAGGAGCTGCGATGCCGTGGGGTCCTGTCTGGGTAGCGGACTGGGCCTGCCCGTAGCCGGTGGCCTGCCCGTAGCCGGTCTGCGGACTCTGCCCGTAGCCGGTGGCCTGCCTCGAGGACCTCCTGTTCAGGGCGCGCCAGATCCCGCGGCCGGCCCTGAACAGGAGGACAAAGGGAAGTGCCAGGAGCCGGAGCAGGAGCTTGAAGAGGTACTCCCCGATCTCGTCACCGAACAGGAACATAATGATCATGAGCAGTATCACGGCCCCGATCAGGATCCCGAACTTGACCTCGGCAGAGAGGTATCCGTTGACCCACAGGTAGACAATGGCCCCCAGCACCACCAGGACCACGACAACAGCGACAACAGCGACAACAGCGTACAGGAACGTGCGGTGGCCGTGGTGGTCGTCATTGACTCCCCGGGGTGCGGGACCAGGCACTGACGAGGGCGGTCCCTCGGAAGAGAAGTAGGAGATGGCAATCCTAATAACCTCGACAAGACGTTGGAGCAGTCCCTCAGGAGAGGAGTGGGAGGGCCGGGACGGCGGCTGTGAGCTCATGTGCTCTATCGTGCCTGCCTCGTGGGGGCAGGACAGGGCCTGTCCGCCGGAGTGTCTCCTGTTCGTGCCACCAGGGGCGGGGCCCGCGTCGGGAGTCGAGCACCGCGAGGACGCGACCGGACCGGCGTCAGGTAGGTGCAGGTAGGTGGCGGAACGGGGGCGGTGCAGCCGACGGCGACCGGCGCCGCTCACCCACGTAACCCCCGGACCAGCTCCCCCGGATCCACGTCCAGGACACGGGCGACACGCAGGATGTTGTGCAGGGACAGGTTGCGCTGGCCGCGTTCGACCTGGCCAATGAACGTCCAGTGCAGCTCGCTGCCCTCGGCCAGGGCCTCCTGGGACAGCCCCAGCTCCCGGCGTCGGGCACGCACCCGCGCCCCGAACTCGCCAGCAGCAGACGAGATGGGCGGCTTGGGCGAGGTACCAGACACCTTCTCATCACAGCGAGCCCAACCTTCTGTGTCCAGAGACTATGCGTCTCAAGTAAATATATCCTATACCATGGCTAAATATGTTCTATACTGTGGTGCGACAGCCAGACCGAGGAGGTGGTGCTTATAGGGCGACAAGCGGTACAACAAGGCACCTGCGTCACACACGTCAGGCGGAGACGACGTGACGGCCCGCGCTGCTACTGCTGCGTAAAAGCGCCGTCGCGCCTCGCCGCCTGACGGATCCCCCACGACGAGGGTGAGCTCTGTACACGTGCCTGAGAGCGCCCGTCACCGCATGACGGGCGCTCTCAGGCTTTGCGCGCCCGCATGCTCGTGCTGGCACGCCCTTTGCGTCCTGGGAGCCGGACAAGGCCACGCCGTCCGCCCCGCGCGGGCGCGCTCATCTTCAGCGTCGATGGAAGCCTTGGAGGCGGGTCCCCACCCGCCCCGCGCGCTTTCTCACAGATCTCACGACTTCCCGCGGAGGGGCGTGCGGGGCCTTACGGGATTATCCCAATATACCTCGGGGTCCGGTGAGGGGGCGGCACGGGAGCCCGCGGGATCTGCAAGGAGCTCGTGCAACAGGTTCCCTCCGAAACAAAGGGGAAACCCCGTGCTAAAGGTGCAGACAAGGGTAGAGCCGGAGACGGGCTCTGGGGTCCGCTCGGCGAGTTATCGCCCTGACTCCCGGAGACGACGAGAGCCGCTGGGAGTCCCAGCGGCTTGCGGTCGGCGCAACCCTATCCCACTCTAACCTCTGGGAAGCCTGCTGGCGGTACGTGATGCAGCATGCTGCCCAGGAGGGTTCGGGTGGCTCCCCTGACCGGGCTGCTGATACCGAGGGTCCTGACGGCGGCAGGGCTACCGTGTCTGCGCCCCGGCGCATCAACCGCTACCTCAGGCCTGAGCTGGTTGAGGAGATGGTGGAGCTATACCAGGCCGGCTGCACGGTCAAGGAGCTCGCTCAGCGGTTTGGCTTCCATCGGCAGACCGTGGCTCGTCACCTGAAGCGTGCTGGTCTGAGGCTGCGCACCGACATCGCCGATGAGTCCTTCCGCCAGCGGGTTCGCCAGGCCTACGCCGCTGTCGGGACGATCAAGGGCACGGCGAGACAGCTCGGGGTCAGCAGGAGCACGGTGCAGAAGGTGGTGCGGGGAGAGTAGCCCGGCCTTCCTCGTAGTGAGGTTGCTCACCCCACCGGTTCCAGCAGCTTCCGGGGGTCCACCTCCAGTACCTCGGCGATGCGTTCCAGGCTGCGCAGGGTGAGGTTGCGCTCGCCTCGCTCGACACCGCCCATGTAGGTGCGGTGCACGCCCAGGACCTCGGCGAAGGCTTCTTGGCTCAGGCCGCGGGCGTGGCGCCAGGCGCGCAGGTTCGCGCCCACCGTCCGCTGGAGTTCTCCCTGGGCCATGTAGCCCAGCGTGAACGGATGCCACTTGAGAGTCTACATACTTATGAGTAGCATCGATGGTGTCCGGCAGGCAGATGATGAGGGGGTGAGTACCATGGGCGGCGACTGAGCGACAGGCAGGAGGTGAGGGTCGCTCGCCTCCCCAGTACGAGCGCACCCGTTTAAGCCGCCTTGGATGGACGGGTGTGCTCGTGCTGCGTCTGTCGTGCTGAACTCGATGACATGGCAGCGGCCGCTAGTGTCTTCGGTAGCGTCCAAGAAAAGACGAGGCCTGCCCGTGGGAACAGCCATCCGTCATAGCGGTAGCGTAGCGTCTTTGTCTCCTGGTCTCTGTCTGCACGCCCACCTTCACCAATGGAGGCGAAATCAAGCATCCGCACCTCAGCAACATCGGCGTCGCTGTAGTGGAACTCGACTTCCAGCCCCCTGGTTGGACGATCAATATCCAGGTGAACGACATGTCCGTCACGCCTGGTCCGTGTTCTAAACCGGAACGACACCACTACTGACTCACCTCGTTGAACAACTTCTTCTCCGAGGTCTACCACGTAGACCTGTGACACATCGTCTACCTGGCGCTCGAAAGATACTTCGTCTCCGTCCACGGTGAACTGCTCCAGCGCGAACACCTCCGGGTCGGTGACGTCAAACCCGGCTGCTGGCCGGCGATACCACACGCTCGTCTCCCCGCGCTGAGCTGCCAGCTCCTCGTAGCGCCGTCGGTCTGACACTACCGCGAACTTCCGGAACCGGTGGCGTGGTACCACCCGGTATTCCCAACGAACAAGTAAATCGAAGAAAGGGTTAGAGGCGAAGCCTCTAACCCTAGCTATAGCTAGGGTTGCGTCGATACGAGCATCGTACCAGCGCTCCTCCGCCGTGATAGCCTGGTGCTTAATATCCCCATACACCTCCCGGCCGAAGGCTGCGTCACCGAAGCGCAATCCCAGGCTTGTCTCGGCCAGGTCGTCCAGCAGCTCCGATGTCGCGATCCGACCCACGTCCTGACGCTGGAATCGGAAGGCCTCAATCACGGCGTTGCGCAAGGCAGGTGCCTCGTCGTGGATCGTCTGCCGGAACCGCTCCACGGTGGCCTCTTCCTGGTCCCGGTGGAAGGTGTATTCAAAAAGAGTACTGAGCAGCCCGGCGCCGAACAGCGTCCCGCCGAGCTCACCGAGTGGCAGGGCGTGTAGCCAGCTCCATGTGCCGAGATCCTGTCCGGCCAGCCACCCGTTGGACATGATGAGCAGGATACCGGCAAGCGTCAGCGAGACAGCGAGCAGTGCCGCCTTGGCTCTGCGCAGGCGATGAACGGTGGAGACGGAGCTAGTGGGCTTGTCTGAACGGCGACTCATTTCTGTATGCTATTGTAGCAAAGCGGTTGTGATTATGCCACCAGGCAAGCAACAGATCACGAGAACTGAAGGCGACAGGACAACGCGCAGTGCGCAAAAGAAAACTCAAGAGAGGTTACACCTCTCCTGAGCTATGGATTTACCCTGTACGTCTACACCGCCTCATCCACCTCCTCCAGATACATCAGCAGCATGGCTGCCAGCCGCCGCGCGCTCTCCGGGCTCAGGTCGAAGCCGTGGAATCCGTCCCCTATGTAGAGCCAGGTATCACGGTCTGCGGCGTAGCGGTACTGTTCAAGGTACAATGTTGCAGCAGCAGGGTTACGTAACACGGTACCGTCCTCGTTGGTGCGCCGATCTAGGACGACACAGGGAACCTCACGGCAAAGAGCTTCGTGTAGGTACTCTGACGGAGGATCCTCCGGATCGTGGATGGCGACACACCAGGCTGGACAGGATCTGTTCACCCGGACTGGGTGGTTGTGCATGACTGAGCTCCTCCTCCGCGCTTCGTCTGGTCTGGTACACCGCCCGAGGGACGGGCGGGCACCAGACAGACAACCGTGAGGAGGGACGGAAGTCCAGGGAGAACGCTGGGGGAGAAAAGCGCACCTACCCTATCTCGTGTCTCATGTACCTTTCTGTGGCGCGATCGATTTACTCATGCGAAAAATCCAAGAAGCATAAACACCTATAACAACTATGATTAGTATTCGCGGAGAAAGAAGAATCCAATCGCACCACGACGCCCCTATCCATGCAACAGGAAACCCTTCGTGAGGTGAGCGAACCGCGAGAATCCGTGGTCCGGTCGGGCTTAATAGAAAGGTAATAACCAGCACAACGAGAGCTGCTAAGGCACGCCTGTAACGTTTAGTCAATTGACGATGCATGTAGGAAGATTTGATCGATTCCGTCACTCCCGCCACGACAAAGGGGGCGAGCAGGGCGGTCATAAGGAAGAATGCGCCACCGCGCGCCTGAGGATCACGATATGATACTCGACCAAAAAACCAAAATACGCAACAGATGAACGACACCAAGTAGCCATGAAGGGTCGGAAAAATAATTTGTGTGCGACATGGAGCTATCCAGAAGAGCCAGCGTATACTAATCGCCCCAACAGGGACATCTCTATCATGATTAGCTCCCCATCGATCAGAATAAATATCCATTTTTCTATTGGTGGGGGCAGAAATTTGACCACCATAAGTGCCATACGCTCTTACTAGACGTATATCTTTTGGCATAAAAACCTTTATCGATTCGATAGGTCTGGTCACCGCAGTCCTTTTCACGCAATACCCTGTTCTGTCCGATCCCGGCATAAGACTACTGCGCCACACCCCGGTACGACGCTCTGAGGTCTTAATCAATGAAAAGTCACGATCCGCGCGCAACTTGATCGCAACAATATGATGTTTCTCAACCTTTTCAAGATACTGATCAAATTGCGGTTGCGACCCCAAGCTCTCCCAATGCAGATTATGAACACGAAACTCGTTACACGTACAGAAACATTGACTCTTATCCTTGCGTGCGTCATTGCATACGATCCGAGCAACATACTCGTTAATGCATTCAGGCAAGTCGTCACCGAACCACTGCAGAAACAGCCAATATGCGTATCCTTCATTAAACTTGCGATTCATGAGGGAAGCGGAATGCCCGTCGTTTAATGAACAGTCGTACTGAAGATATGATTCCTTCGTTCTCCATCCGAGCGGAATGTATAAAAAGTTTTCTCTCTTTTTACCACCCTGTGCAGGTAGATAAAACTTCTTTGCCAGATCGATTAAGATCGTAGTCCTAATGTCGATTGACTCTTTTTCTAACCAGGTTCGTCGACCTTCACTGAAATCAAGCATGAGAAGATGGCGTCGACTCCAAGCAGACCTATTCTCCTCAAGCTTAAACAGCATTTGGTATGCACGACCATATTTCCTGACTGAGTCCATCAGCAAAGAGCTAAAGCGTCCCATCGGAACCTCCGCATTCGCAAACCAGCAATAGTGTCTCTGCCTATTTCAGATATTGTGCGGCGAAGTATCGAGTCTACGCCCTACGCCTTAAACTTAGAATATATATGTTCCTCCATCGGAGTCTCCGAGTGCATCACGAGCCTGTTCTTCAAATGCTTCATATGCGTCTTTTTGGGAATATGTCGGGTGCGGGTCGAATTGCGTCCACGGCGTCAGTAGGTCACCCGGCTTCCAATATTCTGAATTCTTTTTCTTTAACTTTTTGAGATTGGTTCCCTTCATGGTTGCAACCATAACTCCCACCTGTATGAGATCAACAATTTGTCTACCTATACTCCGAGATTGCTCGCTATGTTCATTTTCTTCACTCTCAGTATCGTTAACATGTTCGCTCATTTCATTTCCTATACTCTCACATGATTCTCTGGATGGCAATACACTGGCAAATAGTAGAGTCTCACTCCCGTCATATTCCGCTGAAGAGTCCTCCGTAGAGGTCGTGGTACTGTGTGGTCACGGTGCTACCTCCTTTTAGGTCGAGCTGGTTGTTGGTGGTGGGTGCGCCTGGTCGTTCAAGGAAGCTGAGGCGGTTGAAGAACCAGACCGTCCGGGGTCTGGTGCCGAGGAGCACGGTCTCGTCACCGTAGAACGCGACCGCGCAGGCCTATACGTTCTCTTCGGCTGTCATGGCAGTCCAGTCAAGCCACCAGCCATAATGATTGGTTAACAAAGACAAGAACAGACGGATTGTACGTCCGTTACCCTCACGAAAAGGGTGAATGGCGTTGAGCTCTGAATAGTAGTGGGCAAGGCGGTCAAGTACTGCTGTAGTACGAGGATTCCAATGTTGGCGTTCTTGCTCCAACGCGTCCAGAACCGTCTCAACTTGCGTCGTGACGTGTTCGGCCGCAGCAGAGTGCGACGTCCCTTTGCCGATCTCTGCTGTCCTGTACTCTCCAGTCCAGGAGTAGATCTGTCCGAATAGCTTGTAGTGAAGGTCTCTTAGTAGAGAAGGTTTCCAACTATTCGGCTCCACATTCTCTAATATCGCTGTGGTCATGGTAGCGGCAGTAGCTTTCTCAGCACGAGCCAATTCGTTAGCAGTTGTGATTCCAAGTCGGTTATGCATGACTCCGGTGTCTGGGTCAGTGCAGGGATCATTTGTGAGATCGTAGGCTATAGAGTCCGTCAATCAGCGCGGTTAGCACTCTCAGCAATTCGGCGCGCCAACGCTAGTAGGTTGTCAACAGAAAGTTTCCCTCGAGCGAATACCTCATACAAACGTCCATGGGCGCGCCTTCAAGCTCTTGCGATCCGATCACAGTGCGGACAATCTGCTGTCTTTTAGATAACTCTGCTGTCGTCACATTATAAAAATAGTATAGTGGATAAGGAGAAATTTGATAAATATTGTGTATGCGTGTCCGGTTCAGCCACCTAACCCAAAACAACCCTAAATCGTAGAATAGGTAATTGAGTCTTCAAATAGCTCGAGAATGGTTGGCTCTTGCCCATTCATTGTATAGCCCCTCAAGCTGGTGGGCTAAGTATTCGCTGGTCATATATAGTTTGCGTATATAGCTAACAATACTCTGAACAAGTTCTGCCTTGTTTAGCTAGCCTTTGCTATGATCTACGATTATGACTCTTATGGTTGTATACGAAGAGCGGTAGTTCCTCGGTAGCTATACCATTGTTTATAATAATTTAGGCTACCTTGGCTTTACTTTGTCTTAGATAAGCTCTTTAGGTACGGTCTTACGGCTTCTCGTCCATCATAGAAATCATACGTTGTTCATAAATTAGGTATCCGGTGTCTGTTTCAATGGCTCTAGGTGCGATAGTATGCATCTTGTTTGCTTTTAGAGTCTAGCAAAATAGCTGTTCAATCTGCCTAGAGATAAGCTCTATGGAAGCGAAGCGTCTGCCAGGCAGATCATCCCTGAAATGAGAAAACCGTCCGGATACCGTTGGATAGCTATTCCGGCAGACAGTATAGTGGACTGAAGCCTCTATATTCTGCACCGCAAGTACCTTAAAGAGACAGTTTTCTTGCGAGCCATGTTCGCTATTATGGGTAATAGCAATTCGTCTCTGAAGGCTGGATTATTTAACTAACATTTCTTATTATTAGCAAGACTTGGTATGTAATAGACATACGAAACATCTCTTTATAGGATTAGTTTTACATACTACTCTGATTTTATAGGGGTTGGGTTAGGTTAAAGTACTAATAGAGCGACACCCCGATGACAACTCCGTGAACCTATAGCACCACCCCAGACGTAGGGTCGAGTTCCATCAGGACGTTAAAAATAAAAACTCCCATCCATGACGGATAGGAGTCCAGTGTCATCCTGCAAACTACAGTAAATAAATCTTTGGATCCAGGGTTTGTGTGACGGCACCGTGGTACACCCGATACGATTCGAACGTACGACCTCTTGCTCCGCAAGCAAACGCTCTATCCAGCTGAGCTACGGGTGCATACCACCTTAAATCATAGCACGATACTGGCAGGTATGCAAGAGGAGCTCGGCATTACAAACGGAGTTTTGCGAGTAGTTTATCAATAATGTCCGGGCTTGTCTCCTTCATTGGCAAACGTGCCGCCAACATGTCGACAAGTTTTTCACCAATTTCAGTTGGGAAATAGATGTTTTGTCCTAGCTGAAAGCGTTTACGCGGTATAAGCACAACATGATTCGTCGTTTCCTGCCTCACAACACTGAACGACTTGAATTGATCAAACGTATATAACCGATCGTTGACGTGAATTCCTTTGCGGCTCACTGTGTAGTCGATCGTCGCGGGCGGGCGGCGAACGTATAGCGCTAATGCGACCGCCATTACCGGCACGAGTACTGCAAATGTTGGCGATTTGAACACAAAAATCGCCACCGCAATGAGCACAAGCACGGTAGCGCCAAATCCGATATACCAAATCGGCTCGTGCTGGTGCTGCATATACTCAAGCGCCTGCCAACGGATGAGAATCTCGTCGTCAGGAAGATCGTCAGCCGTCATGTCGTCCGTAGTATCAGACTGATCTGGCGATTCTTGAGCGGGTGATTTGGTAGCTTGCTGCGCTACTGCCGTAGCGGTAGGCTCGGAAGATTCAGGAGAAGACGGAGAAGCCGTGAATACTTCGGGAGTAGTGGGCTGTGAAGCTGTTTGCGTCTCTGGTAGAGATACGGGTGTTGTTGTCAGTGCCTCTGGTATTGCAGAGGGCTCGGCGGATGGAATTGGCGCCGAAGACACCTCAGATACCGCCGCAGGTCCAGCAGATGACGGCAGTGTTTGAGGCGACGGTACCGTATTTGTTACCTGCGCCATATCTTGAATCGGCTGGTACGCTCCGTGTGCAGTTGACTGCGCTGGCTGTTGCCAATCTTGAGTTTGCGGCTCTTGGTCTTGCATACCTTTATTGTACCATGAGCAGGTTCTATTCGTACACCCACAGATATCACATCAAAAATGACCTAACTTAGGTCATTCTCTTGTTCCTGGCGGAGGAGGGGAGATTCGAACTCCCGCTGCAGGTCTCCCCACACTAACGATTTAGCAAACCGTCCCCTTCAGCCACTTGGGTACTCCTCCATTTGCAAAACAAAATACTTCACTAGTGTAGCATAATCTTAGGCTGTTGCCTAGAGTGAATGCGTTGTGGCGGTTTGCATAACTGCTTGTGTCGAGGCGCCTAGCTTGTTACTGATTAGTCGTGTATACTTTTTAAAGAGAAGCAAGTGGAAGGAGCGACCGTATGGCATTTGGACCAATCATGAAGTTAACGACCGAATCTGGATTGAAACTGGAGCTTGCACCGTTTACGCGCGAAGAAGCGACGACGTTTGCGGATGGTTTTGCGCATCACTCAGTTATTCAATATGTAACGAACCGCGTGCAGACGAAAGAAACTGAGGAAGAGTGGTATGACAAGATGATTAAGGATAGGACCTCGCGCGTGTGGGGGATCTGGGTGATTGAAGAGAATGAGCGCCGGCTTATCGGCAATAGCGCATTGACGGATATGGAGCTTCGTAAACATATTCGCCAGGCGGTTAGCGGTTCGGTGATCTGTGATGCAAGCTACTGGGGCAGGGGAATCGCGAGTGCGTGCCACAAAGCGCGAACATATTTCGCGTTTGAACAATTAGGCTTGCATCGTATAAAATCGGCAGTGCTACAGCCGAACGGCGGTAGCCGCAAAGCACTGGAACGTAGCGGCTATACGCTTGTCTACACGGAACGCAATGAGACGTTCATTAATGGCGCGCTCGTCCATATGGATTGTTTAGAATGTCTTAATCCGGCAGACTGGGCATGGCAGCAGTGGTGGGGCGGCGACCGTCCAACTCAGAAAAGCATGGAGGCGCGTAAGAGAACCGAGGCGGCATTGGAGTGGGCGCGGGAGAATGTTGAATTGGCATAAGTCTGCAGCTGTATTGGTGGGCGGACGTTAAAATGCTGGCGGAAAGAGAGCTCTGCTAGTCTTTATGTATTTCATGCAAATTATCAATAACAAGTGTTGGACGGTCGTTATTAGCATAACACGCAAGATCAATTGACTGCAAAAACTCGGGATAGAGCGTGACGCTAGCAGGATCGACGAATTCGCACACGGCGAGTTCTTCAGCGCCGTGGCTGGTGCTTTCGAGATTGATGTTGATGAAGTCATCGGGGTTTTTGACGGCAAAGAAAAATTCTAGCTCTTCGGCGTAGCCGGCGCGCGCGGATGGGAATTGCTGAATAAATAATAGATTGCCAATAACGGCGTCTATGCCTGTTTCTTCGTGTAGCTCGCGTGCTAATCCGTCGATCAGCG
>ERZ773009.2624-NODE-2624-length-11391-cov-12.342978_pt1 | contig 11391 bp, 10 predicted proteins | sample MGYA00580663_ERZ773009 | MGnify/ENA primary metagenome ERZ773009 (study PRJEB29015, sample SAMEA2737969) | human oral metagenome | biome: human oral; feature: human-associated habitat; material: dental | place: China | collected 2026 ... | reverse complement strand
ATCACCGGTATTGATGACGTTATGCTCAGCACCCGCCGGCACGATGATGGCGCTGCCGTCAGACACGGCATATTTGTTGCCATCAATTAGCACTTTGCCCTGACCAGCTTCAAAGCGAAAGAATTGGTCGTTCTCATCATGAACTTCCGAGCCAATCTCACCGCCAACCGGCAAGCTCATCAGCACCAGCTGACAATGCTTGGCAGTGTAAAGCACTTGACGAAAGTTGTCATTCGCCAGCGTTAATTGTTCGATATTTGCGCTAAATCCCTTCATAATACCTCCTACCAATACTGGGCTACTTTTCTTTTTTATCGCAAGCAAATCCATCATGATCAGCATCAAGTCTATTTGAATAACACTGATGCCCCCTGGGGATATCGTGCATACCCATCAGCCACGCTTCCTTGCAGCTCCTCGGGCAATAAACCTGAGGTTGTTGTGGAGGCTGTACCTGGTGATTTTGCACCGGTTGTTGGTATTGATGAACTTGAGTTTGTCGTTGAGCGACTGCATTTCGACTAGCCTCTTCGGCAGCCTTTCTGCTTGCTTGTTCTTGCCTAGCTCTCTCTTCTGCCTGCCTTCTTTCTTCTTCAGCTTTCCTCTGTTCCTCGATGTGCCTCTTCTTTTCTTCCTCTTCAGCCTTCTTTTTATCTACCTCAGCCTTCGTCTGGCGGTGTATGACAATAGTCTTCTCTAGTTTTCGCTTACCATCGATTATTTGAATAGTATATTTATTGTCGCCTTCGCGAAGGTCTTTAGCCTTGATTGTAATCCGACCAAATTTATTGCTATAGTCACTAACTGTCTCTTCCTTACCATTAATCATGACACTGGCAAGGGGACTAATACCGGATATAACGGCAGTAGTATTATATTCGCTTTTTAATTGGCTAAGGTCTATTCGCCCTGTTTTTACAGCAGGATCCGACCATTCAACCACAATCGGGGTTTTATTTTGGTACAAAGTATTTTGCATAGCAAATTCATCAACAATGCAACATACCATAACAACGAGCACGAAGATAACTATAGCTCTAGCTGCGCTTTTGTGCTTGCGAATAGCACGACCAATTCGCTTCAACTGTCTCGGAGTATCTCGCAGTATCTTGCTTAGCATCTGACACCACCCGCTATATTTAGTCCGTTTCATCATAGTAAACCAACTTCGCTACCTAACCATCCTCACAAAACACACTGTGCTCATGCTGAAATTATATGACATCATCCCGGTCCAGACAATCCATCTAAACCATCTGCATCATCACATCCTTGACGCTTCGTCGCTTGGAATATGGTTGCGGTTTGCCATAGCCGATTCGCAGCAGGATGGTAGGATACTCGCCATCCAGCCCCAGGTCCTTCGCCATGGCCTCCGCTACTTCCGCCTCCTCGTTCGGTTGATTGAAGTACGAGTGGACGACACCCAGGCTAGTAGCAGCCAGCAAGAAGCGCTGTAATGTCCTCCCCAAGTTGACCCATTCACGTAAAGTATTATCTCTGGTAGTAAAGAGAACCAGGTGGGAAGCCGAGACAAGCTTGCGACAGTCGGCTTTATTCTGCGACTTAGCATTGATGGCACCCGACATAATTAGCTCCGCCAGCCGGCGGGGAACATTCGGCGCACCAAAGACGGCGTAGCTCAGCCCATCCAGCGTCTGATCCTGATGCTTTTTATTAAATCTCATCCAGCTCTTTAGCTCAATCTTAAAGTCCTCGTTTTGCATCTGGCGGTCATCGCCCTCTAGGACACGTCGCTCAATGGCACTAAATTGCGTCGTCCCACGAGCATAGTAGTGGAGCAGTACGCCATCATCGATGTAGACAGACTGTAGCTTAGTCAGTGTCTCAGGTGGGATCATCTCTCCGCTGTAGACACTGCGGTTCGTCTGCCTCTTATCTATCTGATTAAAGAGCGGATCCGGTGCCAATGTCCTCCTAGCTAGTGAGATAGTGATGACACCCGCATCGCTCGTCGCAACGTCAACTTCATAATTATTGGCATGAGCTGCCAGGCAAATATTCTCCGTCGCACAGCCCAGACTGATGAATAGCTCTCGGTGAGATGCATCCACCACCTTCAGTGCCCGGCTAAAATCCGGGTGAATCTCTACCGCCATGCCCTTCCGCCGGAATAGCCAGGGCTGGGTATTGTGTCCTGATGGCGCCTTGACAGCCTGCTCCACCAGATACTTGAAATCAGCGGGGGATAGCTGTGTTTCGCTCGTCATCTCTGCCATAGTGTTCATTATAACACTACCACTTTAGCCAGGTTAAAAGGCGAGTCGTCGCCTCATAGCTCTGCTTGTCACCTATGTAATATGCTTTTACGCATATCATCGCTAAAACTGAGCGCCAAGACGGCCCTACTTCCACTCCCGACGACTATTAATCTCGTGCTTCTCGAAATAGGCTTCCGCCAGACTGACGTCGAACCGATTAGCCAGTTCCATCAGGTAGTTCAGGACATCGGCGAATTCTTCCCGCAGACTATCGTGATTCTCCGGCTTAGTTTCACCCTTAAAGCCCGTCTCCTTACGAATGGCTTTGGCCAGCTCACCAATCTCCTCCGAGAAAAGCAAAAACACCTGCGTCACTGAGTTTTTATCCCAGCCGTTCTCTCGGCACGTCTTGTCCAGATGCTCCTGCAGTTCAGTCAAGCTAATAGTCGATGGATCCATGGGCAATTCTTCTCCTCTTTACTGATCTTGATCAGACCTGATACCGCAGTTGTCATAATGTAGATTATACCTTTACTCATAATTGTCACTCCTATTTATCTAATTCTACCATTATTCACAGAGATGAAGACTATGACATCCACACCATCTTGACAATAAGAGATAACGTGTTATCATTATATCAATTTAGCTATAGGAGATTATTATGAGCGAAATTAGTCCCAAATTAAACGAACATCTCAATGGTCTGACCAATGAGATTTCTCGTCGCCATTTCGACGAGGCGTTGGAGCACGGCAGGGAAGCGATAGCCTCCGACGAGCTACATAGCAACGAGAATAGGTCAATCTTAGCGGCCGTCTACCGTAATATGGGTGCCGCCAATGACCACCTCGGGCGAGACGACATAGCCTGCGACTATATGGAGCAAGCCTACCGGATTCATGACGACCGGGTAGTCGAGAACCGCACCCCCGAGACGCTACGGGAGCGTTCGGCTACAGCTTCTTACGTCGGCATCTTCGCCACCAAAGCGTACCTGGCCGGACGAAGGCAAGATCCTGAGCTAGCCAAGAAGGCGATAGGTGCCGTTCATCAAGCAGAAGCGGATATGGCAGAGGCGGGTCGCATTTCCGGCGACAAATATCATCAGTACGAGATCAACATGACCGGCCGCTGGAGCATGATCGAAAGTCTAGTCGGCAGTAAAGGGCGAGGCTTCGTCCTGGCTGGACGAGCCATCCGCCTAGCTCCATTATCTGAGAAAAATCAGCAGAAGGGCTTGACTAAGAAAGACGTCCTGCGAGCCAGGAAACGGGCTCTCATGCGAGGGGTAGCCGCCATGGCAGTTAATCTAGCCAGCCGCACTAAGCCCACCGAGAAAGTCGCTGAATCCATTGCCAATAAGGCGATGTAGACTAAGCTAGCATTCCATCTCACGAGCCGGGCACTCCGCTTAGCGCATCCGACTCATGGTATAATAGCCACTAGAGTAAGGGGGTCTACACATTATATGGACAAACAAGACGGGCAGTCTCAGCAATCAAGCTTACATCAGTCGAGCAACACCGCTTATCTGCCTGAACCGGGCTTAGCCGAGTCGTCTCAAGAGAAACAGCTTACTAGTCAACAGCGCTCAGCTCAGTCTCAGGCTATACCGGCACAACCAGCGACGACAAGCTCGTCACACCTCAATGGTATCACAGGCTGGCTAGCCTTCTTTATGGTTGTCCTTATCATCGGTGCCCTTCTTTTTCTTGGTGTCTTTTTTAACACACTGATTAAGATTAACAAACCGCGATTTCTTCCTTCTGACTTACTTTTCCCTTTCGCCGATAACGTCTTGCCAATAAGCGACGACGAATCATCCTACATGGTTTCCGCTGTTATGGCGCCCGTTGTGGCAGCACTGGCCATCGCCGCCGTGGTGGCGATTAGCCAGCGAAAGAGGCTGGGCAAGCAGCTAGCTATCGCCACCTATATCTCTTACTTTGTCCACCAGGTGCTATACGTCGTCTTCAGTGCGGTGAGCAAAAGCTATTATGTGAAGCCTATCGCCATTACCATCAGCATCGTTAGCTTCGTCATCATCATAGCGACCATAGCCGGACTACTCTGCTTATATTTCTTCACCTCCAGGCGAGTCAAGGAGACACTGGTCGAGTAAGCTAATACACTTCGCCTGATACCCCAGACTCATAGTATAATCATTACCGAAGTAGGAGAGACTAGCACTATGAATGAACAAAATAAGCAGCCCAAACAATCGGTGTTACACGAGCCGGATATTCCTCGGCAACTATCCGATCCGGCACCTACCTCAGCTGAAATGCCTCACGAGAGGCAACCCGTCAGCTGGCAGAGCTCCGCTCAGCCCCGGGTTTCACCAGCGCAATACACATTAGCGACGCCACCACCCAAGGATGTCGCAGGCTGGCTAGCCTTCTTTATGGTCGTCGTCACCATTGGTGCTCTGGTCTCCGCCACCATGTTCTTCACCTCGCTACTCGACATTAGCCAGCCGTATGCAATTATCTCGATCATCATGGCACCTATCGTCGTTACACTAGCCATTGCCACTGCAGTCATGGTCAGCCGGCGAAAGAAGCTGGGTGGACGACTAGCCATCGCTACCCTTGTCGCATCGTTCCTACACACGATATTAATGACTGTCACATATACACTTATTGATGGCTTAGAAACATCTGTAGTGATTATTTACATTGCCATTATGCAGGCTATTGCCGCCTTTCTGTGTTGCCTGTACTTCCGTATCTCCAGGCGAGTCAAGGAGACACTGGTCGGGTGAGAGCACTTAGCTGATATACTTAGGCTCGTGGTATAATAGCCACCAGGATAAAGGAGAATATCATGGATAAACAAAATGAACAACCTAAACAACCAAAAGCATCTAAGCCAAACGCCGCCCAGCAGCTATTTGGTCCGGCTCCGGCATCGGCTGAGACACCTTACGAGAAGCAGCCAGTCAATCAGCAATATTTCGCTCAACCTCAAGCTGCGCCAGTGCAGTATGTAGTGATGGCGCCATCGCTCAAAGGGGTAAAGGGCTGGTTAGCTTTCTTTATGGTCATCCTAGCCATCGACGCCCTGATCTATGTCGGTGTCTTCTTCAATTCACTATTAAATCTCTCTGCTACCACCTCTGTCACCTCGGCTATTATGGCACCCATCATCGTCGCACTGTCCATCTCAGCCGTGGTGACGATCAATATGCAAAAGAAGTTGGGTAAACGGCTGGCCATCGCCACCTACCTCGTCACACTATTGCACTCAATAATAAATATTATAGTTACTACTATTGGTGTGCCCGGTAACGGGTTTGACACGACTACCGACATAGTGAATGCTATCAGTAGTCTCACCAGCCAAGTAATCGTTTCCGGCTTGCTCTGCCTCTACTTCTGCGTCTCCAAGCGAGTCAAAGAAACACTGGTCGACTAGCCTAGCCGGACTTACTAACGGTCAATATCTGCGCCCTAGCAGGGCGCAGGTTTGGTTTGTCTGTCTTTATCTCTTAGGCTAGGAAAGATAGCCGTAAATACCGAGAAGTAGGGGGTAGTAAGTACCTACCTGTCTTTACGCAGGGTCAGAGCATACTGCATGAAGTAGTCCTCGATCGACTCGTCCTCTAGACCGGCGAAAATCTCCCGAGCTCGCAAGAGTTCACGTAGCCGAGGCGACTTTTGCTCGGCTAATATCTCAGCAGTAGCGTCGATCAGATCCAGACCACGGTACAGCGCCCCGGTCATCGCTTCCTCGTCGCCACGACGCTTAGCCGAGAAAGTTCGCCCCACCTCCGCCGCAATGTTAGCCATTTGTTCTAAGAAGCTCCGACTCCGCCATCTCTCACGATCAAAATGATATTCACCTGTCGGTCTAGCGACTTTCATGACTTTGATTGTAGCATACATCGAAGTGGGGTAGAGCAGGCAGGGGAGCGTCAAATTTCGCTGATTCCGCAGTGGATTGTAAAAAAGGTTCACTAAGCTACTTTTTCGAGCTATTAGCCTCTTTCCATTTTCTGTATTCACTCATAGCAATCTGCATGTATTTGTATGGTGCCTCTCCAGCTTTGATCTTATTTTTATCAACGAAAGAGGGTATATTTAGGTCGTCTTCGAGACTATGGGCATTCTCCATCGCCTCATCATAGAGCTTATCATTACTATATTTTTCTCTGATATATTTCACGAATTTATCTTTCTCATCTTCTGACTCAAATTTGATAAAATGACTATCCCATTCTTTCAGTCCATACTCTACCTTAGAAATAAGACTACCGTTACACATCTTTCTCTGCTTATCAATGATGAATTCGTTTATCACATCATCAAACGACCCCTTGATTATATAAAATAGGGTAAGTCCCCTCGGTTCATCCAATAAAGGCTTGCCATCATCATTGACTTTCACCCTGACACTACGACCAGCAGGGAAGACTTCTTTCTGGCGAGGGGCTATCAAGGGAATACCCCCGATCGCACCAAAGGAACGAAGTATACCTACTTCATGGATAACGTTGCCATTGACCCGTACGACACATTTATCTATTATGCCGTCATCTCTGAGTAAATATTTAACTATTATCCCGATATCGCTTCCACTCAGCCAAACCATCTTGTTGCTTTTACCGCCATTGCCATCTTTATCGTAATTATCACACAATTCTTCGTAATAGTTATCCACCAGTTCAATTGAATGTTCAGGCGCATATTTATAGTAGTAGTGGCTACCTGAGGCTCGTCGATATAATTTTAAATTTGGATACTTCGTTTCGTCACTCGCTATATAGCAGTCGCTTAGATCCACCCCGGATTCTTCCCAATCATCTGGTTTCTTCAAATAATAGATTGTCTTGTCATACACTGACTCGTCCATATGGAATCTTTTTCGCCAAAGTTTCTCTTCCTTGTCCGGGTCAGCTGTCATATTTATCGGTGTATTAGTGTCCTGAACTCTGGTATATACGTTCTTCGCTAAAACAGTCTTGAGCTTCTTTTTCTGACTATTTTTATCTGTATTCGGGAAATCCTTTTCCAACCTGAACGGTGTATTGTGGCTGTTTTCAACTATTAAAATATCCAGCTCTTTTTCTCCAATAGTTATCGTCTCCACTCGAGCCATCGGTCTTATGTCACCGACAAAAAATTTTCCATTGCGAAGGAGGTCAACAATCTTTGCCGTATTTTTCCTGTTAGCATCTTTTTTATTGACACCGACTATTTCACAAGTTTCATCCTTAACCCCAAAAATAATATAGGCATCACGATTCTCCAAATTATTCGCTAAGCAAATGATATCATGTAGTAGCTCGGCTTTATTCTCGTGCCACTGTTGCTTGAAGTCCCAATAGCCACCTTCTTGCTTTCGATTAATCAAGGCTACAATTTCTTTAGTGAGTGATTCGTTTGCTTTATCCATGATTTTACTCCATCTCTTTCACTTTTTCCTCAATGAAGCAAATTTCTCTGTCATCAAGTCCATATTTATTATACAGCTGTCGATCAATCTCAGGAATTGATTTGGTCCAGTCGATATCTGAATCAGCGGTAAAGTCCTGTAGGGGAACACTCCGATATGTTTCCCTGGCAGTATTTTGCGAGATCTTATCTCGGTAGAAAACAGCTCGGAAGAACTTAGTGTAAAAATACTTTTTAGCATTCTCGGCTTCACCTTTTGTCTTGAACGGACCAAACTCAATGTACATTTCCGAACAGCAGTCTAGGGGGTCTGCTACCAATATCTCCGAGAAAGATCCGCCGATATACCCGCTTCTTTCGTCCATATTGCCCCAAGCTTTTGGGACAAACAACTTATACTTCTCCAGCATAGGACTTTCTTTGATAAGTTTGCTTCTTTCAATAAATACATGACTCCGTTTCCTTGCTTTGTTGCCAAAGAGCCTTATGCTATGAGTGGGAGTGCGCACATTCGACACAGTCAGATTGTACTTTGCCGGATTATCAATAGGGTCAGCCCGGAAGCCATACGGCTTCGAGGCTGACCCTATTGATAAAACCTTTGGTTCGGATCGTAGATCAACTTTATCCACTACCGACAGAATCTCTTCGGGCTTCTCAATATCATTCTTTGTCAACGGTAATTGGATCTTAACAGGGTTAGTACCTTCAGTGTATACCAACTGCTTTCCGTTTAAGCCATTATCGTAGAACCTTCTCCAGCAAATTATATTTGTCCATTCCGCACCCGCCACGTTATCAAACACGTTTTGTCTATTGTCTATACTAATGATTCGCTTGTCATGCTTAACCTCTGATTTATTCAGTTTGCCAAGACCATTAGTTGTCTTCACCTGCTGCCAACCAGACGGAAAAATCATACAGATATTATTGGCACATTTTCTAGCTTGTAGATAAAAGTCGGAATAAATCTGATAATTACCCTCTTGATACGGCGGGTTGCCGATGACTACGTCAAATTTCATATCTAAGTTTTCTCCTTTCTTAAAGTCGTCAGTCAGATCACGTTGTACTAGATTGTCACTAGAGACGGGGTAGCTGCCATAGACATAATTCCGAGCAATATCAGCAATAATTCTTGTCGGAGCAAAGCCGTATAGTTGCCTCTCGAAGATGTGCCTGATCCTGGCGTTTTCATCAGGAATAGCATTCACCAGCCCCTTAAATAAGCGCTTAGCAGTCTCAGCCAAGTACAATCCACTCTTGACGTACAGGTCGCAGAAAGTCAGGGTAGGGTCGCTGAATACACCCGGATTATACTGCTCAAGGATATCAAGCATCTGATTGACCACTCGTCTGGGTGTGAAGATCTGATTACTCCGCTGGGGTGGAATATAGCTAAAGATATCTTCTCGCCGATCGACCCGCAGATAGTCAGCCAGATCACGACGCTTCTTAGCGAACTCTTGGATCGAAGCGTTAAAGACATATTTGTCGAAGAAACCGTCAAAGTGCTTAGTCACACCGTTCTCCTCATAGTCTCCACCGTCTCTAAGAATACGAAAATCATCTTTGGTAAACTTCTCACCCCTAGCTAGCACTTCTTTGTCAGTAAAGAAGCTGCTGAAGTCGTCATCATTTACCACCGCCTCGATATTGTCGATATTCAGTTCACTAGGGTGGCTGGACGCCATAACGAAACTGGGGATAGCTCTAGTAAAAGTGCGAAGCTTGCTCCGAATGATATCCAGGTCAGACTTCTCCTCTCGCTCGTACTCGGCCTCCTCCCGTTCGTCAACCATGTCACGAGGCAGGTCGGTCTCGATGATATCTGCTGTCGCCTCAACTAAGCGTTTGGCGTCCGCCGGAGCCTGATCTGAGCTGGAGTATTCTTGCGCCACTTGCTTAATCTTGCTAGTGTAGCTCTGACGAATCTCGGTCTGATCGGTCTTACTCGGGCTGTAAGTGTCGATCCATTTGCTAATCAATGGCTCGACCGCTCCGTCCATCACCTTGTCGGTAAAAGTCCGCCCGAAATCGTCCGGAGTGGATTGTTGAGCATAGTCCAAAATCTGCTCCAGCTGGTCGCCATATATCTTCTCACCAAAGATTGCCCGACGGTTGAGATTAATGCGTCGCCGAGTACGCTCGCCTCTATCCGGATCAGGTTGGACATCCTCTCGGTTCTTATTAGCAACCTTACCCGTATCGGTGGTATTACTCAGCTTGTTGGCTAGGCGCATCACTTCAGCGGGGATATTGTAGACTACGCCGATATCCTTGAAGAGCAGATTGGTGATAAAGCGGTGCTTGACCACATCTACCGCCATCCGAGCTTTTGGCAAGGTCAGCACATCGCCGGCGCTTAGCTCAACCATTCTACCTTCATCATCCTCTGATATCACAGGGAAGAAATTAAGCAACTGTCCGACATTCTCACGACGGCAAACCTCAGTAATCTTGCCGGTCGCCCCCACTTCGTTAAGCGAATTAGCAAACTTGTCATACACTTCCAGCACCCGAGCCAGCGAGAAATCGAAAACATAAGCAGACTGTTTACGATGCAGCTCACCCTGAGCATCGACATATTGGTACGGGTTCTGCGCCCGAAAAATCGCTTGGGTGTAGAGCGTCTCCTGCTTGATATCCGAGAGCATTAGCACCGCCGACCACTCCTTGATTGTTACGCCGGTAGTCAGCTGTCCGACCGACAGGGTAATGGTCTTGTCGTGCTTGGCAATAGCTTGTCTGACCTTCTCAATCGAGCGTTCGTTTCGGGTGGTATCTTGCATCTCCTCAGTCACTTCGTCGTCATCAGACAGGCTTTTACCATCGCCGGCTGCCAGCACGATCTTGTATTGGCAAAAGACAGGGTGTCGGCGCAAGAGCTTTTCCATCGCTTTAGCCGAGTTGACCCGATTACCAACCAGCCAAAAAGTATGCCTTAGCTCATCTCTCAAGGTCGGGGTAGAGAAGGGGTACTTTTCATTAGTAGTGAGTAGGTCAAGAAAATGTCGAACCTCCGCCTCGTAAACAAATTTACCGTTACCACCCACTCGGAAGAACTCATTCAGGTCAGACGCCGGAGCGACTCGCTTGCCATTGATCTCCACTCCCTCGTTGATGGTATCTACCGTTGCCTCTGATATCTTGTAGTTAAAAAGACGTAGATCCGGCATGTCGGTGTGAGCGCCCGCTTCATTACCGGCCGCTAATTCTGCCTCCTTAGCCTTTTGCTCGTCCAAATACGACCAGTTAAAAATCTGGTCGCTGGCGAACTTGTTGTCCGCCAGCGCTTTGAATGGTGTGCCGGATAGATGTAATGTAAAACGACGTTTGATCCGCTCGAAAGCCTTGTCCGTCTTGCGAGTATCTACGCCCTCGTGCGCTTCATCAATCACCAGCAAATCCCAGCCTAAATCAGCGATCCATTCCAGCTTGTCGTACTTACCGCCAAAGGCCCTAGCACCCTTAAGATCCTGCAAGCTGAGAAAGGTGATCTGCTTCTTATCCTGATCCATAATCTCAAGATATTCCGCACGAGTCATCGCCTCGTCTTTGATCAGACCTGTCTCAGAAATGAAATAATAGCCCTCGACAAATCGTCGATAATCGCTGTACCACGAATCGGCAATCGCCGGACGGTTAGTGACGATCAGTACATTCCTGGCACCAAGCCGCTTTATCAGATCATAAGTCGTCAGAGTCTTGCCGAAGCGAGGTTTGGCATTCCAGAGATACTGCGCCCGAGGATTAGGCTTAGCGAAGTC
>ERZ773009.2622-NODE-2622-length-11395-cov-9.589594_pt1 | contig 11395 bp, 14 predicted proteins | sample MGYA00580663_ERZ773009 | MGnify/ENA primary metagenome ERZ773009 (study PRJEB29015, sample SAMEA2737969) | human oral metagenome | biome: human oral; feature: human-associated habitat; material: dental | place: China | collected 2026 ... | reverse complement strand
CCCATCATGCCGCCGGCGCCGCCGCCGGCGCCCTTGAGGCCAGCAGCGCCCTTGAGGCCGGCAGCACCGGCACCGGACCCGGCCGCACCGGATCCCGCACCGCCCGCGCCCAGGCCACCGGCACCAGGAGCACCGCCCGCCAGCAGGCTCTTCGCGCTCATCGCCCCGGCGCCACCGAGGCCCTTGAGGGCACTGGCCGCCCCGGCTCCGCCGAGGGCGCCCAGGGTGCCCGCGGAGGCCGCCTTGGACACGTCCGCCACACTGGAGGGGATCTTGTAGGAGGGGTCCCACCGGGGGTCGGAGTAGTTCGTCGCCGAGGGCGGAGTGTACCCATCGACGAGGCCGTTGGGGGTCACCGTCTGGTTCATCGGGCGGTCCACCAAGCCCACGCCGTCGAGGTCGTCAACAGTCGTGGTGGGCGGCGGGTCCTGGAGGCCGCCGGGCTGCTGGAAGCCCTCCGACATCCAGTCCTTGCCCTTCGCGGCGTAGGGGTCGACGTCGGAGGTGCCGTAGGTCCCCCCGTCCCCAAGACCGCTGGCGTCATAGCCCCCTGTGCTTCCACTGCCGAGTCCCCCTGCGTCTCCGCTGCCGAGGCCGGAACCGGGGACAAGCCCACTGCAATCGGAGCCAGCACCGTTCGGATCCTCGATTCCAGGCATCGTTGAATCAGGAGGCGGGTAATCCCCGCTCTCGATCCTCCCACCACGGCGGTCAGTACTTGCATCCATACCATCGGCGCCCTTGGTGAGCTGGTCGTTCATAGAGTCGAGGATCTTCTGGCAGTACTCATTGCGCTGCTTCTCGCGCTCCCCGGTCAACCATTCCCAGTACTTGTCCGCAGCCATCTTCACGAGCCAGCCGCCGATGGGAACAGTGAAGGTCGAAGCGACATCCACCGTCGTTTTAAGCGTCTTCTCACCGTCACTGAGGAGCTCCGGCGACACGTTCGTATTGAACAGGTCGCGCGCCTGGCGCATCACCGCCCGCGCCTGGCCCACGGTCTGATAACCGGTAGTCAGCTGCTGCTCGGTGGTCCTCAGATCCTTGCGGAACTTCTGGGCCCATTCGGTGATCGCCGCGCGCACCTCCTGGGACTGGAACCCGTTGTTCGTCTCGTACTGCGTCACCAGATCACGGCACTTATTGATCTTGGCGACAACGGTGTTGTACCCCTGCTCATCGGCAGAGTCGTTGTAGTCCAAGTCCGCGACCGCCTGCAAACGCTGGAACGGAGTCGCGTCCGAGGCGGGCGGAGCCGGGGCCTGCTGACCGAAGGGGGGCGGATCCCCCGCTTTGCACTGGTACTGGTCGTCACTCATGTTTACTCCTCTTCCCTGTTCACCATGTGGTTAGGACGGCACGTGGAGATCAGAAGCTGCTTCCACCCCAGCCCATATCACTACCTTCAAAACCCGACCCGCCCGAGCCCGAACCCGAAGCAGCGCTGCCCGAACCGCCATCGGAGCTCCCGCCGCCCTGGAAACCTGTTCCAGCTGACGCGGACGCCGATGCGGCGCCGGAGGCCGCCGCCACCGTGGTGCCACCCGCGCTCGCCACACCGGTGTCAGAGCCGGCGGCCTTGCGGAAGCTCGCGGCGATCTCCTCGTCGTTCTGCTCGTAGTTGGCCACCTGGTGCTGCGAGTTGGTCAGCATCTCGCGCAGCTGGCTGATACGGGTGTCCAGGTTCGCCGCCGTCGCCTGCAACACGTCCTTGTACTTGCTGCTGACCGCTGCGGGGCCCTGCTCGTACCCCCACTTGAGCACAGTCTGCTCACGGGAGATCGTGTCGACGCCCTCGCTCTGCGCGCCCTCCAGCTCGCCCACGCCGCCCTCGGTCTGGCTCCGGGCGCCGTTCTCCTGATCCGTGTCGATTCCGCCAGTGTCCGGTGATCCTCCAGCCATCGGCCCACTCCTTTCAAATCGGTAGAATTTAAAACTCAGTATAGCGTCAAAGTCGGCCAGTTCCCGTTGTAGAAGACAGTCTTACCACCGTTCAAGGAGGCGTTGTCCAGCCCTTCCTGGGCCTTTCGCAGCTGTGGATGCAGCTTCAAGAACCACGCGCTCACAGCGGCAACCGCTGCGGCGAGCGCCGCCTTCAGGACCGCGACCACCGCCGCCCACACCGCGGGCGCGGCGGGGGTGGCGGGGGGGATCAGCGACGCGGCAGCGGCCACGACGCCCGCGATGAAGGTGCCCGCGGCGACCGCCATCGCCCCGGCGAAGACCATGCAGCCGTCGTAGGCGTCGTGCAGCGCCGTGGCCAGCGTCTGGTAGGCGTTCGAGAGCTCCTCGCACGCCTGCCCCTGCAGGTCCGTGTGCTCCGTGTACGCCTTGGCGCCAGCGCCCTCCCAGAAGCGCTCCTTGCGTCCCTCGAGCTGGCTCAGGAAGCCCTTCGAAACGCCGGCGACCGGGACGGCGACCCGCTGGGTGAGGTCGTTGGCCGTGTCGTCCAGCTTCTGGGCGGACTTGAGATCCTGGATGATGAAGTCGACCAGGTCGTGCAGGTACTTGACGACCTGCTCGATCCCCTTCAGGACCGCTTTCACGATCTCGATGAGCGCCTGGAGCCCGGGCAGGGGCAGCTTCTGGATCAGGCTGAGCGCCTTGTTCGCGGTCTCGACGACGTTGTGGACGGTCTCGTTCGCCGTGTTGTTCCACTCCTCGAACTTCGCGATCATATCCGCAATAGACATGGCCCCTCCTAGAAGACTTCCGAGTCGGTCGCGTCGTAGTCGTTCGCCGACTTGGTCAACGAAGCCCCCACGGCGGAGAACGCCTGGGACCCCTGGTTCCGCAAGTCGGCGAAGCGGTCCAGCATCTCGTTCGCGCGCTTGGCGAACTCCCCCGCCTGCGGGATCCACTTGAAGTCCGTGAGCGGATCGCAGGTGGAGTCCTTGGCGATATCGGAGCTCGCCTGATCCCACTTCTCGGCGTCGCGCCGCAGTGCGTCGGTGTCGACCTTGAATCCGTCACCACTGTGCTTTGGCATCATATTCCTTTCGTAAGTTCAGTCCACATCGCGGGACAAGCCGCCCAGGAGCTGCTCGGTGATCGCCTCGCCGCGCTGCGCGAAGGACTCCTGGTCCGAGTCCTCCCCGTCCTGGCCGACGAGGGCATCGAAGATCCGCGACCGCAGCACCGGGTAGGGCGTGGCCGCAGCCCAGGCCGGATCCACCCCCACCGAGGTGACGATCCCGGCGGTGCGCTCGCACCAGACCTCCTCGCCCACATGGTCCTCGTCGGAGGCGGCGCCCTCGTTCATAGCGGCGAAGGCCCTCGCCTTCGCCAGGGCGTCGTCCACGAAGGAGAACGCCTCCGCCAGGGAGTCGTCGAGCGGCACCATCTGCCCGGAGGCGCGCTCGAGGATCTCGTCGGCGTCCTGGCGGGTCTGCTGCACGACTGGCGAGGTGAGCGAGTTGAACTCGTGCTCTTCCTGCTCCTCCTGCCAGTCCTCGTAGTTCTCCTCGAGGAAGGTGCCGGAGGCCGACAACAACTCGGTGTTGGCGTCGCCGATGAGCGCGGTGATCGATGCCCCGAGGTCCTCGGGGTCGATGTTGTCCCGCCAGTCGCTCTCGATGTGGAAGTCCTCGATCGTCCCGTCGTTGAGCATCGTGAGCTCGAGCGACTGGGTGGAGTCCTCCACCGTGACGCTGTCGGGCGCCTGCGCCTGGGCCTCGGCCATGAGGTCCGTGAGCGCGCTGATCTTGTCGAAGGCCTCCATGAGGCCGTCGAGGTCGGGAATCTGCGGTAATGACATGTTGTCTGCCTAGGGGGAATGGTGTGGGGTAACGCGCGTGGGTGCGGGACGATTCTCACCGTCCCGCACCCACGCCTCAATCGTCCGCCCGCTATCGGACGGCGATCAAACGCCCGCACGGCGGCCCGCCGCGTCCGCAACGAGTGCAGAGCGGACTGCCGGAACGGTCGAGCGGATGCGCCACAGGCGGCGTCACATCCAGCTCTGCGCCACGTGCTGCTCCATGGACTGGTACTTCTGGACAGCCGCATCAACGCCGTTGCCGACCTCACCGAGGATCCGCTGCAGCTCGGCCATGCCCTCGGTCCACTTCCGCTTCGCCTCGAAGTACGCGGCCTGGGCTTCGCCCTCCCACGTCACCTTCTGCAGCTGAGCGTCCATGTCACTGAGGATCTGCTCGATGTCACGGGAACCGGTCTTGATGTCGGCACCCGCCTGGCCGAGGTGCGCGAATTGTACCTTGACGCCTTCACTCATGATTCATGCTCCTATCTTGTGTCGAAATCTCACAGGCCGGCGGCGTACTTGCCCATGTCGGCGGCCAGGTCCTCTTCCTGCTGCGAGTAGGAGCGCGAGGCCCCGCCCAGCTTCTCGACGAACTCGCTCAGCGCCTTCGTGGTCTTGTCCGCGTTCTCGCGCCACTGAGCCATGAGCTGCGTGAAGCGGGCGGCCGCGGGGCCCTGCCAGATGGCGCTGACGTTGGACAGGTCGCCCTCGAGCCTCTGGAGGCGGCTCTGGAGGGAGTTCTGCGACTCGGAGATGGTGTTGGCGGCCTGCTGGAGGGCGCCCTCACCTACTTGCATCCCTGCGTTTTCAGCCATGAGGTTCCTCTTTCCTCTTGCGAATCGGTCAGTTTTCCTCGGTAACCGTGCGATGCACCGGCGCTCCGATGGGTTTAATATAAGCACATGTCCGGCCCCACGTATAGACCTTAGGAATAATTCCTACTATTTTACCATTCGGTACGCGAACGACAGTCCCCCGCGGATCCAAGGGACGACAGGAGGAAACCGCAATATGGCCCCCACCAACCAAGGCCCACTCTTGATCCCAATCACAGTCGCCTACGGGCGGCGCGCGACCGACGTCACCGTCCCATCGCAAATGATCCTCGCAGAACTGGCACCCACCCTCGCCCAGGCACTCGGAGACGCCTCCCCCAGCCTCGAACGCCCCATATCGATCCTGTCCGGCTCCCGCGAACTCTCCTACTCCCAGACCCTCGCCTCCCAGAAAGTGGGCCCCGGCGCCACCCTCACCCTCGCGCAGGTCCAAGACCCCGCCCCGCCCCGCGTCTACGACGACCCCGTCGAAGCCATCGGCGACCAAGTCGAGAAGAACGTCCCCGCGTGGACCAGCGCCTCCTCCACCACCCTGGCCACCGGAGTGTCCACAACCCTGCTGGTCCTCACCGCCTACCTGGTCGCCACATCCGGCCAGAACCTGCTCAGCGCCATCATCGCGGGCTTCGCCGCCGTCATCGCCACCGGAGTCGCGGCCCTGGTCGCACGGACCAGCCCCGCCGGCGGCCTCGCACTGGCGCACACCGCCCCCCTGCTCGGCGGCGCCGCCGCCGTCTCCTTCGCCGACGCCACCACACCCGGAGGCGCCTGGATCGCCGGCGGGATCGTCATCGCCATCTCCTCCATCGCGACATTCGTCCTGCCCGGCGCACTGCGCGTCAGCGCCATCGCCCCAGCCACCGTCGGCACCGCGCTCACACTCATCGGATTCTGCGTCCTCGCCTTCCCCTCGGTGCCCAGCGGCCCCGCAGCGCTCATCACCCTCATCCTCGCAGTCATACTGCTCCTGGCGCCCGCGCTGGTCGTCGCCCGCCCCCAAACCCTCGACGTCGCCTCCACTGGCGCCATGCAGGGCGGCGGACTGCGCGCGGCCACAGTGGCCCCCAGGTTCCGCGCCGCCCGCGTCGCCGTGCTCTCCGTCGCCTCCGGAGCCGCAGCCGCCCTCCCCCTCACCTGCGCGCTCACGATGTTCGGATCGACGCTCCAATCCCCGCCCGAAACGGGCAACGCCGCGCACCAAGCCCACCAGCTCCAAGCGGACCCGTGGGGGATCGCCCTGGTCGCCACGATCGGCCTGGTCCTCACACTCACCGCCAGGACCCAGCGATCACGCGCCGAAGTCCTCATCCACACGATCACAGGAACCGCGCTCATCGCCTTCGCGTGCTTCGCCGCCGCGTCCACCCACCCCGCGGCCGTCCCCATCGCCGCAGCCGCCGGGCTCATCGCCAGCTTCCTGCTGCTCGCGTTCGCAGTCGTCGCGCCCGGCACCCGCCCGACGCTCTCCCGCGTGGCCGGCGCCCTCCAGCTCATCGGCCTCGTCGGCGCCTTCCCCCTCGTCATCATGTGCTGGGAGCTGTTCTGAACCATGGCATCCAACAAAGACCTCCTCAACGCCCAGCGCTACCAAAGGCGGCGCCTCACCACAGTGTTCTCCATGGGCCTGCCCGGAGGGCAGGAGACCGAGCCCACCTCCATGACCGGCCCCATCACCGTCGGAACGATCCTGGCGATCGTCATGGTCGTCGTCGCCGCCCTGCTGGGCAAATTCGCGCCCGCGCTGCCCGACAACTGGGAGAACGGGATGCTCATCACAGTCAAGGACTCCGGTGAGCGCTACTTCACCTCCAAAGGCACCCTGCTGCCCCTCGGCAACATCACGACCGCGCGCCTGGCCAGCCCCCCCGGCGAAATGGCCACCTCCTCCGTCTCCGCCAGCGCGCTCGCCGAGATCCCCAGGGGCACGCCCATCGGCATCCTCGGCGCCCCCGACGACGTCCCCACCTCCGAACGCCTCCACTCCGACCAGTGGACCGCCTGCGCCATCGGCACCGTGACGCGCACCTGGGTCGCCGGCGCCCCCCAGTCCCTCGTCGAGAACGGGACCGCCCTGGTGCGGTCCGAGGGAACCGCCTACCTGATCGCCGGCAACGCCAAGTACCGCATCGAGGACTCCGCCCTGTCCGGCGTCCTCATCGCCCTCGGGCTCGAGTCCTACGGCATCGTCGAAGTGGAACCGTCCTGGATCGCCGTCTTCGCCGACGGCACCCCCATGGGACCGCTCGTCATCGACCGTGCCGGGACCCCCGTCACAGGACTGCCCGCCTCCGTGTCGTCACCAGTCATCGGCTCCGTGCTGGCCGCCCAGGGCGACGCCCGCAAGTACATCGTCACCGCCGCCAGCACCATCGCACCCCTCACCGAAGTGACCGCCGCCCTCTACGCCCTCGGCTCGCCCGCGCTGGCCCAGCCCACCACCGTCCCCGTCGCCGAACTGGCCACCCTCACCATCGACACCAAAGGCGTGGGCCCCACCGACTGGCCCGCCACCATCAGCGCGCCCAATCCGGCCAACGCGCCCTGCGCGACCCTGGACCTGACGGGCACCACCCCCACCGCGAGGCTCAGCACCGTGCCGCTGAGCGCCCTCGCCCCCGCCGACGAAACCCCGTCCAACAGCGGAACCGCGCCGTCCTCCGCACCCTCCGCGGGCGACCTCGGCGTCGGTACCTCCGACGTGACATCCGGATCCACGGGGACCAGCCCCGCCGCCAACGGCCCCAAAGTCATGGTCGCCGGAGGCTCGGGGGCCCTCGTCCGCTTCACCGACGGCGGTGCCCTGGGGGCCACCGTCTTCGTCTCCGACGTCGGAGCCGCCCACCCCCTGGGCGAGAACGCCGACGACACCATCGCCCGCCTCGGCTGGACCGCCAACGACATCGTCACGATCCCCGTCGCCTGGCAGCGCCTCATCCCAGGAGGCGCGACCCTGTCCAACGCGCAAGTCTGGGCAGGGGTCCCCACCTCCTCGAGCACGCCCAACGGCCCCGTCGCCGGGACCACCGGGATGGCCGTCCAGCCCGCCGCACAGCCTGATGCCGAGGGCGAGGCGTGCAGCGCCGACAAACCCCAGCTGATCCCCGCACAGACCAGCATCATCAACCAGCTCGGCCTGCGCAACGCCTGGAAGACCTCCGAAGGCGGCGGCGTCACCGTCGCTGTCATCGACTCCGGCGTCCAATCGACCAACGCCCACTTCAGCGGCGGTGCGCTGCTGGCCGGAGTGGACCTCACCGGAGAAGCGGACGGGCGCGTGGACACCTACGGACACGGAACCATCGTCGCGGGGCTCATCGGAGCCCGGACCATCAAAGGCTCCGGCCTCACCGGAGTCGCCCCCGCGGCCAAGATCCTGCCCATCCGCGTCTACCGCGACACCGAGAAAGAGACCCAGGACGCCGGGAACGGCCCCCGCATCGACCGCATGGCACAGGGCATCACCGCGGCCTACAAGGCCGGGGCCCGCATCATCGTCGTCGCCCAGTCCACTCCGAACGACACACCCCAGCTGCAGGCCGCCGTCATCGACGCCACCAAAGCGGGCTCCCTGGTGGTCGCCTCAGCGGGCACCAACACCCCCGAGGAGATCGACAAACCCCGCTACCCCGCCGCCTACCCGCAGGTCCTCTCCGTCGGAGCCATCAACCCCGACGGAACGCACTCCGACACCAACGCCCAGGGCGACACCATCGACATCACCGCGCCCGGCTCCAACGTCCTCTCCGCGTTCATGGGCGGCGGCGACTGCATTTTCTCAGCGGACACCCCCGCCACCTCGTACTCGGCGGCCTACGTCGGGGGCATCGCCGCGCTCGTCGCCTCCGCCCACCCCAAAGAAACCCCCGAGGAATGGAAGTACCGCCTCACCGCCACCGCCCTGCGCCCCAACCCCGGAGAGCACTCCGCACTGGACGGATGGGGCATCGTCGCCCCCAGCGCGGCGCTCACCCTCGACCTGAACACGATGATCCCCGGACCCCCGCGCCCCGACGGCAGGACCTCCGTCCCCCTGGCCGTCGCCGCCGCCTCCCCGCCGGATTTCTCCGTCAACTACGGGCCCCACATCCAGCGCGTCACACTGGTCGTCACAGCGGGAGGAGTCGCAGCGCCCGGGCGGCGTCCAGCAGCACGCGCCGCTCCCGCCCGTCGCCGCGCTGGAGCCCGGCCCACGCCAGCAGCCCGGCCACATCCCGGGTCGCATCGGCCAGGGCCGCCGCGTCAAGGGGGTCGACGCCGCGCAGCGCCCGGTCCCAGACGCGCAGGGCCTCGGCGCGGGCCAGCCAGTCGCGCCGCGCCACACCGCGGGCCGCGTCCCCCTCCACGCGCACGCCGCCCTGCACCTGGCGCCAGGCGCGCACGGCCGCCGCCGCGGTCTCGGGCGTGTCCTCCCACCGCGACCGCAGCCTGGACAGGGACAGGTCCCGGGCCACGCGCCCCCCGCCGTACCACCGCGGGCGCCCCCCGCCCCTGGTGCGCAGGGCCACCGAGTAGCCGGCGACGACGTCGGTGCGCCCCCTGGCGAAGCGCGGCCTGGACAACACGCCCAGCTCGCCCAGCCGCCACACGAAGTCGGCCTCGTTGTGCGCGGCCACGGCCGCCGCCCGCACCCGGTGCTCGAGCTCATCGCGGTCGGTGCGCGCCCGCCCCCGCCGGGCGGCCCCCCGCAGATCGGCGGCCGAGTCCGCCCTCGCCCCGCGCGCGTGCTCGCGGGCCTCGACGACCTCCAGCCCGTAGGCGTGCTCGATCCTGTTGCAGGCCCTCATCGCCTTGGGCTGGTCCTGGTACCTGTTCCACTTGGTGCCGTCCTCGCGCACGACGTTGACCATGATGTGGATGTGGTCCCCGCCGTTCTTGGCCGGCCCGTGGTGCACGGCCACCCACCGGCACGGGGCCTTCCCGTCGGCGCCGGTGAAGCCCATCCGGTCGGCGAAGTCGCGCGCGATCCGCTGCCACTGCTCGTCGCCCTGCGCCGCCTCCCGCGGGCTCAGGGACAGCGAGCAGTGCCACACGTGATTGGCGACCGGCCCCTCGATCACCTCGCGCTTACCGGTCCGGGCGTTGAACACGCGTCGCTTGCCCATGGGGCGGGTGCCGGTCTCGGTCATGAACTGGTCGACGAACCGGGCGATCTCGAATCCCTGCGCCGGGCTCAGCGCCTCCCAGGAGCCCCACCGGCGCATGATCACGTCCGAGCCGGCCACCAGGTGCGGACGGGTGTGCTCGTTGGCCCGCCCCGGGCCCACGAGGTACTGCATCAGCCCGGCGGAGTTGCCCCCCTCGTTGATCGCGGCGATCATCGCCGCACCCCGGCCAGGATGTCGTTGATGTCGTCGTGCAGCCGGTTGATCCGCGCCACGACGTCGGCGAAGTCGGCCGGCACCTCGCCGACGGCGTTGGCGTGGCGGGCGATCTGGTTCAGGTTCGTGGTCGCGCCCTCGAGCTTGCGGCGGTAGTCGCGCAGCAGCGCCACCAGCTCGTGGACGTCGCCGGCGCCCGCGCCCGCGTCGACCGGGTGCAGCGCGGCGTCCACCAGGATCTTCGCCATAGATTCCCCGCAGATCTCCGCGCGCGCCTCCAACAGCGCGCGCTCCTCACCCGTGAGGTACACCGTCAGGCGCCCGCGCCGGACCCCCTGCGTGCGCGCACTGCGACGCCGCCCCGCCCGCCGCACCACCGCGACGGGCTCCACCACCTCGGCCTCGCTCACCCACGGATTGGCACCCACGGCACGCACCTCCTCACCCCCATGCCCAGCGCAGCGACCCGAAGGGATCACACGACAAGTGTGCCCAGCGCAGCGACGCGCGTCCAGCGCGAAACTACTTAGCACCTGTGCTAAGTACTATCTTGCTCCGCGTTAGCGGTACCTCCGCGACTGGAGCGGGAACCCGCTCGCGCGACGACGGGGAGTGTCGGCGGCGGCCCGATCCCCGCCCCTCCTCGACGCCGCGGACAGCGCCGTGCGGACGGGCCCGGGGCGAACCCCGCCCGTGTGCGCGCACGCCCCACGTACCCGGTGAGGCGCCCGGCCGGGCGCCGCGACACCGAGGAGACGACCGCCGTGACCACCACGCCCACGCCGCCGACCGCCGCCGGCCCCGATTCCGATCCCGTCAGCGCGCTGCTGCGCACCGAGGGCGCCCGCGCCGACGCCGCCCGCGCCGTCGACCACGCCCACTCGGCCCTCACCGACGCCATGGACGCCTACCGCGACGCCTGGCGGGCCGCCAGGGCCGTCGGGTGGGCCCGCACCGACCTGACCCGCGCCGGCCTGCTCGACCCCCGCCGCCTCCCCCAGCCCAGACGCCGGCCCCAGGCCTCCGCACCCGCCGGCGAGTGACGGGGGACCGCCATGACCACCGCGCACGTCGACCTGCTCTCCGGCGGAACCGGGTCGCTGACCATCGACGGCACGCTCCGCGCCCTGCGCGCCCCCGACCTCGACACCGCCCGCGACCGCGCCCGCCAGATCATCGCCGAGCGCGCCGCCGCCCTCGACCGGCCCATCACCACCACGGCCTCCGAGCCCGACGGCACCTGGACCGTCGTCATCCACCCCGACGGCGCCATCACCGCCCCGCCGGCGCCCGACCCCGACGACGACGGGGACGGGGATGATGGGGATGACGGGCCCGCCCGCACCGGCGCGCCGGCCCCCGGCCCCGACGACGGCCCCGTCATCCCGGCCCCGCCGGCCGACGAGCTCGAGACCCCCGCCGACGCCGCGGGCGATGACGCCGACTGGTGGGCGGCCGACCCCGACGCCGAGAGCGCC
>ERZ773009.2621-NODE-2621-length-11397-cov-7.400458_pt1 | contig 11397 bp, 7 predicted proteins | sample MGYA00580663_ERZ773009 | MGnify/ENA primary metagenome ERZ773009 (study PRJEB29015, sample SAMEA2737969) | human oral metagenome | biome: human oral; feature: human-associated habitat; material: dental | place: China | collected 2026 ... | reverse complement strand
TTACACCTTCCCAGTTTCCCAGTGGTTATTGTAATTTCGTCCACCATACAGTAGCATTTGCTGTGTGGGATTCGCACCCAACTTCCTCTATTAAGCTAATAAGCACCTATTTGTTTCTTATCCTTATGGTACTATATTAGAATATAATTGTCAATGAAAAGTATTTATTTTATAAAAAGCAGGTTGTAACGGCAATTACAACCCACATAAAGTAAAATTTTATTATATTTCTTTAATTTCAAAATTAAAAATTGAAATTAAAAACAATATAAACACTTTTAGATAGAAGTACTATCAGGAAAAATACAACTATCAAAATAAATGGCAAAATCTTTTTCGGCATTCTTTCACCTCCATTTTTAAAAAGGCTACAGAGATGTCTACTGGGATTACAGTCAATATTATAACATAATCATTGACTTTTTTAAGTTTAAAAGTTATAATTGACTTAGATATAGAAGTATATCATAAATGGCAAAAGAAAAATCGGGATTACAAAACACCATTAACGGCAATTAATGGTGTTTTTTCTTTTTTAAATTATAAAATCTCTTTTAATAATTCTATTGCAGGCTCATCACTGCTATTTTGAGTTCCTAGCTCCCCTTTGAAAGCTTTATTCAAAATTGATTTTTCTAATGCATCTATTCTTTCTTCAAGCTCTAATAATTCTTTTACCTTATTCTCATTTTCCAAAACTTCATCTAGTATTCTAACAATTTCTTGTTGTTCTTCTAGTGGGGGTAGAGGAACTAGTAAGGCTTGTAAAGATGGTGAGTTTACATTTGGTTGCCCTGTTCCTCTTGATTTTATTTTCAATAATTTCCAGTATAAATCTGTACTGAAATAATTTTTTAAATAAATTTCTGAAATATTTTTATTAGGATAAAATTTAATTAAATATGAAGCATAAACAGATCTTAAATTTTGGGGAATTTCTCTAATTAAAAAAGTTTTACCAATAGTTCCACCCGTTCTAGCTATTAAAATATCTCTAACTTTTAGTTGATATGTTTCAAATTCTTCTTCTGAAATTTTACAATATGGAACAGTATTCCAATTAACTTCATCATTTTGGATATCTGTTATCCTTAATAATTTAACTTCTCCATTTTCTTGACTAGAAGCAGTATAACCATATTTTATATTATCAATAATATCTCCCAATCTAACCCATACCCAACTATTAGGTATTTTATATGGTTGTTCTTCAACTGGAACTATCATATCTTCAACTTCTCTTATAATTGGTTTCTTAGGTTGTTTCTTTCTACCATTTTTTTCAGCTTGTAAACAATCTTCTTCCCACTTTTTAATTTTTTCATCATTAATAGATTTTAAAAGTTCTTTTACATCAGAAGTCCTATTTTCATTTCTCCATTTAGAAGTTAATACCCCTTTAAATGCTCTGTCTAAAATAGAAATTTTTCTATTTTCAATATCAATTTTTATTTCTTCAATTATTTCTTTTGCTTTTTTAATTTTTTCAAATAAAAAATCTAATTTTTCTACTATTCTCTTTTGCTCATTTAATGGTGGCAAAGGGAAAGAAAATTCTTTAAATAATTTTTTATTTAAATGTGGAATAGCAGAACCTACTTTATTATTTTTAAAAACTTCTTTATTTCTTTTCAAAAACATTGAAATATAGTTCCACATTTCTTCTTTACTATATTTTAATTTTTTAAATGTACTTCCCATATAGCCTCTATATGGGATTTTAAAAACTTCTCCAGAGTTTTCACCATCAACCAGTATAACTAAGTCATTTTTCTCAACTATTCTTCCAGAAATTTTCTTTTCTGCATCTATATCCACATCTAAATTTCTTCTTAAAGTTTTTACATCAAAATAGTCTAGTTCTTCATTTTCAATGTTTTCACCGTTATCTAAAGCTACTATCTCTCCCAACCTAGTCCATACCCAATTATCAGGTAGTTTATATGGTTGTTCTTCAACTGGGACTAAAGCTTTTTTTAATTTTTCTTCTAAACTAATTTCAACTTTTTTATTTTTAGCCATTTTTAATCTTCCTCACTTAATCCACAATTTTTTAATTCATTTACAACAGATTTTAGTAAATCAATAGCTTCTTCTAACTTTTCAATTGTTTCATTAGTATTTAAAATTGGATTAGGTAATGTTTCAACATCTAATAAACTTTCATCTTTTATTAATCCTAAATCAAGAGAATAATCTTTTTTAATGATTTCATCTATACTAATTTTTGTCCATCTTTCTAATTTTTCTTTTTCTTCATCATTTTCATAAGTTGAGATGAATTCTTCAAAGTATTTTTCAGTAAGTGGAGTTGTCTTACCAAAATTAGGCATATTAGTTCTTAAATCATAGAACCAAATATCCTTTGTGTTTCCTATATCAGTTTTAGCTCTATCAAAGAATAAAACATTAGTTTTTACTCCTTGTGCATAGAATATTCCTGTTGGCAATCTTAATATAGTATGAACATTACATTTATTTAGCAAATCTTGTCTAATGTCCTTTCCAATTCCGCCTTCAAATAACACATTGTCTGGAAGTATTACTCCTGCTCTCGCTTTCCCAGTTAAATTTAAAGAACGATATATGATTTCTAAGAAATTTAATTGCTTATTAGATGACGCAAAAACTAGGTCATCTCTTGTTGCTCTTTCTCCACCTTTTTTTGTTCCAAAAGGAGGATTAGATAAAATTAAATCAAAGTTCTTCAACTGTGTTCCTGTTGCTGAAAGAGTATCCCCTTGTAAGAAATTTCCTTCTACTCCATGGAGTAAAGCATTCATTATACCAAGTCTATGAGTATCTGGAACTAATTCACAAGCTGAAAAAGCTTCTTTCTTTTGAAAAGCATAATCTTCTTCTGATATACCATAATAATCATTATTTTTTTCTTTTATATATCTATTTGTAGATATGATAAATCCTAATGTTCCAGAGGCAGGATCACAAATTCTTTCTTTAAGTTGAGGCTTTGTAACCTTAACAATAGTATCTATTAACACTCTTGGTGTAAAATATTGTCCTGCTCCTGATTTTTTTTCAGAGGCATTTTTTTCAAGCAAACCTTCATACAAATCTCCAAAATCTTCTTTATCTACTGAATACCAATCCATCTTATCTATTTCAGAGAAAATTTTTTTTAAATTAGCAGGCTCTTCAATATTTGTTTTAGCATTTCTGTAAATAATAGCTAAATTATCACCTTTTTGTCCTAAATCTATTAAAGCTCTTTGATAGGCATTTTTTAATTCTAAACCATCTAACTTAACTAAATTATTCCAACGATATTCTTCTGGTATTCCAACACTGTCTTCATTTTCTTGTTCTGCAAGCATTTTTAAAAATAATATATAAGTCAATTCTGTTACATATTCATGATAGGTAATTCCATCATCTCTTAGTACATTACATAAATTCCACAACTTTTGAACAATCTCATTATTTGTCATTTTATACTTTCCCCTTAATTTAATATTATTTCTTCATTAATAATGGATACAATATCTCCTAACTTATCTTCTAATTTTTGATTAATTTTATTGTATCCTCCAAAATTATCTTTAAATATTCCTATTTTAAAATCTTCTTCTGTTAAATAACTATTTTCTCTCAATTGAGAAATAATTTTTTCTATAATTTTTTGTTGAACAGGATTCCAATTTTTTAATCTTTTTATTCTCTTTTCAACATCTTGTATTTTTTCTTCCTTATCTAAAATAGTTGAACCTTTCAAAACCCTTTTTATATAGCTTAGAATATCGGCTGTAATATTCACATTTTGAACCTTTCCATAAGCAGAATTTAACTCAGTTTCTTTATAGCCCTCTCCATCTAAAATATATTTTAATTCCTTTAAATCTTTTCTTTTAAATAGTTTTGGATTTTCTTTTAATAACTTTAAAGCATCTAACTTATCTTGATTTTCTCTTATATACTTTTCAAAATTTTCTAAATAATCTTCTGGTTTTTCATTCTTACCATATATCTGCTTAACACTTCTAATTTCATCTCTATGTTCAGATATAACTCTTTCTTTTTTAGGACTTTGAATACTATCTAAAAATGTTAAAAATTCAATTTCATTTTCTATTTCATCAGGATTCATATTTTTAATATATTCTATATAGCTATCAATACTTTTGATTTCTTCATTTTTCCTATATATATTAGAATTTATTGCAAATTTATCTTCTCCTAAGTCTTTTATTCTTTTCTTTTTTCTTTGTAATCTAGCCACTATTTGTTCTATAAAATATTTTTTACCTTCATTAGAAGCATCTTTATTATAGTTTTCTAATAACTTTGCCATATCTATTTGTGGATTATTTACAACTGGATTCATATCAGAAAAATCTTTCATATCCAGGTAGTTTCTAACAGCATCAAATACCTTATAGCTTGTCTTATCTATTTCATCACATTTTCTTGTAGCTCTTCCAAGCATTTGATGGTAAAGTATACGGCTTTTTACCTTTCTTAAAAATACAAGGTTAGTAATTTTAGGTACATCTACTCCTGTTGTCAGCAAATCAACAGTTACTCCTATTGTAGGATAAGACTCATTTTTAAATTTTTTAACTAAATGGTCTATGTCCTTAACATAACCTGTCATTTTAGCTATCATTTCTATGTTCATGTCATAGATACCTTGCTTATGATACTCCTCTCTTAAAATACGAACAACCATATCTGCATGTTCATCAGAGGCAGTAAATATCAATGTCTTTTCAGGTCCTTCTGGATTGATATAGTCAACCAAAGCAGAACAAACTTCCCTATTAAAACTTTCTGTTATCACAGATTTATTAAATTTTTCAACATCAAAATCTAATTCATCTTCTAAAACTTCTCTTTGTTTAACACTTTGAGTTTCAATATCATAAACTTTTACTTTTGCTCCCTTTTCATAATGTATACCTTCTTCTGATAACTTTGTAATTATCTCATAAGGTGGCTCTGCATCAACTAAATAGCCATCTATAACTGCTTGAGAACAAGTGTAGCTATATACAGGCTCTCCAAATATTTCTTGAGTATGCAATGCAGGAGTAGCAGTTAAAGCAATTTTTACTGCGTCAAAATAATCTATCACTGCCTTGTATTTACTTTCAAAATCTTTTTCATCAAAGAAATCTCTTTCTTCTTCTTTCATATTTCTATCTAAAATATATCCTCTATGAGCCTCATCAACAATGATACAATCATATTCTCCAACAGTTAATTTCTCTTTTTCATCATCACTTGGATACAAAATTCTTTTTATTAAACTTTGAACTGTTGCTATATGTACTCTCTCATCTTTATCACTAGATTTTTCATTTAAGCCCTTTACTCCATATATTCCACCTAGGCTAAGTAATTGCTCTAATTTTACATCATCAAAAGTTTCTTTTGCTTGTTCTCCTAAAAGAGTTCTATCTACAACAAATAATATTCTTTTATATTTATTTGTCTTTAAAAGTCTATATATCAAACCTAGTGCAGTTCTTGTCTTTCCTGTTCCAGTTGCCATAGTAAGCAAAACTTTTTTCTTACCTGAGATAAGACTTTCTTCAACTGATTTAATAGCATCTATTTGATAGTATCTCAATCCTAAACCAATTTTTGATTCCAAATATTCAAAACTTTCTTCTTTCAACTTTTGGTTTGCTATATCCTCATCTTTTTCTAGTAATTCTTTCAAATCTTTTGGAGAATAAAAACCTTTTAAAACCTTAGGTAAATTTTTTTCTTTTCTGGCATCTAAAAACCAAATTCCAGATTTTTCTGGTAAATCTTTATTGTATCCCCTACCATTACTAGCCAATAGAAATGGCACTTTATATTCTCCAAAAGGTGAACCATCACAAAATTTTACATTTTCAAATATCTCTACACCTTTTGCATATATATGGCTATCAACATTTAAAGCAGTTGGAATATCAACATTTAATCTTTTTGCCTCTAAAATTCCATAAAGTTTTTCTCCTAAAAATAGTGCATAATCTGCAAAACCTTTTCTTCCATTTTCTTTTATACAAGGCCATTCAGCAATAGCAATATTTCTCTTTTTTTCTGGTAAAGTCTTATTTAATTTATAGTTTAAAACTTTTGTATCAACTTCCCAACCTGCATCTATTAATTGTTTATCTATAATTAATCTTGTTTCTTCTTCTGTAAATTCTATTTCTTTCTTCTTAGAAATTAGTTTCTTTCTGTCTTCTCTACTTGTTAAATGAGGAATTGTCTTAATATTTTCTAATTCTTTTTCTATCTCATCAGTTCTTTCAACCAATTTTTGATATTCTTTTTCATAATCAATATTTTCTGGTTTTTTGTATTCAACACTTTCTGATTGAAATAAATAATCTGTACCATATACTTCTTGAAACCAAGCCCCAAGCTTTACAGCAAGTGATAGTAAAGTATCTGCTGTTTGTTCATCTCCATAATTTCCATGTGCTGCCTTGTTTCCTTTTTTACGAAGTGAAGTTAAAATATTGTCAATATCTGCTGGTATTAGACCTGCTCTTTTTAAAATTAAAATTCTATCTACTGCTAATGAATTTTTATCATAAGTAAAATTTTCAACTTTCAACATAATATTTATTAATTCTTCCCCAAACTGTCTTAACTTCATAATAGCAGTATTTGGGTCTTTGTATAACATATATTCAGCCATCTCTCCAATTTTAGCTAAACCTTGCCAATCATTTTGTAAAAAATTAAAATTTGAATACATACACTCCCTCCACTTTAAAAATTCCCCTTTTAATGACTATTATATCTTATTTTATACATAATTGCCAATAAAAAAAGAGTTTTCAGATTGTTTTTCTCTTACTCACTCTTTTGTTATTTTATATTTTTATATACTTTATTTAACAGCTATAACTCCAATTTCAACTTTTACATCTTTAGGTAATCTTGCAACTTCTACACAAGCTCTTGCAGGTTTAACTTCTCCTAAATATTTATCATAAACTCCATTTATTTTTGCAAAATCATTCATATCTTTTATATAAACTGTTGCACTTACTACATCTTTAAAATCATATCCTGCTTCTTTTAAAATAGCTCCTATGTTTTCTAAAGATTGTTTTGTTTGTTCTTCTACATCTTCAGAAACTAATGTCATTGTAGCTGGAACAAAAGGAATTTGTCCTGAAACATATAAAACTCCATTTGCCTCAATAGCTTGTGAATAAGGTCCTAATGCAGCTGGTGCATTTGTTGTGTTAATAACTCTTTTCATTTTAAACATCTCCCTTTTAAATTTTTAAGATTCTATATTCATAGTTTACAACATATCTTATTTTTTATCAATAATTTCTATATTATTTTATTAATTTTTGATTCATCTTAATATTTTTATAATAATATTTTTTAATTTTTTCTATAATTTCTTCTTGCTCTAAGGAATCTAAAATAATAATTCCACCCAACATATTCAAATATTTTAGAACTTTTAAATAATTACTTCTAACAATTATTATATCATTTTCTTTTTCTATTTCTGACAGTGCAACTAGTATACCTCTTGTTATTTTAGGATTATTTGTATAATTATATGAAAATAAGTTTAATACTTTTGTTCCAAAATCTCTTTTTAAAAATTCCAAAGCATAAAAAGGATTTTCTACATTTGAAGGATCATATATTTGTCTTCCTACCCACCATAAACGAGTTAAAGGATTTATAACTAATACCCTCTTTCCATTGTTTTTAAAGAAATAACTAAATAATATTTTACTTTCTTTTATATTTTCCTCATTTATTTTAGTCCTATATTGTAAATATTTCCAAAATATGCTATGACTTAAACCAGCCCATAATCTTTCATCTATTGCCTGTGTATTAGAAATATTTTTCATATTTGTATATAAAATTTTTACATTGTTATAATCTCCTATGGATACATTTTCTTGATTCATATCCAAAGTAAAATCAGGAACTACAATTCTTGATTCTTCAAGTGGATTTTCATATTTTTCATATAACCAGTCAGGACTATCTAAAAGATAATTTTTATAATTATATTTTAAATTTTCTTTAAAATATAATAGTGCTTCTTCCTTTATGAAACTTAGATTCATTCTTCATCATCTCCATCATTTTCATCTTTTAAAGAATTGAAAGCTCTTTCAATAGGATAGTTTAAAATTTTTTGTGCTAAGTCAATTGAAAGTTCATTTTCTAATAAGTCTTTATTTAAGCTTTGGTTATTTTTCTCAAATATTTTTCTTAAAGCTCTAAACCATTTATAGTCTACAAAATCATTCTCATCAAAATCTTTTTTTAGTTGTTCAAAAATAAATATAAGAGCAGGAAATATAATAATTGAATTAATTATATTTATATTATTTGAATTTTGACTTAGTTGATGATAATTTATATAATCAGTTTTATTCAAAGCTATTCTTATTTTCTCACTATTCATATCCACCGTCATTCCTGTTTGTTCAACAGTTTCTTTTTGACAAATACTAAAAATTGAAGATACTTTTTCAAGATTATCGTCATTTTTCTCTATATCAAATCTATAGCTATCTGCAATGGCAATTATATTACCTTTTTTTAAATTAAAAGATTCACCAGAATAATCTTCATTGAAATTACTATTTTTATAATCTAAAATATCTTCTTTTGCCAAAATAAAAAAGCTCATTTGAAGTCTTCCTAATATATCATTATCTTTTAAATCATAGTTGATTTCTGCTTCTCTTGTAGATATAAGTTCTCTAAAATATGTACTAGTTGCTTCTATATGAACTACATACTCAGCTTTATTTTCTTTTATTAAATTTTCTATTTCTTTGTCTTTTAATAAAAAATTGATTTTTAATTTTATATTTTTAAAATTTTCTTTTGCTTCAATTTCAACTGAAAACTTTGAAGGTTTTTTATAGTCATCATTCTTATTCCATAAAACTGGATAAGGATATAGTCTATATTTTATCTCCATACATTTTCACCTCCACTGGATAATTTTCATTATCATTCAAAGAAAATAATATGCTATATTTTTTATCTTTTATTAAATTTTTTATAGTTATTTTGTTAAATTTACTTTCTAAAATTTTTCCATTATTATCTTTAGCTTTTTTTATGACAACAGGAATACTCGCTTGTTCTCCTGCAATAGAAACAGCAATAATAACTTTTTCTGTATTTTTTTCCAATTTAAATATCATTTTATACATTTCTTCTTCATCAAAAACTTTGAAAATTCTAATACTTGAAGGGCTTATATGAGAAAATTTTACTGTTTCTGATTTTTCATCATTTCTTAAGTCACTATTTCCTATTCCACTACTTTCATCACTCATATTTATATGTTCTTCTGAGCCAACTTTATCTTCAATATCTCCATTTTCACTCAATTCATTAACAAAGTCCTTCTCTTCAGAGTTGGCTTCTTTGATGTTATTATTTTCATTGATTTCTATTGTTGTTATTTTTTTGAAATCAAATTTCTTTTTTTTATTATCTATATTTTCTCTATTATTTTCAGAATTATCACCAATATCATTGATATCTGGTAAATATTCTCCCACACCTACTGCATCCATTTCATCTAAAATAGTTTCTTTCCCTTTTTCTTTTACTTTTTCTTTTAGTATTGCAAAGAACTCTCTTTTTATTTTTTCTGCTTCCTTAGGATTTCTATGCCTATCTGATTCCCAATTATCATGTTGTGGAGTTTCCATTTCACGAAAATAAGTATTTATTTTCTCATCTTCTAAGATACATACTCCTGAAAATTGAATTGATGATGATATTCTATTTCTATCAAAAATTTTCATTCCATTACTTCTCGAAATTAAGATTTTTCTTTTAAAGTCTTTTTTTATTAATAGATATAATTTAAATTTTCCTAAATCTTTAAATTCAATTTCCAATGGTTGAGAATCTTTTTCCATTAAAACTTGGTAATATTCGTATGTCAGTTCTATATCTTCCTTGTATTTTTCCATTAAGAAACTTAAATTTTCTTTATTTATTAAAACATCTTCTACTTTAATTTCTATATTATCATTGAGAATACTAATTAAAAAGTTTTCTAAAATTGCTTCTACTACTTTTTTCTTCCATTCCTCATCATCTAAAAAACCTATGATATAGATGTCTGTTCCACTTTCTTTTCTAATATAACCTCCAAAAGAATCCATATTCCTAATTGCTGTGTTATCTTTTGAATTTCCATAGTAGCCTGTACCTTGAGTTACAATATCTTCTTTTTCAAAAGATACTAAATTTGCAACTCCTTGAAATGCTTGTAAACCATCTTTATCAAGAGTGTTATAGAAAAGAGTTCTTAAATCAGAACAGGCAAAAGGCGCTGATTTACCTATTCCATAGCTTCCTCCTGAACTTCCTGTTTTATCAGATACTCCTGTTGATTTAACCAAGTTATTCCAAGTTGAGTTTTTCTTTTTATCAGAGCCTGTTAAACCTGTTGTATTGTAGTCACTTATTCTTAGCACTCTAATTTTTTCTTTCTTAAAGTTTTTTTCAGCCTTTTCTAAAAATCTCATTGTTTTTTCATTATCTTGCCAATAATTTTTAGCTAAATTAAAAATTTCTTCTAACCCACTTATTCTTCTATCTTCTTTTAAAGGAATATTATATAGTTTAAACTCTATTAAAACTCTTTTCTTTGAATCTAATACAGCATCTAAAGAGTTCTGACAAATTTCTTTAGCTAAAGACTTTAATAATTCTCCTCTAAATGTTTCAATTCCTGCCTCACTTATACCAGAAATTTTTCCATCATTATTACTAGGAAAATTCCAACAAATATTCATATACCCCTCCTATATATAATTTTACATATTAAAATAATCTAACAATTCTTTTTTAACATCTTTTTTCAATTTAAAAATATATTTTACCATAGACTTTCCTTGACTATCTTTTATTTCTTTTGCAGATAAAACTTTTTCAACATCTCCTAAGTAATAAAAATTCTCTCCATTATTTTTCTTTACAAAAACATTAATTTCATAGAAATTTTCTGCAATCTTCCCCTCAATAGTTAATTTATTATCTTTTCTTAGATAACGACTTGATTTTGAAAACCAACTAAAAGTTTGACTATCATAAAACTCATTTGAGTAATCTGCTCTTTCAGATAAATTATCCATAGTTATAAAAATTAAAAGTTTTCTTTCATTTTCAAATGGAGTGTAACCACTTACTTGAAAACCATTATTAAAGTTTAAATTTAGATACCAAAATGCTTCCTGCTTTGTATATTCTCCAAAAAGTTTTATACTTTCTTTTACAAAATTATTATAGTTCTTTTCTGCAAAAGCTAGATTATATTTTATTAAATCATCTATTAAAATTTTAAAATAAGAATTATTTTTATAAGAATTTTTAAAATCTTCATCTAAATTATATTCTTCATCTTTT
>ERZ773009.2618-NODE-2618-length-11406-cov-5.220069_pt1 | contig 11406 bp, 4 predicted proteins | sample MGYA00580663_ERZ773009 | MGnify/ENA primary metagenome ERZ773009 (study PRJEB29015, sample SAMEA2737969) | human oral metagenome | biome: human oral; feature: human-associated habitat; material: dental | place: China | collected 2026 ... | reverse complement strand
GTTGCGGCCATCGAAGAACGACCTGCGCCGAGACGGCGTTGTGGTCGGAGGCGAAGTGCACGGTCCCGTCGGGGCCCTTGCTCATGGTGCTCACGACCGCGTACTCCAGGACCGTGGGCCTGAGCGGGCCGCCCAGGAAGATATGGTCGATCTTGTCGGTGAACCTCCCCGTCTCGGTCAGCTGGTTCCACGTCGCCCCGTCAGCCAGGACGCTGCCGGCACCGCCGTAGGCATCGGTGAACGCCCCTGATTCTGCTACCGTCCTCGCCGCCGACACCGGATCCTTATTCAGGGTCGAGTTGAAGTCCCCGGACAGCATGACGGGCAGGTTATCCGAGTTGATGCTCCTTATCTGTGAGAGGAGCACGTTGGCCTGGTCCGCCTGGTGGCTGAGCCACTCCTCCCGCGGCACTCCTTTGCCCCCGGAGCCTATGGGGCCGTAGTTGGCGGCGATGTGGGTGTTGAACACGTACAGCTCCTGGCCGCTGGCCCGGCTCCGCAGCCGGACCCAGGAGGTGATATTGCGCGGCCAGCCAAAGCTCGACTCGGAGAAGTCGTCCGGGGTCTGGGACATGACGAAGCATCCTTGCGCAACCAGTATGAACCTGTCCCGCTTGTACGCAATAGGCTGCATCCAGGTCCGTGGCATGGGGTTGCTCGTGGAGAAGTTGCACCCCTCCCTGTCGGTCGCGGCGAAGTCGTATGCCGACAGGTCGGTGGAGGCCCTGAGGTCCTCGATCTGGCTGGGGGTGGTGGACCCGTCCTTGCGTGTGAGCGCGGTCTGCACCTCCTGGAGGTTGACCACGTCCCAGTCGTTCTCCCTGATAATCCTGGGTATCGCCTGGGACCGGTGGTCGGGTTCGTACCACGACGTCGGGGGGACGTCGTTCGCCTCCCGGTAGGCCAGGATATTGAAGCTGCCGAGCCTCATATCCTCGTCAGTACTGTTACCGTCCTGGGCGCGGGTCGCAGTCCCGGTAAGGAGACCGCCCAGGAGGACCAACGTGAGCGCCAGTCCTGCGAACCTGCGATAGTGACCGTACATGTCCTTCTCTCACCGTGTCCACTAAAGTCTGCGGTGATTATTATATCACGACGGTATTACGCCCGGTCTGGTGCGCTGTCACCAGCGCGGTCGGGTCTGCCTGGGCCCAGGATCGAGCTGGACGCCGCGATCTCCCGGTATGACTGGGGCGTCTGTCCTGAGCGTGCCCCACGACGATGGGGTGGTTGATGACCTCCCGGCGTGGCTGGGCCCCGGCCCGTCGTGTGGGCGTGGGGCGAGGCGGCCCGGTCCACGGTTGCGAGGCTGCGCCGAGGACGGCGGGGATGTCGCAGCGGTGTCGTATGATGGCCACGAGGGGACAGAAAGCCTGATCGTGGCTGCCGATGAGGGAGGTGCCGACCGTGGCGGTTCGAGTCGAGGTGGCGCCTGCGCTGCTGAAGTGGGCGGTGGACCGAGCGGGCTGGGACAGGGAGACCGCCGAGAGCCGCGTGCCTCACCTGGATGAGTGGATCAGGGGCACGCGCAGGCCGACGCTGAGGCAGATCGAGGACTTCTCCAGGGCGACGCACGCGCCGTTCGGGCAGCTGTTCCTGCCGGAGCCCCCCGATGAGCCCCTGCCGATCCCCGATATGCGGACCGTCGGGGACGACGGCGTCTCGAAGCCGTCGGGGGATCTGCTCGACACGATCTACCTGTGCCAGAACCGGCAGGAGTGGTACCGGGAGTACCTCCTGGAGGAGGGTGCGCCAGCTGTCGAGATTGTGGGATCCGCAGTCCGCGAGGAGGATCCCGCTGCCGTCGCCGAGCGGGTCCGGACGGTGCTTCGTCTCCGTGACGACACCGCTTCGCATCGCTCGCGCAGGGAGGGTATGCGGCGGGAGCTCATTGACCGGATCGAGGAGCTCGGGGTGCTCGTCATGGTCAGCGGCATCGTCGGGAGTAATACTCGTCGGCGGCTTGACCCTCGGGAGTTCCGGGGCTTCGCCCTGGTTGACTCGATGGCGCCGCTGATCTTCGTCAACGGCAGGGATACGCAGGCTGCCCAGGTTTTCACGCTTGTCCACGAGCTGGCCCACCTCTGCCTGGGAGGCAGCGCGTTATCGGATCCCAGTGACGTCGTGCGCCCGGGTGTCAGTGAGGAGCGCTGGTGCAACGCGGTTGCGGCCGCGGCCCTCGTCCCGGAAGCGGTCCTGAGAGCGGATTACCGGGGCGACGGCGGCAACTACTACAATACGGTTCCCTTGCGACTGGGGCGTCGGTTCGCCCAGGCGGTGCTCCTGTCTACTTTCGGGGGGCGGACCCCGTACGGGGAGGCTTACGAGCTCTTGCAGGTGAGGAAGCACGCTACATTCAAGGAGTTGGCCGCTGGCATGGAGGTGGCCTGATGTACGCGGGTGTCTGCGCCTATGGGGCGTAGACGAGTCAAGATCCCCGACGCCTGTAAGGCGATGGGGGTGGCCGTCACCACCACACCTTCGAGATAATGCGCCGGTGCGGGGCGCAGCTCGTCCTTCTTCCCTGAGGTACGGGAGGCGGGCTACCCGCGGTCGCTCCCCGAGTCGGATCGCAGCGGCCAGCAAGCCAACACGTGAGTCAAATCATACAGGTACCAGTTGAGGATGGGTTGACCGAGTGCAGAAGGTGCCTGTAGCATCGGTGTCACCAAGAATCAACAGGTACCGTTAGGAACGGCTGAGGCTGCTGCCTGGCACGTGCCGGGCGTCGGAGCGCAGCGCGAGACCCGTCGTCCCGCCGCCCTGGACCACTCGAGGCCGGAGCCCCTCGGTGCCCCTAGCAGATCAGGAGGTTCCCATGAACGCCGACAGTGCGGACATGACCCCAGACACCACCCCGGATGCGAGGTCGCATCATGACGCGAAGACGGAGACGACTATGAACCCCAACACCCACCCCGAGACCGCCTCGGGAACCAACTCGGGGTGCGCCCCCGAGGAGGACGCCCCCGAGTGGGACGCCGGCCAAGACCCCGACGACCCCGCGGAGTACCCGGACGAGGACTCCGCCCGAGCCCCGCTGCACGAGCGCTTCCGCCGCCTTCAGCGCCTCACGCGCCGTCGCCACATGGCGGCCCACCACGGCGGGCCCTTCGCCGACACCACCCGCGGCCGCGGCCGGGTGCTGGCGGCCCTGCGCATGCAGAGCCCCATCCCCACCCGTGAGCTCGCCTTCCTCCTCGACATCCGCCAGCAGTCCCTCAACGAGCTGCTCAAGAAGCTCCAGGCCGACGGCCTCGTCGAGCGCAGGCCCAGCGAGGAGGACCGCCGCGTCATGGTCGTCCACCTCACCCAGGCCGGCCGCGGCACGCCGCTGGGCGGGGCGCACGCCGACTACCTCAATGTCCTCACCGACGAGGAGGCCACCACGTTGGCCGGGCTCCTGGACAAGGTCATTGACTCCCTCGAGGCCCAGCTCGGGACGGATGCCGGCGCCGAGTGCGGGCCCCGGTTCGACGAGGTGCGCAGGCGCATGGGCGCGGAGCGCTTCGAGGCCATGATGCGCATGCGCGAGCACGGCTTCGGGCCGTTCGGCCCCGGCGGCCCCGGCGGTCCCGGGTTCGGTCCCGAGGCTGACGGCGCCTTCGCTGGCGAGGGGCCCGGTGGCCGTGGCGGTCGCAGGGGCCACGGTGGCCACGGCGGCCGTGGGGCGCACGGAGGGCCGCGTCGTGGCGGGCGTCCTGGTGGTGGCGTCCCCGGCTTCCCGGGGGAGGACTTCCCCGAGCGCGGCGCGCGGGGGTTCCGGCCCGGCCGACGCGGCCACGGCCACCCAGGCCGCGGGGCCCGCGCGTTCCCCGGCCGCTTCGGCGGCCAGGACTACTGAACCTGAACCGGGCCCGCGCAGGGGTGAACGAGGCGGGCGGCGTACGTGAGTGTGCACGCGCACCGTCCGCTGACGGGGCTCCCAGCGCCCAAGCTCCCACCGCCGAGCCTTCCAAGCCGTAAGGGTGCGTGAGGCCCGGCGGGCCTCCCCGACGGGCCCGGTCCTCGTGGTGGGAAACACCCTCCCTGGGTCCGTTGTCTTCTACGGATGTCCCGCCGGGTCCTCGTGGTGGGGGCGTGCACGGGTAGGCTCCGAGGTGAGATCAGCGATCAGAGCCGGAGGAGGGAAGATGACCGTCAGGGTGACGACACTGACCGTGGAGGACATCGAGGAGCGCCGTGCCCGCATCAAGCAGGTCGTGGACTCTGACGACTTCAGGGAGCGGCAGGCTGAGGGTGTGCTTCTTGCCCGGGAGGAGCATCTTCTGGAGGAGCTCGATGACCTGGACTACCTCCAGTACGGCCGTGTCCGCGTTCGCTGATTAGGCGAGGCGGTTCGCCTATGCGGGCACGCGCCGCGGTGTGGGGTGGGCGGAACGCGCTGGTGTAGAGTTCTGCCAGCTGTCACGGCCGGAGCTGGTGGAGGAGCGGGCGATGGAACTTTCGGGCGCGGTCCCGGACCCACTCGGCGGACCGTCCGGCCACCCGGCCGCCCGGGCCGACGACGGGCTCTCCTCCTACGCCACCGGCGAGCGGGTGGTCATCCGCGACGAGGAGTGGATCGTCCGTACGGTCTCACCGGCCACCCCGGGCGTGCGGCTGGAGGTCACGGGCGCCTCCGAGCTCGTGCGGGACCACGAGGCCACCTTCTTCTCCGCCATCGACGAGGTCCGGCGCCTCGACCCGCGTCAGGTCCGCCTGGTACCGGACACCTCCGGGGCGTTCCTGAGTACGCGCCTGTGGCTGGACGCCGTCATGCGCCGCAGCCCGGTCCCGGTGGCGGACACCCGCGTGGTCGCTGGTCACCGCGCCCTCCTGGACCACCTGGACTACCAGCTGCGCCCGGCCCGGACCATGCTGTCCAACCTGCGCCCGCGCCTGCTGATCGGCGACGCGGTGGGCCTGGGCAAGACCCTGGAGATCGGCATCGCCCTGTCCGAGCTCATTGCCCGCGGCCGCGGGGACCGCGTCCTCGTGGTCACGCCGCGCGCGGTCCTCAAGCAGTTCCAGCACGAGATGTTCACGCGCTTCGGCATCCCCCTGGTGCGCCTGGACTCCGCCGGCATCCAGCGCGTCCAGCGGGACCTGCCCGCCGGACGCAACCCCTTCGCCTACTTCCACCGGGTGATCGTCTCCATCGACACCCTGAAGAACCCGCACCTGTACCGCCACCACCTGCGCTCCCACCGCTGGGACGCCGTCGTCATCGACGAGTGCCACAACCTCATCAACCGCGGCACCCAGAACAACGAGCTGGCCCGGATCCTGGCGAGGAACTCCGACGCCCTCATCCTGGCCTCGGCCACGCCCCACAACGGCAGCGCGGAGTCCTTCGCCGAGCTCGTCTCCCTGCTGGACCCCACGGCGATCGCCGACCCCCGCTCCTACTCCTCGGCTGACATCGCCCACCTCTACGTGCGCCGCCACCGCGGCAGCCCGGAGGTGCGCTCCGAGATCGCCGACCGCTGGCGCGAGCGCCTCCAGCCGACCATCCACCCGGTGGCCCCCGGCGCCGCCGAGCGCGAGGTCATGGCCGAGCTGGACTCCGTGTGGCTCCACCCCGCGGGCGGGTCCGCCCCCGTGACCGGCCAGGGCCGCACGCTCTTCCCCTGGACCCTGTTCAAGGCCTTCCTGTCCTCCCCGCAGGCCCTGCGCTCCACCATCGCCAACCGCCTGCGCACCCTGTCGGGCGCCAACGGCGCTGCCCAGACCGCTGAGCGGCGCGCCCTGACCCGTCTGGACTCCCTGACCGCCCAGGTGACTGCTCCGGCCAAGACCAGGGCGCTCACCTCCCTCCTGAAGGAGCTCGGCGTGGGCCGGGACAGCGACACCCGTGTCGTCGTCTTCTCCGAACGCATTGACACCATTGAGATGCTGGCGCGCGAGCTCCCCGGCCGCCTGCACATGCCCAAGGACGCGGTCCGCACCCTCTACGCCAGCCAGTCCGACGACACCATCCAGTCCACTGTGGAGTCCTTCGGCCAGAAGCGCTCCCCGATCCGGGTGCTCCTGGCCTCGGACATGGCCTCCGAGGGCCTCAACCTGCACAAGCAGTGCCACCTGCTCGTGCACTACGACGTCCCCTGGTCCTTTATCCGCCTCCAGCAGCGCAACGGGCGCATCGACCGCTACGGGCAGCGCCACGCCCCCGCGATCCACGCCCTGGCCCTGGCTGACGAGGAGGCCACGAGCGAGGTCCGCGTGGTCACCTCCCTGCTCACCAAGGAGCACGAGGCCAACCGCGCACTGGGCGACGCCGGGGTGCTCATGGACCTGGACGTCACCGAGTACGACGGCGGCCTGGAGGAGCGCGCGGTCATGGACGCCCTGGCGCGCGGGCGCACCGTCGAGGACGTCTCCGCGGCCCCCGCCAGGGTCGTCGCCGACAACCCGTTCCTGCGCGTCGCCCTGGGGCTGGCCGGAGACGCGCCCGGGGGCGGCGCACCGGCGGGTACACGGCCCCCGGACGCGCAGTCCCCGGACACGCGGCCCCCGGTGGCGCGCACGGACCACCACCGTGACGGCGCACCGGGCGGCACCGCTGAGGTGGCGCGCCTCTTCGCGGATGACGACGACTACGTCGCCGCGGTCCTACGTGGGACGATGACCCCTGCCGAGCGCGAGGAGCTCCAGGTGCGCCGGGACAGCAAGCACGACCTCCTGGAGCTGCGCACGGACTCCGCGGTGGCGCTCCGCTCGGGCCTGCGCACCCGTCTGCGCAACCTGCCACGGGAGCTCGTGCGCGGCGAGGACTCGGTCCTGGACGCCATCGCGGTGACCGGCTCGGGCCCGCTGGCCGAGAGGCGCCTGCAGGCCGCCCAGGAGTCCACCAGCTCCGGTGACGCCTGGCCGGACGTCCAGTTCCTCACCCCCGCTCACCCGGTGGCCGAGTGGGCGGCCGACCGGGGCCTGGGCGTCACTGAGCGCGGCACCGCCCTGGTGGTGACCGGCGAGGTCGACCAGCCCACCTACCTGACGCAGGCGACCTGGGCCAACGGCGCCGGGCAGGTGGTCATTGCGAGCCTGGACGCCGTGGGCGTGGCACTACCGCACACCGTGGGAGGCTCCCGGGGAGCCGGCGTCGAGGACGCGGGGCGCACCGGCTCGGCCAGTGCGTCCGTGGTCGGGGTCGAGGACATGGTGACCCTCCTGCGCCGTGCGGGCCTGGACGACCGCGCCATTAACACGGGCGCCCTGGAGGAGGAGCTCCTGGAGCGGCTGCGCCCGGGCGTTCCCGTGGCACTGGAAGCCGCCACCACCGCCTTGCGCAGGCGCCGTGCGGAGTTCGAGGGCGACTTCGACCAGCGCCTGGCGGCCGACCGCGAACGCCTGTCCGTCTGGCACCAGGAGAGCCTGGACCACCTGACCCTGCCATCGGTCTCCCGTGCCAGACGGGAGCGCATTGAACGCACGGCCCAGGGCATTGCCGACCTCATCACCTCCATGCAGGTGACCGGGGAGCCCCATGTCCGGTTGCTGGCCGTCATCGTCCCCAGGAGCATGTGATGGACGACGTCATTGTCAACGACACCGAGTTCCTCTCCGCCCACTGGCTCGCCGAGGGCTTCCCGGCACGACTCTCCGGCCTGGTCAAGGGCTGGCGCGCACAGGCCAGGGCAGGCGGCACCGACCCCCTTCACGGGCTGCTCTCAGTGTCGGGGGACTACCTGCGTGCCGTCCACCAGGCCCTGGACGCCACCGAGGGGACCGGCGGCACGGTGGCCGGCGGTGTCGACGACGCTGCCCGGCAGACCTCCGCCCGCCTCCTGGCCCCCGCCCACGACCGCCTCCTGGGGGCTCTCGGCCTCCTCCCTGATCCGCCCGGTGCCACCGGTTCCGAGGAGGCCGCTGCCGCCCTGGAGACGAGCCACCGCACCGAGCTGGTCACCCTCCAGGGCGAGCGCGAGCTCGTGGTCCCGGTGCTGCTGGACGTGCACGGCCCCGGGGGCCACGCCCTCGTGGTGCTGGAGGCCTGCGCGACGGACGGGATCGGGGACCTGCTGGCCGAGGAGCGGGCGCCAGGCGGGGCGGCGGACCAGGCACCGCCCGGAACCGGGGAGCTCGTGACGCCCCTGAGCCGCACAAGTGCGAGCGGGAAGCCGGAGCCCGTCTTCACCGTGGCCCGGGCCCTGTCCGAGCTCTTCGCCTCCGACGCCACCCCCCGCTACGCCCTGGTGCTGGCAGGCCGCTGGGCCCTGCTCACCGACGCCCCGCGCTGGTCCGAGGGCCGCTACCTGGCCCTGGACCTGGTGACCGCCATGGAGCGCCGGGAGACGACGACGTCAGGCGGCCTGGCCCGCGTGGCCGGGCTCATGAGCGGCGAGGTCCTCCTGCCCACACCCGAGGGCACCACCGTCATGGACTCCCTGACCCAGGACTCCACCAACCACGCCGTGGGGGTCTCCGCCGAGCTGCGCGACGGCCTGCGCCGCAGCGTGGAGATCGTCGCCGGCGACGTAGTGCGCTCCATGCGCGAGGCCGGGGAGGACGAGGACCTCCTGGACCCGGACCTTCCGGGCGAGCTGGCCCGCCAGTCCCTGCGCTTCCTGTACCGGCTGCTCTTCCTCCTGTTCGCCGAGGCCCACCCGGAGCTGGGCGTCCTGCCCACGGCGTCGGACGACTACGCCTCGGGCTACGGCCTGGACCGGCTGCGCGACCTGTGCCTGGAGGAGCTGCCCGCCTCCGCCGCGCGCACCCACCACATCCACGCCTCCCTCGACGTCCTCTTCCGCCTGGTGTCCGGTGACGTCCCCGGCGTGCAGGAGATGCCGGTGGAGGACCTGCGCGCGGACCTGTTCGCCCGCTCCCGCACCTCGCTCATTGACGGCACGGACGGCCGGGTGCGCCACTGGCTCTCCGACGCCGCCCTCCACCGGGTGCTCCGCCTCCTGCTGCTGTCCACCCCCACGGGCAAAGGATCACGCGGGGCGCGCAGGCGCGGCGGGTGGATCTCGTACGCGAACCTGGGCATTAACCAGCTCGGCGCCGTCTACGAGGGCCTCATGTCCTACTCCGGGGTCCTCACCACCCAGCCGATGGTGGAGGTCGCCAAGGGCGGGGACGCCTCCAAGGGCTCCTGGCTCGTGCCGGAGGCCGACTCTGGGCGCTACGCGGACTCCGACATTGTGAGGGTGACGGACCCGACGACGGGGGAGAGACGCATCCGCCGCTACGGCGCGGGGGAGTTCGCCTACCGCCTGTCGGGACGCGACCGTGAGCGCTCCGCCTCCTACTACACCCCCGAGGTCCTCACCCAGTGCGTGGTACGCCACTCCCTGGCCGAGCTCTTCACTGAGGACACGACCGCCGCAGAGGTCCTGGGCGTGCGCGTGTGCGAACCCGCCCTGGGATCAGGGGCCTTCGCCAACGAGGCCGTCAACCAGCTCGCCGAGGCCTACCTGGAGCGCAGGCAGAAGGAGCTCGGGCAGACGATCGACGCCGACCGGCTGCCCGCCGAGCGGCGCCGCGTCAAGGCGTGGATCGCCCTGCACCGGGTCTACGGCGTGGACCTCAACGCCACCGCCGTGGAGCTGGCCGAGGTCTCCATGTGGCTCAACGTCATGCAGCCCCACCTGGCCGCCCCCTGGTTCGGCCTCCACCTCAGGCGCGGCAACTCCCTCATCGGGGCCCGCCGCGCCACCTACGACCTGGTCGCCCTGCGCAAGGCCAGGACCCTGCACAGCAAGGAGGTCCCCACGGACCAGGGGCTGGCCGCCGTGCCCCTGGGAACCCTGGGCACCGGGCAGGTCCACCACTTCCTCCTGCCCTCGGCCACCTGGGGCGCCGTGGCTGACGCCAAGCAGGCCAAGGAGCTCGACTCGGCGGGTGCCAAGGCCATGAGGACCTGGCGCAAGACCATGCTGAAGCGGCCCGACCACCGCCGCGATGACGTGCTGCGCCGCGACGCCAACGCCGCCCTGGTCGAGGCATTCCTGGAGAACGAAGCCGCTGATCAGCAGGCGGCTTCCGCCCCGGTGGCACCGGTCGGCTCAGCCGGTGCCGGGACAGTCATTACCGAGGCGCTCTTCGGCGGCGAGATCCAGCAGATCGACCTGGCCGAGCAGGCACGGATGGCCGATGAGGACAGACGCCGCAAGGCGGAGAAGGAGCTGCGCAGGCGTACGGTCAGGCGAGCCAGCCAGGAGGAGCGCCTGATCGCCCTGGCCGGGCGCGTGGAGAGGCTCTGGGCTATCGCGGCACGGCGCCTGGAGGTCAGTGAGCAGGAGGCCTCCCGCCGCATTGAGGTCTGGGGGATGCCCGACGCCTTGCAGGCCCCGCCCTCCACAGTGACCCGTGAGCGCATTGAGGACGCGCTCGCGGACCCCGACTCCATGTACCAGCGCCTGCGCACCGTCATGAACGCCTGGTGCGCCCTGTCCTTCTGGCCGCTGGACAGGCGGCAGGAACTGCCCGACTGGAGCGAGTGGCTGGCCACCCTGGAGGACATCCTGGGTCTGGACTCCGTGCAGACGGCTGACAGCGAGCGCCTGGTGGATCAGGCGGGGTTCGACGACCTCGACCTCATTGAGCGCACCGAGCGTGCTGAGACCGGTATGCGCTCCTCCGTCGAGTTCCAGGTGCTGCACCCCTGGCTCGCCACCGTCCAGGAGATCACCCAGAAGGAGGGATTCTTCCACTGGGAGCTCGACTTCGCCCAGGTCTTCACCCGCGGCGGCTTCGACCTCCAGGTCGGGAACCCGCCGTGGGTGCGGCCTACATGGAAGGATAACGAGACTCTGTCTGAGGCGGATCCCTGGTTCATGCTCGAGCCAAAGATCCCCGAGAAGACCTTCGTCGCGAGGCGTGCCGAGGTACTGGCCTCCCCCAGGGACCGTGCCGCCTACTTTGTGGACCTGACGTCTATGACGGGAACCTCCGCGGTACTAGGGTCACCTATTGAGCATCCGATCCTGGCGGGGATTCAGACCAATCTCTACATGGTTTTTATGGAGCGCGCATGGCGTTCCATGGGTGAGAGCGGAATTGTTGGTCTTCTGCATCCCGAGGGTCATTTTATGGACCCCAAGGCGGGAAAGCTCCGCGAGGTTACGTATCGACGACTTAGGAGGCATTGGCAATTTCGTAATGCAGCGAAATTGTTTGAGGAAGTGAAAGATACTCGAACTTATGGAATTCATGTTTACGGGGATCTGCATGAAGTGCAATTCTTGCAGGTTTCAGGGCTTCATCTTGTTTCAACGTTGGAGAGTTCTCTAGAAGGTGCAGGACGAGGAAATAAAATTGGAGTTCAATTTGCGGAAGGTGGATGGGATCGTCGTCCGCACCCTGCGCGCGTGGTTGTGGTGGATAATGAAGTGCTTCGTGTTTGGGGAAAACTCATTGATGATTCAGGTGTTCCTGCCTCGCAGGCTCGTTTGATGCGCCCCCTGTTGCACGACCACC
>ERZ773009.2617-NODE-2617-length-11408-cov-8.506738_pt1 | contig 11408 bp, 8 predicted proteins | sample MGYA00580663_ERZ773009 | MGnify/ENA primary metagenome ERZ773009 (study PRJEB29015, sample SAMEA2737969) | human oral metagenome | biome: human oral; feature: human-associated habitat; material: dental | place: China | collected 2026 ... | reverse complement strand
ATATTCCTTAATACCGCGTAGGCTTCTGCTTATTTCATAAAAAACGGTCTGCGGCGACACAGACCTTGCTTATAGTTATTATACCATAATGGTCTGCACCAACCAAAATAATCCGCGCGAAAACTCCGCGTTGCACCCACACTACTCAGTAGCAACTACAACATCTGCATTTCGGTTATAGCGGCGAAAAAGTCGAAGCGCACCGCGGGCAATAGGCGCTGCCGCAAATATTTGCCAGAAAAACGCAGCACAAAAATTAACCGGCCACGCCAGTGCAAATTGTACCGGCATCGCAGCGAGCGGCGCACCAGACAGCGCCAGCCCGATCACACTCATCGCGAGAGACATACCCGTCACCATGCACACCGTCTGAGCAAGCGCTTTTGCTGAAGCGCTGTCATTTTTTTGCGTCATGCCGTTCATGACTTTACGCGCTGCTTTTGATACGACCACATTTTCAACAATCATCACAATAGTAAAAATCACCGGCTGCAGCAACAAGGCGTGTCCGAGCGCCTCAACTGATATACCGCTGTGGCGAAACACGTTAAATATATTCATAAATAATGACATCGTGAACGCCATAGCGACACCAAAAACTAATCCTTCACGCTTGTTGCGGGGCATATTTTCTCCTTTACTTACTATTTTTAGCAACAAAAAAGTTGCGCTTATCGTGCAACGGTACAACTAGGGGTGTGTTTCACGCATTACATTTTCCGTTCTCAGACGCCGATAAACTCAACTTAAGCAACAGAAAACAACGTATTGACCTAGCATTAGTATAGCAAACGTGAGCGAAATAGTCAATGTGAAAAATAAAAAACAAGCAACAATGCTTGCCTGTATAATTTGGTGGAGTATAGGAGATTCGAACTCCTCACCTCTTCGCTGCCAGCGAAGCGCTCTAGCCAAATGAGCTAATACCCCGCATAATATACTAGTTTGTGGTGGGAAATACAGGGCTCGAACCTGTGACCTCAGCAATGTGAATGCTGCGCTCTAGCCAACTGAGCTAATCTCCCGCAAACTTTCCCAAATCCACCCGAATATGGTGGAGCATGCGAGAGTCAAACTCGCGACCTCAGCAATGCGAATGCTGCGCTCTATCAACTGAGCTAATGCCCCATCACTACTATCGTATCAAAAAATCGCCCCAAATTCTAGAGGCGACTTTCGTGCTGTTACGCGCCCACCCGGGGCACGGAAGTTTTGATGTTTATTTTTTAATCGCAACGGGCACCCCATTGCGTACCAGCATATTTAATAGTATTGCGTATTCACCAGTAAAATGCAAGTGCTTAATGCCACCCGAATAGCGCGGGCGCACAGTAACGTAGCAAAGACATCCGCCTGCTTATAATTATTTATGCCGAAGCTGCGATTCAAACATATGGTAGTACGCGCCGTGCCGAGCAACAAGCTCGGCATGCGTACCATACTCGACAACTTTACCATGCGCGAGCATGAAAATCATATCAGCTTTCTCAACTGTACTCAGACGATGCGATACAGTAATAATCGTCTTTTGTTTTTGCTGGAACAACCGGTCGAAAATGCGAGCCTCCGCTAGCGCGTCTATCGCACTCGTCGGTTCGTCTAAAATAACAATTGGACTGTCGCGGTAAAAATTACGGGCAAGTGCCAACCGCTGCCATTGTCCGCCCGACAAATCTACGCCTTTCACGCCGTCGTCGGACTCCATCCACTGATTCACGTAGCTATTGACGCCTTTCGGTAGCTTGGCGACAAATTTTGCCGCCTCGGCTTCGCGTAGCGCAGCGTTCACTCGCTCCTGACTCGGCGTTTTTGACACATCACCAAACCACACGTTCTCGGCGGCTGTCGCGAAATCATACTGCGTAAAATTTTGGCTGAGCACGCCTAGCTGCCGGTGCCACGTTTGCACATCGACCGACTTAAGCGGCACGCCATCAACTACCACTTCGCCGCTAACTGACTGATATAATCCCGCAAGCAATTTCAGCAGTGTTGTTTTACCCGCGCCGTTTTCGCCAACAAGTGCAACATGCTGACCGCGCTTAATAGTCAAATTGATATGATTAAGCACAAGCGTATCGCTGCCCGGATAATGAAAACTTACATCCTTGAATCGTATATCGCGATGCAACGCCGATACTGTTTTGCCTCCCTGCTTGGCGATCGGCAACTCCATGAACCGCTGATAATCAAACAAATTCGCCAAATCTTCGTCCATACTATTGACCGTCGAGACCAAGCTGCTAACGCTGCCGAGCGCGCGACCTGCTGTTTGCTGCACGAATAAAAACTGCCCGATCGGCTGACGGTGCGCGACGATTTCGTACACGACCCACACGAGCGCGCCGACCTCCACCGCCGCCTGGAACAATTCCGCACCGAGTCTTTTCGCCAAAAATTTCCGCTCAAAATCAATACGCGTTTTTTGATCTTTTTCAAGCAGCACCATGCGCATATCAAGCAAGTGACGAACCAATCCGTACAGCCGCAAATCAATCATCTTTTGCGGTTTGAGCATTTCCCATTCAATCCAGCTGGCACGCCGGCGCGTTTCGACATTTTCGCGCCAATGATTTGCATTAAGCCGCGACAACCGGAACTGCACGATCACGCTCGGGACTGCGGCGAGCACGACCGCCAGCCCCAACCACGCGTTGATCGCAATAAGCGCCCAAACTGTAAATACAAACGTAAACGTATGCGTCACGACATCTGCCAAACGCGCAAAAATATATGGAAAAAATTGCGCAAACTCTTTGGCGCGCTCGTACATATCGATCGTGTCTTTGTCGTCGTAGCGCCAAAATTCAATCGCACAAAAGCGCTCGTACATTACGTCGGACATAGCGGTTTTGATACGAAACCGCATAAGCTCGCTTGCGTAGCGCTCGAAAATACCCCACGCCGCCATCAACACGCCCGATAGCGCCGCTGCCGCCACCAGCCACACCACGCGGTTACCTGCTGCACGATCGCCTGCGTACGCTTCGGCGAGCGCCGTGGTCGTGAGCGCCGCTAGATACGTTGTGGCAATTGGCAAACCGGCAGAAATCGCCGAGCCGGTAACCTGCAGCACCGACATGCCTGGCGCAATTCGCAGCGATGTTTTTGCCACGCTATAAAGCGCGCGGATCAGTTGGCGAATGGTTGGCTTGGGGCGGGACATCTGCTGCTATTATAATCGCCTTTTTCAAGAAATGATACCAGCTTTTCATTACAATAATTATTCGCGCGATTACCAATCACTAATGGCACACGCACCAAAAGCGGCGAACCCGTCATCGTTCGCCGCTTCGGTTTGCGGGATAGTGCTCGTGCTTATGCAGCGGTTCTCTCTGTTTCTTAGGCTCTTATGCTTGCCAGTCTTTGCGGAAGCGGACACCAATGATGAGAGTGAGGACGCCGGCAGTAAAGAGCAGGATAGTGAGGTTATCGCCGGTGTTGGCAAGATTACCGCCTGGGCGGGAGCCGCGGTAACGCTGGCCGTTGCCGCCATGTGTGCTACCAGCGCCGCCGCTGCCTAGCGTGGCGGGGCTAGGGCCATAGCGGAAGGCATTTGTCTTTGTGGCTTTGTAGAGCGGGTCGCCATTACCAAGATCAACTGTAATGTCGACAAGACCGTTGGCATGAGCAGGGACTTTCACGGTGATAGTGTTGCTGTCTACAATTGTGATGTCTGTAGCGGGAACGCCGCCGATGGTTATTTTGGGGGTGGAGGGAGCGAGAGCGGAGTTGCCGGTAGTAGAGGTGGCTACGGGAACAGTGTAATTTATTGTTGTGCCATTTCCGAGCTGACCTTTGCTATTATTTCCCCAGGAGTAGATTGTACCGTCTGAGGCGAGAGCAAGAGAATAAGGAGCGCCAGCTGCAACCTGTACGATTGTTTTGCCGTCCATCGGCGTGCCGGTAGTCTTTACGGCGACAGGGGCGTTGGAGTTGGTGTTTGTACCATCGCCAAGCTGACCATTGCTATTAAAACCCCAACTATATACTGTGCCATCTGAAGCGAGAGCATAAGAGGACTCGTCATTGCTTGCCACCTGCACAATCGTCTTCCCCTTCGGCAAGAACCCGCTTCCCTGTATGGTGATAGTTTGTCCTGGCGTGACGTCTGTTGCTGGGTTGACCTGAGAGATAGTTGGAGTAGCATGCGGTATAGCAAGGAGGATTGGCGCGTAGGGGCTTGTACCGGAGGCTGTTTTAGCAGCAATGCGTACTTGGTACTTGTGGTCGTAGTGAGGCCGGAGATAGTATGCGATGTAGCAGTAGGAGCAGCATTGCTAGTTGTCCGGCTGCCGGCACCAAGGGTGCGGTGTTCGATGATGTAGTTTGTCAGTGAGCCACCGCCTAGTGATATTGGGCTATGCCATGATACGGTAATGCTGGCGTTACCGGCACTGAGAGAGACGTTAGTTGGAGATGATGGTGCTGAAGCAGCATTTGCTTGGCGGTTTACAGCAAGATAGCTTACCGTACCGGTACAGACAGCCATCATAAACGCTAAACAAACCGGAACGAGCCGGTTTTTACGAAAGAGATGGAGGCCGGAAGCATACTGGATAGAAGTGTGTCGAGTATTAGCAGCCGTATGGTTATTGTGCCTGCGAGCGAGCCCGCGCGCTTTCAGTGTGTGTGATTATGCCTGCTAGCGGTTACTGTGCGCGTGCCTGTATGCGTGCTAGCAGTTGGTGAGTGAACAGCTGAAGAGCCAGCCGTATAGTTGCGGAGACGATGCCACCCTAACATGATTGTATTTCTGTTCCTTTTCTATCTTTTGTTTTATCTAAAGATATTATTGGTATTTGATATTGTGTTTTTATTACATGACGCTATAGGTGGTGGTCTATCGCGGTTGAGTTTTGGGTTATGTTATATGTTATATGTTATATGTTATATGTTTTGTTTTTCTCCTTTTTTATGTGTTAAGTCTATTCTGAAGGGAATTGTAGCAAGGCGGTTGGGTTTGTCAAGGATTTTTGCGGGATTTTTTTCAAAACGGCAATGCCCCGCCTGTCAGTATTTATGCATTCGGTAAATATAGCGTACAAGCAACAGGCTCGTTTGGATAGAGCGGACGATATTCATTTATTGTTTGCAGGAATAGTTTGCCGGCGGCGCGCTAAAAGCGCGAAAGCGGCGGCAACGAGCGATAGAGCAAGGCATACTATAAGCGCAAGACTATCGCCGGTGCGCGCGAGGGCAGCAAAGATGTTTGATGAGTTCGGCGAGTTGTTCGGCGTATTCGGCGGGGTCGGCTGAGGCGTCGGCGATGGCGGCGGCGTAGGAGCAGGCGCTTCGGTGAATTTGAGCTTAATGGCAGTTTCAGCGCTACCGATCGCCGGCGCGTTAGTAGCAACGAGCTTAAGGTCGTGCTCGGCATCGTCGGGTAGCGGAATCGTGAGTGTGATAGTTTGCCAGTTATTACTAAACGGAACAGCCCGCGACTGCGGCGCGCTCGTATCAAACGTGTATTCAAGGTTGTTCGAGCTGCGAATCGGAACTTCTACTTTGGCGTAGCGCTGACCGCCGACCTTATAGTACGTGACTGCGACCGTGCCAATGGTCGGCGTGGGGCGATAGACGGTAACTTGAATGGTGGAGTTAGCGGTGTCGGCGTAGACAGCGGGAGTGGCGTGCAACGAACTCAGCGCGCACAAAACTACAGCAGCAACAGTAGCGCATACGAAGCGGCTAGCCCAAGCGAATCTTTTTCTTTTTAGCGCGCAGCTTTTTGACAAGCGCATACATTACCCCTCCAACGAATGTTAATGTTAGTATGATAATGACCGCGAACATCCAGGCGGGCATAAGCAGCACGGTTCTCTGGATCGTTTGGGAATTGCCGAGCATATCAATGCGGAACTCAATATTGTACAAACCGACGCGCGCGCCGTCCCACTCAAGCGGAATCGCACGCGTAGTGCCCGGCAGAACAGCGTGTTCAGTTTCGGCGGTCTGATGAATGGTTGCGCCGCTGAAGAAATCTTTAACAATGAGCTTTGATTTGACAGTAAAATCGGTGTTACCGCTGTTTTTAGCACGCAACTTCGCTGTAAGCGGCGCTTGTTGCTGCCACCATGGGGCATCAATTGAAGCAAGCTCGCCGCTTTGACGCGTGCTGCCGCCCTCGGTTTTGCCATAGACGATCATACCGACGCGTTTTTTAGTGATGACAGTACTACCGCGATCTTCGTCGCCCGTGGTTTCGGCGAAAATCGCCGCATACTGCCCTGCCGCTGGAATATCGCGCGGCACATTGATAGTGTAACGAATGGTGACAACTTGGTTTGGCTCAAGTACATATTCGTTTTGCGAAAATTTAATCCAGCGGGAAATCTGCGTTTGTGCGCCGCCGCCAGTGAACGCTGGGTTATAGTCTTCGTCGGTCACGCGGTAAGGCGCAGCGTAGACTTTGGCGGTAAATGGGCGCGAGCCGCTATTGACGACTTTGAACTCGCCTGTTTTAGCGGCGCCCGGATGCAGATCAACATGAACGGAAGTTGGCGAAAGCGTTAGTTGGATGTTATCGCCCGACGAATTATCGGCAGCATACGCCGGCGGAATCGGCGCCATTAAACTGCCCGCCACCGCGAACATGCCGCATAATGACAAAACTTTCAACCAACCTCCAAAGTACTTCATGCTAGTTCGTGACCGCCGTGTAGGTTACTTCGCGCGTATACGTACCATTTGGCGTTGCGGTACTGACATTTGCGCCCCAGGTGACAGCAGTGACGTCGCCGCCCGCGATAGATGGTGTGGTCGTATTTTTGAGCGTAACAGGAGCAGTGTTAGCAGTGATGCCAGCATATTGGTTCGCTGCGAACGAGTCAATACGGTAGCCCCAAGTATCAGTAGTAAGTGCTGCTGGCGCAGCAAACGAACCGCCGGCAGCTGGAATCGTGTCGCCGCCTTTCTCAAGCGTAGTTGCTGCGGTGCTCGACGCAAGCTGCAACTTGTAACCGCTCGCGTTGTTCGTGCCGACCGTAACATTGTGCGCCGCACTGGCAGTAGCGCCGGCAGCCGTTGGCGTAACGTTAATATCAACCGTTGCCGCCGATACGCCGACAGTAATCGCCGAGTTGACATGCACGCGAATCGTCGAGTTCACCGTCTCGGTCGCCGCCGAAGCGCTCATCGCCGGCATGAGCACACACACTAGGGCAAGCACACTCCCTGCAGTGATTTTTGATATTGCTTGTACTTTCATATTATTCCTCCTTATTTTACTGATTTCATTGATCGTGGCGGCGTTCTTACACCATATTAACCTCCACACCCTAATTATTGATAGCCGTATAGGTTACGGTTGCTGTATAAATACCACTCTGCTGCGAGCCAGTAACGCTGACACCGTACCAAACGGCGGTTGTTTCGGCAGTTGGGTTGGCGACAGTAGTAGTACGAATGACATGCGGCGCGGCGTGGTCTGGTACGCCCGCCCAGGTATACGCCGAAGAGGCAACATTATTTTCGGCGGTTGTCGTGCTGCCGAAATTGCCTATACCGTTTACGCGATAACCCCAAGCCGAGCCACTAAGCGCGATAGGGGCGGTTTGTGTGCCTGCTGTTGGCGCGATGGTTTGCGAGCCATTGGTGAGATTACGGTTAGTACTTTGCGTTGACAAGGAAAGCTTGTAGCCGGTAGCAGCGTTAGTCGCGACGAGAACATTTGCCGATTTACTCGACATTTTCGTACCGCCCGCTGGCGTGACAGCGATATCGACCGAAGTCGGTGCTGATAAGGTAATGTAGCGAACCTGTCCGGTTGCCGTGGCTGAATATGCACCCGTACCGATAGTATTTACTGCTGCTACGCGGAACGTATAGGTCGTGGGCGTGAGGAATGGAATCGTGACAGCAGTGCTCGTGGATGCAATGTGGCTGTAGGTCGACCAGGTAATACCGCCATCGGCTGAATATTGAATAACGTAGTCAGTGATTGGGGCGCCGCCGTTATTCGCCGGCGCCGTCCAGGTTAGACGAACGGCGTTGTCAAGCGGCGCGGTTGCGAGGTTCGTCGGCGCATCCGGTACTGTCGCATAACGATAGCTACTCGTTTTGGCGGTTTTGTATAGTTCGTCGCCGTCACCGAGATCAATCGCCACATCAACCAAACCTGCCGCATGCGCCGGCGTTGTTGCAGTGATAGTTGTGCTGTTTACAATTGTGACATTCGTCGCCTCAATGCCATCGAAAGTAACTTTCGGTGCGGAAGGAGCGAGCGCAGAGGGAGGAGCTGTGCTGACAGCGAGGGGAGTTTTTGCATCCGTACCGATAGTGCCGTTGCCGAGCTGCCCATGTTGACCCCAGCCCCAGGTGTACATCGTGCCATCATTCGCAAGAACCAACGAATTTGGGCTACCACCAGAAGCGATTTGTGTAATCATCTTACCTGCCAGCGGTGTACCGGTAGTTTTAACGATGACAGGAAGACTTGAATTGATAGTCGAATTATTACCCAGCTGTCCATACTGATTCCAGCCCCAACTGTAAATAGCACCGTCATCCGTCATAGCTAATGCATGTGCATTACCAGCAGCGATCTGCGAGATAGTCTTACCCGCCAGTGGCGTACCGGTTGTCACAACTGCAACCGGAATACGAGAATTCGTAGTTGTCCCATTACCCAGCTGTCCATACTGATTCCAGCCCCAGGTATAAACTGTGCCGTCAGAAGCAAGCGCCATTGACTGAGAATTACCAGCCGCCAACTGCACGATAACCTTGCCAGCCATCGGCGTACCGAGCGTCTGAACAGCAGCTGGAATATGAGTATCAGTTGCGTCGTTCTTGCCGAGTTGGCCGGAATTATTTCGCCCCCACGCGTAAACTGTTCCGTCGGAAGCAAGCGCTAATGAATGCTCGTAACCCGCATGTATTTGAATAATCGTCTTTCCTTCCATTGGTGCGCCGGCGGTTTTTACAGCAACGGGGACAGGGGAATTAGTTGTAGAATCATTGCCTAGCTGACCATATTCGTTCTTTCCCCAGGCGTAAATAGTACCATCAGTCGCAAGCGCTAATGAATGAGTCGCACCGGCGGCAACCTGTACAATCGTCTTCCCATCCATCGGCGTACCGGCGGTTTTGACGGCAACGGGAGCGGAAGCGTTATTGGCAGTGCCACTCGTACCATTACCTAGCTGACCCCAACTGTTAAATCCCCATGAGTAGACTGTGCCGTCAGAAGCGAGTGCAAGCGCATACCACACTTTAGCGGATATTTGTACAATCGTCTTTCCTTCCATTGGTGTACCGGCGGTTTTGACGGCAACGGGGACAGGAGAATTAGTAGCAGTGACTCCGTTACCAAGTTGACCGTATTCATTTCTTCCCCAAGTGTAGATTGTACTATCGGCAGACAGCGCAAGCGAATAGCCATTACCATTAACTGTTTGCATTATTTTTTTACTTTTTAATATAAAGTTAGTACCAGTCAGTGTCACATTCTGCCCACCCGCAACCGGACCAATCGCTGGCGAGATATTGGTTATGACCGGTTTGGCATGTGGCGTCACGAGGACAACATTACTAAAATCACCCGTCCCAGCAGTAGTCTTGGCTGCCAAACGAACCCGATAGGTCTGATCGTTTGTCAGTCCAGTTGTCGTGTGTAATGTCGCGGCAGCGGCGACGTTAACGGTCGTCCAGCTGGACGCTCCAATTGCTTGATATTGCAGTACGTAGCCAGTGATATTTTGTCCACCAGAAACAATTGGCGCTTGCCACGAAATAATTGCAGTGGTATCGCCTGGTTTAGCCATAACATGCGTAGGTGTAGACGGTGTATCAACAAGATTAATCGTAGTGATAACTGGCACAGAAGAGTCGTTATTTGTGCCGTCTCCCAGCTGGCCGTCAAGATCACGTCCCCACGAGTATACCGCACCGTTGGAGGTCAAGGCTGACGAACTGGCTCCTAACCAACCACTACCAGAAACTTGTATGATATTTTTATCAGCTGGAGCCTGCACGGCAACAGGAGTAAGCGCATTAACTGTTGAATTATTGCCCAACTGCCCGCTACCATTATGCCCCCAAGCATAAACCTTACCGCTGGAGTCAATTGCTAATGAGTGTCGAGCGCCACTTGCGATTTCTGCAATTGTTTTGTTGCTCATCGGCGTACCAGTTACCGTTACCGCTACCGGTAACATAGCATCGGTTGTTGCATTATTGCCGAGTTGACCTGTATCATTTCTACCCCACGTGTAGACCATACCGTCGTCAGTAAGTGCCAACGAATGCCCTTGTCCAGCAGCAATTTTGACTATTTTCTTACCAGCTATTGGCGTACCGATGGTTTGAACGGCAACTATCGTGTTAGAATTAGTTTTTGTATTGTTGCCTAACTGACCATGATAATTCCAGCCCCAGGTATAAACTGTGCCATCAGACGTTAACACCATATTATGATTAGCACCAGCAGCAATTTGAACGATAGTCTTGCCAGCTAGTGGCGTACCAGCAATTTTGACTGCGACCGGCACGCTAGAGTTCGTCGTTGTTCCGTTACCTAGCTGGCCGTAAGCATTACTGCCCCATGCATAGAGCGCACCGTCACTATCAAGCGCTAACGAGTGGTCGGCACCAGCAGCAATTTGAACGATAGTCTTGCCTTCCATCGGCGTACCAGCAGCCTGAACAGCGACTGGTGATCGCGAGTTGATTGTCGTATTGTTGCCAAGTTGTCCGTACTGATTGAGCCCCCAGGTATAGACCGTACCATCAGATGCCAAGGCTATAGAGTGCGATCCTTCATAGCGCCCGCCACCCTCAACCTGTTTAACCACTTTTCCGTCCATTGGAGTGCCAGTAGTTTTTACGGCAATAGGCACATTAGAACGAGCCAATGTCGTACCGATACCCAATTCACCAGACGTATTTCGACCCCAAGCATATATTCTGCCATCAGACGTTAAGCCAAATGAATGGTAGCTACCGTTTGAAACTTTAACGATACGAATAGCCAGCGCATTCACTGAAAAATTACTAATGAGCCAAACAGCACTGATAATCACGGTTGCTATAAACGTACAACAACCACCAAAGATTACACGACGATTTCGAATTGGTTTCACTCGCAGACCAACTGAGCTTGATCGACAGAGCAAGCCAATTTTCATAAATAAATTCTTAAGTTTATTTTTGATACCCCTACCTCATTAACTTAAAAAACGCTACCCCCGTATTCTACCTAAAATGCTCATGGTATGTCAATTATATCTTAGTGTCTTTTAGAACAGGAACTTGTATTTCTTTTACAATCTTCATAAACGCCGCTTCATCAATAACTTTCGTACCATATCTCTCTGCCTTCGCCAATTTACTCGCCCCAACTTTTCCTCCTGCCACCAGATAGGTTGTGTCTTTGCCGACGCTAGTTTGGAATGTTCCGCCAAGTG
>ERZ773009.2613-NODE-2613-length-11413-cov-31.232347_pt1 | contig 11413 bp, 9 predicted proteins | sample MGYA00580663_ERZ773009 | MGnify/ENA primary metagenome ERZ773009 (study PRJEB29015, sample SAMEA2737969) | human oral metagenome | biome: human oral; feature: human-associated habitat; material: dental | place: China | collected 2026 ... | reverse complement strand
GAAGTCCTCAAAGAATACGGCGTGCCGCAGCTGCGCCTCGATGTGCACGCGACGCGCACCGACCTCCTCAAGCTCCGCGAGAAGCTCATGGCGATCCGCGACCTCTCCGACGGACGCGAGCAGGGCTATCTCGACATCGAGTGCAAGCTCTACATCGACGTGGACGACATCGACCGCTACCTCTCGGGCGAGCTCGACACCGTCGGGGAGATCTACGCCTTCCCCGAGGATGTAAAGTCCTATCGGGAGTAAGCGCAGCGCAAAACAGATCCATTTCGAACGGTATATAAAGGAGAAAATCGAATGAACCTCAAGAAAATCATCGCTGCAGCGATGGTCGGGGCGCTGAGCGTCACAGCCGTGCCCATCTTCGTGCCCGGATCACCGAGCGCCGTCATCTCACAGGCAGAGGCCGCGCGGGGCGGGGCACGCATTGCACCGAAGGCGGCTCCGTCCGCACCGAAGTCCGCCCCCGCCCCATCGAGCGGAAACAGCAAGTCTGTCTCAGGCAACGGCAACAGCTATGCGCCGTCCAAGAGCGCCAACCAGCTGGATAAGAATGCACCCGCAGCCGGTGCGAAGGCGGGAACAGCCGCAAATGCAGGCGCAGCAAACACGGCACGCTCGCATACGAGCTGGGGGAACGCGCTCCGCAGCATCGGCCTCCTTGCCGGCGGCATGCTGCTCGGCTCCATGCTCGCCTCCATGTTCGGTCTCGGCGGGGGCTTCCTCGCCGATCTGCTCGGCGTCCTCACGAACGTCGCGATGGTCATGATCGCATTCATGGCGATCCGCTGGCTCTTCCGCCGTCTGCGCGGCCGCGGAGAGGAAAACGTATATCAGAGGGCCGCACAGCCGCATGCAGCGGCGCCGAAAGCCCCCATCCAAGACATCCGCCCGCCCGGAGCAGCCGCGCCGACGATCCCTGCGCGTATGGGAGGCGCCGCCGGCGACAGCCCGCGCGTCATCGCCGACCGCTATCGCAGCCGGTAAGCCGCGCGCAGAAGCGCTGCAAGCCGCCGCAGCCCCGCTGCATGCCTTTGCCGCGTTCCGTGCGGGGGAGGGATGGACGCGCGGGCAGGGTGTATATCATCACGGAGCACAGGATATGCGCGGATACGCAAAATAAAGAAAGAGACCGATGTACATTTCTGTACATCGGTTTTTTCTGCCCAATCAATAAAAATCATCGCGGTAAAACAAAAACAAAGATCTCCGGGAAATCCGATTTTGCCGGCAGATTTACACTTGAAAAAGCCCTTCATATCATCCATAATAAAGGAAAGCACAGCAGATAAAGGAGCATTTTTATGATCAAACCATCCACCTATGCCGCAGCAGATACCCTCATCGCGCGCTATCCCGCCCTCGAGAGCTGCGCCGCGGACATCCGCGCAGCCATCGCGGCGCTCTGCACATGCTACCGCGCGGGCGGCAAGCTCATCGTCTGCGGCAACGGCGGCTCCGCTGCGGACGCGGAGCATATTGTCGGCGAGCTGATGAAGGGCTTTCTCCTGCCGCGGCACCTCGACGAGAATATCCTGGCGAAGCTGCACGAGGCATGCGACGCCACCGATCCGATGACCATTGACTACTTCATGCAGAATCTGCAGGGGGCGCTGCCCGCGATCTCGCTGCCCTCACAGCTCGCGATCAGCACGGCGTTCTCGAACGATCAGGCGCCGGACCTCACCTTTGCCCAGCAGGTGCTCGGACTTGGAACCCCCGGCGATGTCCTGCTCGGCATCACGACCTCGGGCAACTCGAAGAACGTCCTCTATGCCTTCCGCATGGCAAAGGCGCTCGGGATGAAGACCATCGCGCTCACGGGCGCCGCGGGCGGGAAATGTACCGCGGGCGGCTATGCGGACATCACAATCCACGCGCCGAGCGACGAGACCTACAAGATCCAGGAGTACCATCTCCCGATCTACCACACGCTCTGCATCGCCGTCGAGGAGGAGTTCTTCGGCGCGGAGTAATCCTGTATCCGTGCGCTGCTCCAGCGGCCTGCGTGGTGCAGCCTGCCGGCGCGGCGTTCGTACGACACCCCACAAAAGGAGGAATATCCATGCCACTGACCCACGAGGATTTTATGAAACTCGCGAACGGGAGCGACATCCGCGGCGTCGCGGTCCCGGGCGTCCCGGGCGAGCCCGTCACTCTCACGCCGGAGGCGGCAAACCGCATCGCGGCCGGTTTTGTCCGTCTCCTCGCGGAGAAGACGGGCAAGAAGCCGGAAGAGCTGCAGATCGCCGTGGGCCATGACTCGCGCATCTCGGCGCTCGCGATCAAGGACTGCGTGCTCACGGGACTGACGTACAGGGGCGCGCACGGCATTGACTGCGTGCTCGCCTCCACGCCCGCCATGTTCATGTCGACCATCTTCGAGGATACGGCGGCGGACGGTTCCATCATGATCACGGCGAGCCACCTGCCCTACAACCGCAACGGACTAAAGTTCTTCACCGCAGCCGGCGGCGCGGACAAGGAGGACATCCAAAAGATCCTCTCCTATGCCGCGGAGGCGGAGGAGGCGCACGGCACGCTCGACAACGTGCTGAAGTTCGACCTCATCGGCCGGTACAGCGAATACCTCGTCGATAAAATCCGCACGGCGCTCGGCGGGGCAGAGAAGCCGCTCGCAGGAATGCATATCGTCGTGGACGCCGGCAACGGCGCAGGGGGATTCTTCGCCGGCCGCATCCTCACGCCGCTCGGGGCAGACACCTCGGGCAGCCAGTTCCTGCAGCCCGACGGTCATTTCCCAAACCATATCCCGAACCCCGAGGACAAGGCCGCCATGCTTGCCATCAAGGAGGCGGTCATCGAGAACGACGCCGACCTCGGGCTCATCTTCGATACCGATGTCGACCGCATGAGCGCCGTGCTCGCGGACGGAACGGACGTCAGCCGCAACGCGCTGATCGCCATGATGGCGGCAATCCTCGCCCCCGACTATCCGGGCTCGACCATCATCACGGACTCGGTGACCTCCGACGGCCTGCACGACTTCCTCGAAAAGGACTTGCACCTGAAGCACCTGCGCTACATGCGCGGCTACAAGAACGTCATCAACGAGTGCATCCGCCGCAACGAGGCGGGCGAGGTCTCGCCTCTTGCGATCGAGACGTCGGGGCACGGTGCACTCTCGGAGAACTACTTCCTCGACGACGGCGCCTATCTCGCGGTAAAGCTCATCATCGCGGCGGCGCAGGCGCGCGCGGAGAGCAGGACGCTCGGCGACCTCATCGCAGATCTGCGCTATCCGGCGGAGGAGCGCGAGATCCGCATCAAGATCGTCGGTACGGACGACCCGAAGGCATACGGCAGAGAGGTCCTCGCCGCCTTCGAGGAGCGCGCAAAGGCAAAAGGCCTCACAATCGCCAGCCCCTCCTATGAGGGCGTGCGCATCGTCATGGACGGCGGCTGGGCGCTCCTGCGCATGTCTCTGCACGATCCGAACATGCCGCTGAACATCGAGGCCGACGCCGCGGGCGGCGCGGATGCGATCGAACGCGAGGTAAAAGAACTGCTTGCGGGCTTTGACGCCCTCGATCTCTCGGGATTTCAGAGCTGAATGGGGGAAAGATCTGCCGCATGCGCTGAACTGCAGTGTATGCGGCTTTTTTATACCCGGAATCAAAACAGTACCCACCTCTGCCGTTTTATGTTATAATGTGATCGTAATAATAAGAAGCAGACCTCTTCATCCGGACAGGGCTCCGATGAGAGGAGAAGGGGAACATGACAAAAATTTTTCGGCTCCTATGGGGGAACTGCATCACACTGCTGTGCACCGCCGTCATCGCCGCGCTGGCTGCACTGTCCTGGCAGACACTCGCGACGCCGCTGCCGTATGCCGCGATGCAGCGCGCGGAGTACGCCGTCATCGAGGGCAGTCCGCAGTACAAGGACATCATCTCGTTCCGCGCCGACGATTTCGCCTGGCAGCCGTACGACTACCCCGCACCGCCGCCCATGCCGGAAGGCGCGCAGACCATCTATCTGTCCTGGCAGATTCCGGCGAACGTCCCTCCGCTCGTAAATCACATCCTCTTTGCCACGACGAACCAGAACGCCTGCGTCTACCTTGACGACGAGCTCGTCTACATCCACGGCGCCTGGGACGATCCCGCCGCAGCGCGCGGGCGCACGCTGCATTTCATCCACATCGGCAAAGACCTCGCCGGCAAACGCCTAACCATCATGCTGCACACGGGCTACCGCAACTGGCTGGGGAGCCTCGATTACTTCCTCCTCGGCAGTGAAAAGACGCTCATCCGCAAGATCAGCATCGCCGACGCCATCTTCATCGCGAGCCTCTCAATCGCGCTCTCGCTGATCGTCTTTCTCGTCATGGATCTCGCATGGCGCGGCATTCGGCGGCAGCGCGAGCGGCAGCTCTATCTCATCGCCTTTCTCATGAGCTTCATCCTGTGGGCGTCCGGGACATCTTCCTTCTTCCCGCGCATCTTCGGACAGCCCGGCCTCTGGTGGGAACTGCACCTCATCATGCTCTACGTCATGCCCATCACATTCGCAAAGATCACGCAGGAGATTGCCGCACCGCAATTCACCAAGGCGGTCCGCAGCACGATGATCGTCTATCTCCTCTTCTTCGCCGCGGCGACGATCGGCGAGGTCGCGGGCCTCGACGGCTACATGAACCTGCTCTATCTCTTCTATCCGCTCCTCCTCGTCAGCTGCTTCATCCTCCTCTATGCGCTCCTGCGCTCGCCCTGGAAGAAATACCCCGCCTGCCGCCACGGCATGGTCGCGATGCTCTCGCTCACCGTCTTTGTCGGCATCGACGCCCTGCACTGGGAATATCATCTGCTCTCGTCGATGCTCTCGACCACCATCTATTCCATCTACGCGACCATCCCGTTCGTCTTCTTCCTGATCCGCCAGCAGATGCAGCGGGATGCGCACCTCGCCCGGCAGAACGCCTCGCTCGCGCGCGAGCTGGAGGAGACGCAGAACGAGGCGCAGCGCGACTTCCTCACGGGCGCGTACAACCGCCATCAGCTCGCGGACGGCGTTGCAAAATACTCCGCACTCGCCAATACGCGCGGCTTCAGCTTCTCGTTCGCCATCTTCGACGTGGATCACTTTAAGACCGTCAACGACACGAAAGGGCATCTCGCCGGCGATCAGATCCTAAAGCAGATCGCCGCCGTCGTCCATGCAAAGACCGACCGCCGCCACATCTTCATCCGCTACGGCGGCGACGAGTTCATCCTGCTCGCGCTCCATTACGATCTGGCACAGATGGCCGTCTTCTGCGAGGACCTGCGCAGGACGCTCGCGCAGGCCCTGGGCGGCGTGACGCTGAGCTTCGGCGTATCGACCTGGCACGGCACGGGCGATCACATGACCCCGCTGATGAACCGCGCCGACCGCGCCCTCTACCGCTCAAAGGAAAAGGGACGCAACACCGTCTCCACCGAGGACGAATGCGCAGATGCGCCGCCGCACTGAATGCTCCTCATACCGCGCCGACAGAGAGTTCCGGCGCGGTATTTTTTTTTGCGTTGAGTGACGACGAACTGCGCGTCATTCCTTCCATAGGATTCGTGTTCTTTATGCATTTCTCTATTGTTCTATATCTAATAAGTATGATATAATCAAATAAAACTCAGGAATTAAGCGTGTTTTCTCTTTCTCTCTCCGAAGGGGGGAGCAGTGATGAAGAAAATCCTCCGCTTTCTGCGGGACAGTTGGCTCACGCTGTTCTGCGCGGCGCTTCTCCTCGGAGCGACCGCAACTGCATGGCGGCTGCTCGACGCGCCGCTCGATCCCTATATCTACGCCGAATACGCCGTCGCAAAAAGTGCACCGGAGTACAAGGACATCATCGGGCTTCGTGCGGACACTTTTGACTGGCAGCCCTATGACTATCCCGTGCCGCCGGATCTTCCAAAGGACGCGTCCGCCGTCTGTCTCTCCTGGCGCATCCCGCTCGCGGCGCGCTTCGTGAACGATCACATTCTCTTTGCGACGACAAACCAGAACGCCTACGTCTACCTCGACGATACGCTCGTCTACATGCACGGGCGCTGGGACGATCCCGCCGCTGCGCGCGGCCGCGCGTTCCACTATATCCATCTCGACCAGAACATCGCAGGCAAGCGCCTCACAATCCTGCTTCAGTCTGCCTATCCCGGCTGGCTCGGCAGCATCGACTACATGAGGTTCGGCTCATCCGGCGACTTTCTGCGCAGCATCAGCTTTGCCGATGCCATCTACATCTCGAGCCTGTCGGTCGCGCTCTCACTGATCATCTTCCTCGTCATGGATCTGACCTGGCGCGGTGCGGCGGAGCGGCGGCGCCGTCTGCAGCTCTATCTCATCGGCAGTCTCGCGAGCTTCATCCTGTGGACAACGGGCAGTTCCTCATTTTTCGCGCGGATCTACGGCATGTCCGATCTCTGGTGGGAACTGCATCTCGCCATGCTCTACATCATGCCGCTCTTTTGCATCAAAATCGCGCAGGAGATTGTCTCGCCGCGCTACACCGCGCGCATCAAAATCGGCATGCGCGTCTTTCTCTCGGTCTTTGTGCTTGCTGCCGGTGCTGAGATCGCGGGGGTGAACGGGTTCATGAACGCGCTCGTTCTCTACTACCCGCTCCTTTTCATCGGCAGCCTCATCCTCATCCACGCACTCGTCCGCTCGAGCTGGCAGCGTCATCCCGCATGCCGCTACGGCGTGTTCGCCGTCATCGCAATCGTCGCATTCGGCACCATTGACGCCCTCCACTGGGAGTACCACCGGCTCAGCCTCATGTTCTCCACGACCGTATTCTCCATCTATGCCAGCATCCCCCTCATCTTCCACGTCATCCGTGCGCAGATGATGGAGGACGCCGCCCTCGCGCAGCAGAACGAGGACCTCGCGCGCGAGCTGGAGATCTCGCAGAACGAGGCGCAGCGCGACTTCCTCACGGGCGCATACAACCGCCATCAGCTCGGCGGCGGCTTTGCGAGGTTCTCTGCGCTCGCCTATGAGCGCGGGTTCAAATTCTCCTTTGCCATCTTTGACGTCGATCACTTCAAGATCGTCAACGATACGAAGGGACATCTCGCGGGCGATCAGATCCTAAAGCAGATCGCGGACACCATTCACGAGGAAATCGACCGCCGCCATCTCTTCATCCGCTACGGCGGCGACGAATTCGTCCTGCTCGCCCTGCACTGCGATCTCGCTGCGATGGTCGCCTTCTGCGAGCATCTGCGCGGCATCCTCGAGCAGCGCCTCGACGGCGTGACGCTCAGCTTCGGCGTCTCCACATGGCACGGCAAGAAGGATCGCCTGCAGGCCCTCATCGACCGCGCTGACCGCGCGCTCTACCTCTCGAAGGAGCGGGGACGCAACACCGTCTCCGCCGAGAACGACGAGGGCGCAGCATAGGCGGCCGCTGGACCTGCCGCAGATTTGCATCTGATCAAAGGGCGCAGGCAGCGTGAGAACCGGCGCCAAGGCACATCGGCGCCGCGCGGGCGGAAAAGATGTGCACGTTCTCCCATAGCCCCCAAATCATAACCACATATCGATTGGGCCGGGCCGCCGTTTCCGCAAACGGCGGCCCGGTCATTTTTGCCAACCACATTGCTTTGTGTTACAATAAATGATGTTTTTATCTGTCTCATTATAGAAGGAGTTCATATGCATACCATCGACAAAGGAATCAAGGAAAACTTCTTTCAGTGGAAGGGGCGTCTCAACCGCAAGCGCTATATTATGCGCCTGCTCGTGCTCACACTCGCCGTCATTGCGGTCTATATTGCCTTCAGCGCGGCGTTCCTGGCCTATATCGTTCAGGCAGATCTGAGCGAGGCCGAAATCATGCGCAAGGGACCGGCTTTGGAGGGACTTCTCCTCCTGTGCATCCTGCCCTTCACCGTCTCCGGCTATATGCTTATGATCCGGCGCCTGCACGACATCGACCTCACGGGATATTTCGTTCTCCTCAACTTCATCCCCTTCGTCAATCTCGGACTCCTGCTCTATGTGCTCTTCAAAAAAGGCACGGAGGGCGACAACGCGTATGGTCCCGATCCGCTCGAAGGTTCGGCTGTGCAGGCATCCTATGCAGAGGGCACAGTAGTCCCCGAGGCCGCATCCCAAGATCCGTATGCGCACGGCGGCGATGACGCGCATACGGATGATACGCCGCGGTAACAGGAGATTTTTCATGACGTATTCGATCCTATCCGCGAAGGGCAGACTTTCGCGGCGTGATTTTGCGCTCACAATCGGCACGATCCTCGGCGGGGCGGCGCTTGCGGCCTTTGCCGTACTCTTTCTCATCCTGCCGATTGTCTTTCTCTTTGTCTCGGCCTTCTTTCGCGACACGACAACGGCATTCTGGATACTCCTCATCTGGGGCATCCTGCTTGCTCTCTGCGCCCTCTATGCCGTGCTCCCCCTGATCTCCATCCCTGCCGCCGTCCGCCGTCTGCACGATCTGGGACGCAGCGGATATTTCGCACTCCCGCTTGTGCTGAACGGCTTTATCGCTCTGGGTTTTCCCATCCTCATATTCCTCTCCTTCATCGGCATGGCGGAGGAGATAACGGGGATCCGCATTCTCAGCGGTGAGTCGCCATTTTATTCGTATCTCGGCACCATATACGCGGGATATTTCATCTTTTGCCTTATAATGATGTTTCTCATGTTCGCCTATGCCGGATGGCTCTTTTTGAAGAAGGGGAATCCCTGTGCAAATCGCTACGGCGATGTGCCGGCCGAAGAGCCGCTGCCGTCCGTACGCACCGCCTTCCTCTCGACAAAGGGCGCGATTGATCGGGATACCTTCGTCTTTCGCACGCTGCTCGCACTCGCCGTTTCGAGCGCCCTGTTCCCGATCGCCGCGCAGTTCGTCGCCTATCCTGCTGCAGCCATCCTCATGGCGTTCGATGTGCTGCCGTTCGGCGCAGATATCTTCGTCATCCTGCTCCCCCTGGTCGTCTATCCGCTCGGGGCATTTCCGCTTGTCGTGCAGCGCCTGCATGATCTCGGACGCAGCGGCCTTGAGGCAGTATTCGCCTTTGCCGCGCTCATCCCCGTCGTCATATCCTGTATCCCGATTGCCGAGATCAGCTCCGCCCTTCGGCTCACGGTCCTCGACATGCAAAGCGGCGGCCCCGCAGAACTGGAGACATTGCTCGCCGTCGGCGGTACGAATTCTGATAATGCCTTTATCACACTCTGGATCGTCTGCGGCATCATGAGCCTCATTTCGAGCATGCGTCTCCTGCGCAAATAAGGCTGCTGCATGTACAAGGAGCGATTTATGTCTGACATTTACTCCAGCATCTCCGATAAATTCTTCCGCCGCAGCGGGCGGCTGAATCGTCTCAAACACCTCATTCTCCAGTTGGCCCTCATCGGCGCTGATATGGCGTTCTTCGTCCTATTGTTCATCCTGGCGGTCATCCTCAGCCTCCTTCTGCCCGACTATATCTATAAGGAATACATTGTCAATATTCTGGTTGCCCTCTATCTCATAGAGGCACTGCTCATCGGCATATCCCGATTCCTGCTCATGATCCGCCGCCTGCACGATCTGAACGGTTCGGGGTTTTGGGTCATCCTCGTATTTGTTCCGCTCGTCAACATCGTCTTTTTCCTCTGGCTCCTCATCAAAAAAGGCACTGAGGGAGATAATGCCTACGGCACCGACCCGCTTGCCGCGTCGGTGCCCGCGCATGCCTGCGATCATCCGAATACGCGCACAGATACAACTCCAAAAGAATAAACATCGGACGCACCGTTCCCCTTACAAAACCATATGCGGGAACGGTTTCGTTCTTTTTATGGCACTTTTGCCGAAGCATTCATTTTATGCTACAATGAATACGTTTTCATCATGGATATAGAAGGAGACTGCATGCACACCATTGACCGCGGACTCAAAGAAAATTTCTTCCGCTGGGAGGGCCGTCTCAACCGCAGACGTTACCTAAAGCGCATGCTCGCGCTCTGGATCCCCGGTATTGCCATGCTCATTTACATCTCCATTGCGGTCACGGGGATCGTTCTCGACGGAAATACGGATGTGCGCTATCTGAATGCAGAGCAACAAGCATTCTATGAAAATATGATGCAGGGGACGATCTTGCTTGTACTCTCACCGTTCTTTGTTTCTTCCTATATGCTGGCCATCCGTCGCCTGCACGATGTGAACTTGCCCGGCTACTTCTCCCTGCTGAACTTTATCCCGTATGTCAATTTGGGGCTCGCCGTCTATCTGCTCTTCGCAGAGGGAACGACAGGTATGAACGCCTATGGTCCCGATCCGCTTGCACCGGGGGAGAAGGATGACATACCTGTGCAGATGACGAAGCTCGGCGCCCCTGCAGAGGGGTCCGCGCAGCCTGCGATCCCTCGTATGAGCACAGCACACGCATCTCCTGCCGGCATCGCACTGCAGCCGATCTTCTCTGCAAAGGGGAGGCTTTCACGCCGCGGCTATGCGCTCAGCATCGGTGTACTTTTCGGCGGCGCGGCGGTTGCGTCGTTTGTCGGATTTACCCTCCTGCTGATGTTCTCCTATCTCTTTGCAAATGCCTTCTTCCGCGACACGACGAGTTTTTTCTGGGCCTTTTGGGTCCTCGGCGTACTCATCCTGCCCTTGCTGGTCTATATCGCCCTGCCGATTCTGGCCATTCCGGCGACGATGCGCCGTTTGCATGACCTCGGGCACAGGGGATTCTTTGCGTTCCCGCTCACGATCATGAGTTTTCTCATCTTCGCAATCTTCCTGTCCTGCCTGTTGGTCTTCCTCGACGCTGTGGCAATGGAGACAGGGCTGCCCGTCTTCTTCGCATCGACCTTCGGCCCCTCAGGCAATACAGAAGCGCAGGATCTCGCCGTATTTATCCTAGGTCTCTTCGGGATGCTTATTCTTCTTGGCATCATCTTTATTGCTTACAGTGCTTGGCTGTTCTTCAAAAAGGGCGAGCCCCTGCCGAATGCCTACGGCGACATTCCGGCAGGGCAGAGTTTCCCGTCCGTCCGCGCAGCATTCTTCTCCACACAGGGCGCGATTGATCGGCGCTCATTCATCCTCAGCGCATTGCTTGTCCTTGCCGCGGCGGGCATCGCCGTCCCCGCGGTCATCCAGTTCACCATCTACCCCATCATTGCCCTGCTCCTCGCAGCAGACTTTCTGCCCGCAGGTGCGGATTTCTTTGTCCTCTTGCTCGGCTCGCTGCTCTATCCGCTCGCCGCGCTCCCGCTCGTCATCCGCCGCCTCCATACGCTCGGCCACGGTGCACAGGAGGCAGGATTCACCTTTGCCATTCTCATCCCCACCGTTCTCTCCTGCATCCCGCTCGCGCGCATCCTCGGCATTCTTGAGCGTGCCGATGAAAATGCGCCCGACCTATCGCCCCTCGCACCT